>JAEEGG010008386.1_pt1 | contig 23469 bp, 17 predicted proteins | sample 9134161 | NCBI WGS metagenome assembly JAEEGG01 (sample SAMN16246543, study PRJNA631951) | gut metagenome | biome: gut microbiome; feature: rumen; material: CR-attached | host: Bos | place: Iran: Karaj | collected 2018-10
TCCGGTATCGATTCACAGCTTGCCATAGAAACCTCAGGTCATGGTGCTTTTAAGGAGAATTACTTCCTGGATGACGGTGCTTACCTGATGGTCAAGCTCCTTATCGAAATGGGTAAGGGTAACAGTCTTGCCTCCCTTATCGAAGGTCTTAAGGAACCTGCAGAGAGTGCTGAATTAAGATTCCATGTGGGAGAAGTAGAGGATCTTCAGGCCAACGGAGACAGAATACTCGGTGAGCTTCAGGCAAAGGCTGAAAGCATTCCCGGATGGAGTCTTGAGAAGGAAAATTATGAAGGAGTCAGAGTTAACTGTGATGCTGAACATGGAAACGGATGGCTTCTTCTCAGAAAGTCACTTCATGAGCCTATCATGCCTCTCAATATTGAAAGTGACAGTGAGGGCGGAACAAGAAAGATCGCAGAAGCTCTCTACGGACTTATAGCAGACGAAAAAACACTTGATCTGACACCTATTAAAGATTTTATTTCTTGAGGGAGGAGTAATTTATGATCTGTCCTATGTGTGGTTCGGAAATGCCGGAGGGGACAAAATTCTGCATTAACTGTGGAACGCCCATGCAGGCTCCGGCTCCTGTGCAGAACACCGTACCCGTACAGCCTGCAGCGCCTGCAGCCTCTGTGCAGAACGCCGTACCCGTACAGCCTGTAACGCCCGCAGCCCCTGTGCAGAACGCCGTACCCGTACAGCCTGTAACACCCGTGCAGAACGCGGCTCCTGTACAGCCTACAACACCTGTACAGAATACCGTACCCGTACAGTCTGCAACTCCTGTGCAGAATACCGTTCCCGTACAGCCTGTAACACCCATGCAGAACACTGTTCCCGCACAGCCCGTAACACCTGTTCAGGGATTTCAGCCCGGAATGCAGTATCAGGCACCGCTCCAGCAGCCCGGTATGCAGATGTCCCAGCCTGTGCAGCAGCCTCCTAAGAAGAAAAAGAAATGGCCCATTGCTGTTGCTATAATTGCGATACTTGCGCTTCTCGGAGGAGGCGGATATTTTGCCTATGAGAAGTTCTTTGCGGGGAACAATGTCGCTGATACCGATCCTGTGGATGATCCCGATGATGAACCGGAAGATGATCCTGAAGATGATCCCGAGCCTGAACCTGAACCGGTTCCCACACAGGCCAAGCAGACCATCATGCTCTATATCATTGGCTCTAATCTTGAGAGTGAGAGCGGACTTGCAACTGCCGATCTTCTCGAGATCAAGAAGGCTGATCTTACCGATGATACCAATATCATTATCCAGACAGGCGGCTGTAAGGATTGGGACAATACCTTCTGCAAGGATAATGTGGTTCAGAGGTTTTGTTACAAAGACGGCAAGTTCAACGAGCTGGAAAATCTTGGAAAGCTTTCCATGGTTTCGCCTGAGACACTTGCGGATTTTGTAACATTCGCAGCTGAAGAATACCCTGCGGATGATTATATACTCATCCTCTGGGATCACGGCGGCGGTGTGCCTATAGGCTACGGTGTCGATGAACTTTTCCCTTATGATAATCTTTATGATTATCAGATTGGACAGGCCCTTGACAGTACAGGCGTGCATTTTGACAGTGTCATTTTTGATGCATGTAACATGTGCACACTTGAAGTCGGAATGTCACTTAAGAACTGTGCCGATTACCTTATCGGAGCTGAAAGCGTTGTTAACGGAACCGGTCTTGCGTATACCAACTGGCTGAATCTTCTCGCAGATTCTCCTGCCTCTACCGGAAAATACAGAGAGCAGGTCGTTGCAGATTACATGGATTTCTGTCAGGAACGCGGATGGGTTGCTTCCATGTCTGTAATCTCACTCAGTCACATTGATGCTGTTTATGACGCTTATGTCAGTTACATCGGAGTGCTTAAGAGAGATCTTGAGAGCCAGAAATACTCAAGTATCGTAACGGCCAGAGACAGCTGTGGTGTGTATCTTGGTACCGATTCGGTCGACCTGGTAACTCTTGCCAATAAGTATGAGAACAATTCATCTACTTCTCTTATCAATTCCGTGGTTAATGCGGTAGATTATACCGAAAGTGATTATGCATACGGACATGGTATAACTGCATATTATCCTTATGATATGCTGACGGATTATGGTTATGGACGCCAGTCCCTTGTTGCTCTGGAGTATGACAGTACAATCATGGACTTCTATGATGAATATGTATCTCTTGCATATGCCTATTCCTATGGCGTGAGTGATGCGGAGAGATATGCCGGAAGCTGGTTCAGAGATGATATCATTTCATCATATATAAACAACGGACAGACTGTTGCTGAGGCAGAGGAATTCTATCTTGAAAGTCATCATGCGGAATATGCTGACGGAATAGAGCATTACTACATGGAGACCAGCAACATCGAATGGATCTCATGTCAGTCACTTCTTTTCATCGAGGGAGACGGCGGTGAACTCTATTATCTTGGTCAGGATGAGTACGGATATTTCGATACTGACGGAGACCTTGTTGCCGAGACTCCTGACAGGTGGACCTGGATACATGACGGACTTGCCTGCTACATAACCTATGATTATTTCACTGATGATGAAACCGGCGACTGGAACCAGTACGGAGCCATCCCCTGCCTGATAAACGGAGTTGAGTGTTACCTGATGGCCTTCTATGATCAGGATAATCCCGCGGGTATGATCACCGGATATACGATCATAGATGAAGAGCGTGATTATTATTATGATCTTAAGGATGACGATCTGATACAGCTTCTCTGGTATGATGCAGCGGGAGATAAGTTCGTTCCCGTGTATGATGAATTCCCGGGCTCTGAAGTTCTTCTTGATTTTAACGAAGTGGATCTTACATCAAATACCGTATATGTCGTTTACGAAGTTATAGATGTGTATGGTAATACCTACACTTCGGACGCATACGTTTATGAGAACGGAGAACTTGCCAGGGTAGAGGAATATTGATCCCGGAACTGCCATAAAAAACACCCCCTGTAACCGCTGTGTGCGGTCTGCAGGGGGTGCTTGTACGTAATGAAAAGTCAGATTCCGAGCTTGGATGAAACCTTCTTGATGGAATCAAGATCTGTGATACCAACCTTGGTTGCGAGCTTCTTCAGATCATCAATATTGTTGATGCCTGCTTTCTTGGCAGCAGCGGCAAGATCGTCAACGCTTTTGATACCTGTCATCTTGGATGCTGCGTCAAGGTCGCCAAGATCTACTTTTCCGTCACCGTTTACATCGAGTATACTTTTCTTATCAGCCATATCAACCTCCGAATATTATGATAATTGTATTTTGCAGATCTGCCTGTAAGGCTTTTACTGCAATATCATACATCCCGGTTAGTGTAGCATTTTAAAAGAGTTAAATCAAATAATGATACTGCTTAACGATCATCTGAAAAAAGAATACGGATGCAAGGTATATAAGCTGTCTCTCCAGATGGACGTGACCTGTCCCGTACGGGACGGATCCATTGATACCAGAGGGTGCATATTCTGTTCCGGGGGAGGCTCCGGAGAATTCGCATCCTGCAGGACTGATCCCATAGCAGATCAGCTGGCAGAAGCTAAGAAAAAGGTAGCTGCAAAGGCGGGAAAGGATGCGAAATATATCGCTTATTTCCAGAGCTTTACCAATACCTACGGTGATATGGATTATCTTGAGAGAAAATACAGGGAAGCCATGGAGCCTGATGATATAGTTGCTCTTTCCATAGGAACAAGACCCGACTGTATATCGGATGATATGCTGGAAGTACTTGCCGGTCTGAACCGGATCAAGCCGGTCTGGATAGAGCTGGGACTTCAGACCATACATCCTGCATCCGCAAGGTATATAAGAAGAGGGTATGAGCTCCCTGTCTATGATGAATGTGTAAGAAGACTGAGGGAAAAGGGGATAACCGTGATCGTTCATGTCATACTGGGACTTCCGGGGGAGACGACAGAAGACATGAAGGAAACGGTCAGATATGTATGTGCTTCGGGAGTTCAGGGCATAAAGCTCCAGCTCCTTCACATCCTTAAGGGAACGGACCTTTATGGGGATTATCTTCAGGGAAAGGTTCCCGTAATGTCCATGGAAGAATATCTGGATCTGCTTAAGGAGCTGCTCCCGATGATACCTGATGATGTGGTGATCCACAGGCTTACGGGAGACGGCCCCAAACGGCTTCTCGTTGCTCCGTTATGGACAGCAGATAAAAAGAAAGTCATCAATGCCATATCAGGACTTATTTCTGCTCCTGCTCCCTGAGCTTTCTCTTTGCAGCTTCCAGCATAAGCTTGATACGGTTGAGCTGATTGACCTCGGATGCTCCTGGATCGTAGTCGATTGCGACTATGTTGGAGCCGGGATGAGCGTGGCGGATTGCCTTTATGACGCCTTTGCCCACAACGTGGTTAGGCAGACATGCGAAGGGCTGGCAGCATACTATGTTGGGAACTCCGTCATTTATGAGCTCTATCATCTCGCCTGTCAGGAACCATCCTTCACCTGTCTGGTTGCCAATGGATACAATAGGCTTTGCAAGTTCTGCAATCTCTCTGATGGGTGTCTGGGGAGTAAAATGCTTCGATTGCGAATAAGCCTTTGTACATACTCCGCGCAAAGGATGCTCTATGGCCCAGATCCCCAGATTGCACAATCTCTTCGCCTTCTTGCTCATTCCAAGTTCATCAGCCTTATAAACCTGGTTATAGAAGCAGTAAAGCATGAAATCCAGAAGGTCCGGACTGACTGCTTCTGCACCTTCCTGTTCAAGAAGCTCCACAAGGTGGTTATTGCCGGAAGGAGAGTACTTAACAAGAATCTCACCCACAATACCCACTCTGGGTTTTACTATGCTTTCATCCACAGGAACGGAATCGAATTCCCTGATCATTTCCCTGCACATTTTGTGGAACCTGATAAAGCCGGGCTTCTTCTTACTTGTCAGGAAATCCTGGCACTTCTTAAGCCACTTTGCATGCACGGCGTCTACGGAACCTTTCTCAATCTCGTAGGGACGCATGCGGTATACGCATTTCATGAAGATATCTCCGAATGCGGCGCCAAGTGCTATACGGTAAAGCATATCAATATTGATCTTGAATCCGGGATTGACCTCTATGCCTCCCAGATTGAGGGATATTACCGGTATGTGCTCAAGTCCTGCTTTTTTAAGAGCTCTTCTGATGAAGCCGATATAATTGGTGGCTCTGCATCCGCCGCCGGTCTGGGTGATGATAAGAGCGGTCCTGTCAAGATCGTACTTGCCGGATTCTAGCGCCTGCATCAGCTGCCCCACAACAAGAAGAGAGGGATAGCATGCATCGTTGTTGACATACTTAAGTCCTGTATCAATGGCATGTCTGTCACTGTCATTAAGGACAACGAAATTGTAGCCTGCAGATCTGAATGCCGGTTCCATGACATCAAAGTGTATTGGTGACATCTGAGGACAGATAATGGTATAGTTCTTCCTCATCTCCTCGGTAAATACCACCTTCTCTATATTGGTGGGTCTTGTCACGTGAGTCTTTCCCTGCTTTTCCCTTACCTTGATGGCGGAAAGCAGAGATCTTATACGTATCCTTGCGGCACCGAGATTATTGACCTCATCGATCTTAAGACATGTGTATATCTTGTCTGAACCGGATAGTATATCATTGACCTGATCGGTGGTTACGGCGTCCAGTCCGCATCCGAATGAGAAGAGCTGTACAAGGTCAAGATCATCCACGGTTCTGACATAGGCTGCTGCGGCATAGAGTCTTGAGTGGTACATCCACTGGTCCATTACGATAAGCGGTCTGTCAACACATCCCAGATGAGATATGGAATCCTCTGAAAGAACTGCCACATCGTATGAAGTGATGAGGTCGGGAATGCCGTGATTTATCTCGGGATCCACATGATAGGGACGGCCGGCCAGAACGATACCGTGCTTGCCGGTCCTTCTGATATATTCAAGAGCCTTGTCACCTTCTTTTCTCACATCATCACGGGTCTTTGCAAGCTCATCCCATGCTGCGCTTACAGCATCATCGATATCACGGGAAGGGATGGTGTCGAATTCTTTTTTCAGCGCATAGCTGATGGTCTCCTTTGATGAAAAGTTCATGAAAGGATTCCTGAAGACAACCTTTCCGGTAGTGATGGACTCCACATTGTTTTTAATGTTTTCGGAATACGATGTGACTATCGGGCAGTTGTAGTGGTTGCCTGCTTCCTCGAATTCCTTCCTCTCATAGAAAAGAGCGGGATAGAAGATGAAATCGACATTCTGACCGATAAGCCACTCTATATGTCCGTGGGATATCTTGGCAGGATAGCACTCTGACTCGGAAGGGATGGATTCGATACCAAGCTCATAAATGGCTCTTGTTGAAGCGGGTGATAGTACTACTCTGTAGCCCAGCTTTGTAAAGAATGTGAACCAGAATGGATAGTCCTCATACATATTGAGGACTCTTGGTATACCAACAGTGCCTCTGGGAGCTTCATTGAGTTCCAGAGGAGTGTAATCAAATACTCTTTTTAACTTGTAGTCATAGAGGTTGGGAACACCGGTCTTGTTCTTGACTCCGCCGATACCTCTTTCGCATCTGTTTCCTGAGATAAACTGTCTTCCGCCTGTGAAGCGGTTGATGGTAAGCCTGCAGGCATTGGTACATCCCTTGCATTTGGTCATTGATGTGGTGAACTCGAGATTGATGATGTCATCAAGGGAGAGCATTGTCGATTCATACCCATCTTCAAAACGGTCCCTTGCAATGAGAGCAGCACCGAATGCACCCATGATGCCTGCGATGTCGGGGCGGATGGCCTTGCAGCCTGCGATATTTTCGAATGCCCTTAGAACGGCATCGTTATAGAAGGTGCCGCCCTGAACCACGATATTCTGGCCGAGTTCAGATGCATCCGCAACCTTGATGACCTTAAAGAGTGCATTTTTGATGACTGAATATGCAAGTCCCGCAGATATATCGGCTACGGAAGCTCCTTCCTTCTGGGCCTGTTTAACCTTGGAATTCATGAATACCGTACATCTTGTTCCCAGGTCTATCGGGTGAGGAGCAAAGAGTGCTTCCCTGGCAAAATCCACTACCGAATAATCAAGGGATTTGGCGAAGGTCTCGATAAATGAGCCGCAGCCTGATGAACATGCTTCGTTGAGCTGGACGGAATCCACGGTATTATTCTTGATCTTGATACATTTCATATCCTGGCCGCCGATATCGAGTATACAGTCGACCTTGGGATCGAAGAATGCCGCAGCGGTATAGTGTGCAACGGTCTCCACCTCACCGTCATCAAGAAGGAAGGCCGATTTAAGGAGTGCTTCTCCGTATCCGGTGGAACAGGATCTTGCTATACGTGCGCCGTCCGGGAGTTTTTCCTTTATCTCTGTTATGGACCTGATGGCAGTCTTTAAGGGGCTTCCGTCGTTGCCTGAATAGAATGAGTAGACAAGATTGCCCTCGGTATCGACGAGAGCTATCTTGGTGGTGGTGGATCCTGCGTCTATTCCCAGGAAAAGATCACCTTTTGCCGAGGAGAGATCACTCTTGATGACACGGGATTTCTCATGCCTTTCGGTAAATTCATCATAGTCTGCACGGCCTTTGAAAAGAGGCTCCATTCTGGCAACCTCGAATTCCATCTTTATGGGAGCGGAGAGCTTTCCCACCATTTCCTCTAAGCTGTAGGAAATCTTTCCTTCGGTGCACAGAGCTGAGCCTATTGCGGCAAAAAGATGGGAATTATCCGTATTCATGATGTGCTCGTCATCGAGCTTCAGGGTACGGATAAATGCTTTCTTGAGTTCGGGAAGGAAATGCAGGGGACCCCCGAGGAATGCGACGTGGCCTCTGATGGGCTTTCCGCATGCAAGTCCGGAAATGGTCTGGTTGACAACAGCCTGGAATATTGAAGCTGCAAGATCTTCCTTGGTAGCCCCCTCATTGATAAGAGGCTGGATATCGGTCTTTGCAAAAACTCCGCAGCGGGCTGCTATGGTGTAAAGAGACTTATAGTTTTCGGCATATTTATTAAGCCCCGCAGCATCTGTCTGAAGCAGGGATGCCATCTGGTCTATAAAGGATCCCGTTCCTCCGGCGCATATGCCGTTCATTCTCTGTTCGGCATTTCCGTCCTCAAAATAGATGATCTTGGCATCTTCACCGCCCAGCTCTATGGCCACATCCGTGCCAGGACATATCTCGCGTAAGGATGTGGAGACCGCTATGACCTCCTGTGTGAAGGGTATACCCAGATGCTTTGCAAGGGTCAGTCCGCCGGAACCTGTGATCATGGGGTAAATGGTCCTGTTCCCCAGCTTTTTATAAGCATCCGAAAGAAGATCGCTGAGTGTCTCCCTTATCCTTGCAAAATGTCTCTTGTAATCCGAAAAGAGTATCCTGCCATCTTCGTCCAGAAAAGCCACCTTTACGGTGGTGGAGCCTATGTCTATACCGAGCCTTGCACTGCCTGCGGTAGAGTTATTGTTGTTTAATGCTTCTGCCATTTGAAAACCTCAGATCCGGAAATATTATTTCTTAATAAATGTAAAAAAATGCATACCTTGACAATTATAGTGGGAAGTTGCCTTAAAAGCAACTGTTTATGAGCTATTAAGATTTGTTTAACCCAAACCTGTCCGCCTTGTTTTGAAAGGGTAAAAATGGTAAACTTATACAGGATTTTTGGTTTTTTTAAGGAGATTTTTGTCTTGAGTAATTTTGAAAACAGATTTCGCAAGTATGTCGTTCCGAACCTGACCATGTGGCTGATAATCGGATATGCCATAGGATATATCATACAGATGGTCAACGACTCGTTTTTATATTATCTGGCTCTTGACCCATATAAGATCCTTCACGGACAGGTCTGGAGACTGGTCACATGGCTGATAATCCCGCCGAACGAAAATAATATCCTTTTTGTGCTGCTTATGCTGTTTTGCTGTTATTCCATAGGCACGATCCTGGAGAGGACATGGGGAACCTACAGGTACAACCTGTTTATTTTCACCGGTGTGTTTCTCACGATACTGTTTTCCTTCGCCTATCTTGCTTTTCTGTATCTGACGGAAGGAACTGCGGTTGTTGATATGTACGAACAGGCCGGGTATATGCTCAGCGGCTATGTCTGGTTTGCCTTCAGTACATATTATATCAACATGTCCATCTATCTGGTCTTTGCAATGACATACCCCAATGATGTTGTAAGGCTGTATTTTCTCATCCCCATCAAGATGAAATGGCTGGGGATCGCCGACGCCCTCTACATGGTGTATATGCTCATAGTTGGAGGACCCTACACCAGATTTGCGGTACTCGCGGCAGTGGTAAACTGTCTGATCTTCTATCTGGCCAATATCAAGGGAATAGCGTTATCTCCCAAGCAGATAAAGAGGCATAACCAGTTCAACAGGAGCTACCGTGCGGGGCAGAATGCGGGATATAAGCAGCAGGGATTCCAGGCCGGTGGACAGACCCAGAAGATGGCAAGACATAAATGTGCGATCTGCGGGAAGACCGATCTTACGGATCCGGATATGATGTTCAGATACTGTTCCAAATGCAATGGCAATTATGAATACTGTCAGGTTCACCTGTTCCAGCACTCCCATGTCCGTTAAGGTATCCCGTGCATGGAAAGGGCATCTGTTTTTCATAAACCGGTATTAAAGGATATATATGGATAGAGAAGTACTCTTTGGAAAAACACTTGAAGAATTGAGAAGAAAAGCTGCTCTGCAGGGCGGTTTTATTGATAAGAACGATATACTTGACGCTCTTAAGCCTCTTGAGCTTGATGAGGAAAAGACCGGAATGGTCTTCGATTATCTGAAAGGGCGCGGTATAAGATGGGAGATAGAACTTGCATCGTCCGGTATTTCGGCTTCGGAGATACCTGATGAAGGCGGAGTGACCCTGTCGGATACAGAGGCTGTTCTTTCGGAATTTGCACTGGATGAAACGGATACCGACTATCTCAGGATGTATCTTGACGAGCTTGAGGAGCTTAAGGACTACACTGACGGCGAAAAGAGGGCATTTACCATTTCAGCGATGGCAGGTGATAAGAATGCACAGAATATGCTGGTGGAATGCTATCTGAAGGACATAGCCCAGATGGCCCGCATATATACGGGACAGGGAGTTTATCTCGAAGATCTTATCGGCGAAGGAAATGCAGCTCTGTGCAGGGGTGTGGGTATCCTGGATTCCCAGGAAAAGCCGGAGGACTGTGAAGGATTTCTCATGAAGCTTGCCATGGATTCCATGGAAGAGCTTATAGGAGAAGCTGCCACCGAGGATTCCACATCGGATAAGATCCTTAAGAAGACAAACAGTGTTTATGACAAGGCTATGGAACTGGCCGAGTCCCTGGAGAGAAAGGTCACAGTGAAGGAAGTTGCGGAATTTGCGGGCATCTCCGAGAAGTCCGTAAGGGAAGCAATGGAGATAAGCGGATACAAGATAGAAGTGATCGAGGATGACCGGGCACAATGAAGAAACAGGTATACGAAGATTATAAATACTTCATGCAGGATGCCGGATCATTTTATGTGGGAAGCAGATATACCCTCAAAGAGATAACCCTGTGCGATGACATATTATTTAAATTCCGGAAGGTTGTGGCTGAGAGTATCATCCCATCATTCGATCCGGAGGATAAGCTTGAGACCGTACTGTATTATCTGAAGCCGGATGATTTTGTGCTTCAGGTCTTAAAACAGATGGGAGCCGAGGTAAGGCTCAGCATAAAAAAGAAAAAAAAGCATCTCTTCGGAGGTGAAGAAGAGGTCTATTCCACCGAATACATGAAGATTACCGAACTTGCAAAAATGAGTGTCAGCGAGAAGGAAGAGCGGGGGATACTGATACAGGAACTTAAGGGAAGCAAGCTTGCCCTGCTGACCGTATGAAGCAGCTTTAGCCTGCATTAAGCCCGTCCCCTGTACATGACGGTATGACAGGTAACGTATAATAACCTCACATCAGCATGTGAAAGGAAGATATAAATATGGAACTTGAACAGCTTAAAAGCTACGAAATACTTGAAAAATACGATCTTAAGGATATTGCATCAACAGGCTACAGAATGGTGCATAAGAAGACGGGTGCCAGGATAGCACTTGTTGTAAATGATGACTCCAATAAGGTGTTCTCGATCGCATTCAGGACACCGCCTGCCGATTCCACCGGTGTGGCCCATATCCTTGAGCATTCCGTTTTGTGCGGATCCAGGGAATTCCAGTTGAAGGATCCCTTTGTTGAACTTGTTAAGGGTTCACTTAATACCTTCCTCAATGCCATGACATATCCGGATAAGACCGTATATCCTGTTGCAAGTACCAATGCATCCGATTTCAGAAATCTGATGCATGTATATCTTGATGCAGTTTTTTATCCCAATGTCTATAAGAACGAGAGCATCTTCCGTCAGGAAGGCTGGCATTATGAATATGATGAGGATGGAAAGCTGATCGTCAACGGAGTCGTATATAACGAGATGAAGGGAGCAAGGTCTTCCGCAGAGGATATCATCTCGGCAGAGTCCATGTTCTCTCTTTTCCCCGATAATTCATACGGCGTTGAGTCAGGCGGGGATCCCGACTATATTCCCACACTTACATACGAACAGTTTCTGGATTTCCACAGGAAGTATTATCACCCTTCCAACAGTTATATCTATCTGTACGGAAACGGCAATATGGCCGAAGACCTTGAGTTTATCGACAGAAAGTATCTTTCGAACTTTGACAGACTGGAGATAGATTCGGAGGTGAAGCTCCAGAAGCCTTTCTCACAGCCTGTGAAGGTTATGAAGAAATGTCCCATAGCCCAGGGAGAAAATGCGGATGACAACACATATTTTTCCGTGAACTTTGCTCTGGACGGTGAGATAGACTGTAAGACCAGACTTGCATTTGACGTGATGGACTATGCGCTTGTATCTCATCCCGGTGCGCCCTTAAGGAAAATCCTCATAGATCAGGGCGTTGTAAGTGATGTTTACTCAAGGTTCGAGACCTCCGTCAGACAGCCCTTCTACAGCATAACCGGCAAGGGGGCTCCCATCGGAATGGAGACCAGGTACGGACAGCTTGTCACAGAGACTATTGAAAGCGTTGCCAGAAAGGGCTTTGATCAGAATGCACTTAGGGCAGCGATAGATTCGGCTGAGTTCAGATACAGAGAGGCCGATTACGGGAGATTTCCCAAGGGATTGATGTACGGTCTTAATATGTACGATACCTGGCTATATGATGATACTAAGGTATTCGATCTTATCGAGGCTGATGATGCATATGATTTTCTCAGAGAAAATGTAGACACAGGATACTTCGAGAAGCTGGCAAGAAAGTTCCTCATCGGCAATAAGCACAAGAGCTATGTCTCTGTCCGTCCCACTGAGGGCGAACTCGAGAATAAGGAGGCTGAGCTTCGCAAAAAACTTGATGCCCTTCAGGAGAGACTTACCGAGGCTGAAAAGATCAGCATAGATGCGATAAATGAGGGTCTTGCCAAATTCCGGGATACTCCGGATACGGAAGCTGCCATCAGATCCCTTCCCATGCTTAAGAGAGAGGAACTGACAAGGGAAGCAGAGCCTCTTTGCAATGAGGTCTCCGATGTGGACGGTACTCCCTTTGTATATCACGATGTGGATACGAGGAAGATAGGATATCTGCGCCTTGCTTTTAAGATAGGAGAGGTGGGCTCGGATTATCTTCCCTATGTGGGACTGCTCAGGGATGTACTGAGCATGGTGGACACCAAAGAGCACAGGTATGAGGAATTAAGCCCGCTTATCGATCTTAGCATGGGAGGCTTTTCCATTAGTACGGAGACGTATTCTCTGCTTCATAAGCCGGATGAGTACATCCCCACATTCGAGGTCAGGGGCAAATTCTTTAACGAAAGAGCGGATAAGGCTTTTGAACTTATCAAAGAGATCCTGCTACAGTCACGCTTTACCGATATGAAGAGACTGAAGGATATACTTATAGAGGTAAAGAGCGGACAGCAGTCATCAATGCTCGGCGCAGGTCACGGAGTTGCAGCATCGAGAGCCATGGCATCTGTTTCAAGGATAGGTGCATTCCGTGACAGGATCTCCGGACTTTCATATTACAGATTCGTATCTTCGCTCATAGATTCCTATGAGTCGGAGGCGGGAAATATACAGGAATGTCTTAAGTATGTACTTGGTCTTGTGCTCAGGCCCGAGAACCTGATCGTTGATTTTACCGGTGACAGGTCCATGGCCGATCACTTCAGGGATATGATCGTACCCTTCAGGGAACTGCTCTTTACCGAAAAGCACCGTCCCCAGAAGACATATATAGAGCCTGTCAGAAAGAATGAGGGTCTTACCACATCCGGACAGGTTGTCTATGTGTGCAGGGGCGGAAGATATGACAGGCACGGTCTCGAGTACAATGCGGCTCTTCAGGTTCTGAAAGTTTACCTTGGGTATAACTATCTCTGGGTTAATGTCAGGGTTAAGGGCGGCGCATATGGTGTTATGAACAACTACGGAACAAACGGATGTGCATTTTTTGTTTCATACCGTGACCCCAACCTCACCAAAACCGTCGAAGTATTTGAAGGGGCTGAAAAAGATGTTGCAGCCTTCGATGCAGACGAAAGAGGCATGACTCAGCTGGTCATCGGTGCGGTGAGCGATATGGATATTCCGCTTACTCCGTCAGCAAGGGGAGCAAGGAGCTTTGGTGCCTATATGACCGGCACCACCTATGAGGATATCCAGAAGCAGAGAGATCAGGTTCTTGACTGTACTCCTGCAGATATCAGAAAATGCGCTGAATATATTCACGAGTTCATGTCCGACAATAAGCTCTTCGTTGTAGGAAACGAGAAGCTTATCCGCGAGAATGAGGATCTATTCGGAACGGTTGAAAGTCTGCTGTAAATGATCCGATTTTACAGGAGGGGTTCATTATGAAAAACATGAAGATGTTCAGAAAACTTATGATCGGTGCCGCCATTGGATGCCTTCTGCTTACCGGCTGCGGAAGCAGTGCATCAGATTCATCTTATTCGGGTAACGGCTATGCCATGCCTGTAGCTTCTACTCAGGCTATGGATGAATACAAGGGCGACTATGATTACGGGTATTATGAGGATTATGCCGCTGAAGCCGAAATGGCATTGTCAGAAAACCCGGCATATTCGGCTGCGGATGCATCCAGACCTCAGACAGTTGATACCAGCCGCAAGCTTATAACTACAGCCAACGTAGATATAGAGACCAAGGAATTCGACAGGCTTTTTCAGGATGTTGAGGATTATGTTAAGGCAAACGGCGGATATCTCGAGTCCATCAATACCTACAACGGAAGCCGTTATCACGGAGATATCGTTGAAAGACACGCCAATCTTACGGTCAGGATCCCTGCAGAGAAGCTTGATGCCTTCATGGAAGAGATAGGAAATGCGGGAAATATCACCAGCAGGACCCAGAATGTGGAAGATATCACTCTTACTTATGTGGATCTCGAGGCTCACAAGAGGACTCTCAAGGAGGAAGAGGAAAGACTTAATGAGTTCCTGAGAAATGCCGAGACCATCGAGGACATGATCTATATCGAGGACAGACTGTCCAGCATAAGGTACCAGCTTGAGAGCATGGAGAGCCAGCTTCGTACCTATGACAACAAGATCAATTACTCAACTGTCTATCTGAACATCAATGAAGTTGTGGAGTACACTCCCGTTGTATACGAAGAGCCTTCAGTGGGTCAGAGAATGAAGGAAGGCTTCCTTGATACAGTGGATGATATCAAAGAATGGTTCCAGGATTTTGCCGTATGGTTTGTATCAAATATCATCTACCTTGTTATCTGGGGTCTTGTGATATTTGCCCTGGTAAAGTGGATCCTTTACATGGCTTCCGATAAGAGAGCAGCCAGGAAGGCAGCCAAGCTTGCCAAAAGGCAGAAGGCTCAGTATGAAGCTTATCAGCAGAGTATGGAGAAGATGTCATCCGTTCAGTCTGTGACCGGAGATCAGGGCCCGGATGTAAATGCCGGGAATAAAGAAAGTAAATAATCGGTTGGATCGGAACTAAATTACGGTTCCTTACGTTTCCCGGATAAGGGAACTAAGGAACCGTTCCTGTGTTCCCGGAGGATCATATATGTCAGAAAAAAAATCCGGATTTGTGGGTGTCATCGGAAAAGCCAACGTGGGCAAATCCACTCTTGTGAATAAGATAGTGGGACAGAAGATAGCCATAACATCCCCGAAGCCGCAGACAACAAGAAAGAAGGCAAGGGCGGTTTTTACCGATGAAAGAGGACAGATAGTATTTCTGGATACTCCCGGTATCCATAAATCGAGAAGCAAACTGGGTGATTACATGATGTCCAGCGCCTGGAGTACTTTTGCGGATGCGGATGTGGTACTCTGGCTTGTGGAGCCGTCGGATCATTTTACCGATACGGAAGAGCTAATAACCACAAAGCTTGGAACGCTGGAATGTCCCGTTATCCTCGTGATCAATAAGATAGATACGGTTTCTCCGGATAAGCTTCTTGAGTTCATTGCTTCCTACAGTGAACATATGGATTTTAAGGAAGTGGTGCCCATATCCGCACTGAAGGGAAAGAACGTGGATGATCTTGTGAACACGGTCTTTAAGTATCTTCCGGAGGGCGAGCCCTTCTACGATGAGGATACCATAACCGACCAGCCTGTTAAGCAGATCGCTGCCGAGATCATCAGGGAAAAAGCACTCATGTGCCTTGGCGAGGAAGTGCCCCACGGACTTGCGGTTGCCATTGATTCGATGAAATATGAGGGCAGCATGTATTACATAGATGCCACGATCTATTGTGAGAAGGATTCACATAAGGGCATGATCATCGGAAAGGGCGGAAGCAAGCTTAAGGAGATCGGTTCGAAGGCACGTCCGGAGATAGAAGAGCTCTGTGAGAGCAAGGTGTTCTTAAAGCTATGGGTCAAGGTTAAGAAGGACTGGAGAGATTCTGATATACAGCTGAAGAATTTCGGATTTGATAAGTCACAGTTATGAAGGATTTTTTTACCTGTACCGGGATGGTTATAAAAAGCAGACCTGCCGGTGAAAATGACAGACTGATAACGATCCTTGCAGGTTCCGAAGGAAAGCTCAATGTATTTGTAAGAGGCGCGAGGAAACCATCTTCGCGCTTTGCTGCGTCATCGGAAAGCTTTGCATTCGGTGAATTTAAGCTCTCTCACGGACAGAGTGCATATTACCTGAATGATGCGGATATATCTAATTATTTCGAGGAATTGAGGACGGATATAGAGCTTGCCTCCTACGCATCATATTTTGCGGAGATTGCTGATTATTACTGCGTTGAGGGTGATGATGCCACTCCCATGCTGGGACTTATGTATGCTTCCCTCCTTGCTCTTGGCAATCCTAATTTTTCCTACAGGCTTGTACGATGCATATATGTTCTCCGCTCAATTGTCATAAACGGTGAGTTCCCGGGACTTCCTGCGGGGAGAGTATTTAACGATGCAGTGGTTGCTGCGGTGGAGCGCATACAAAGTGCAGATCTGAAGCACCTTTATACCTTCAGGCTGACAGAGCCTGCGGAGAATGAGCTTTTCAGACTTACTGCGGAATATGAGAAGAAGTTTATGGACAGACACTTTAAGTCTCTTGAGGTGCTGAGTTCATTGTGAAGTGAATGGAAGACCCTTTCACCAATAAATAAATACGAAAGGAATTTGAGTATGGCTTACGATACGAACCAGTCAAAGGTATCACAGGAGGAATATGAATACAGCCGTGAGATGATCGGCAGGCTGTCGACATATTTTGAAAATGTGGTGGTAGGACAGAGGAATCTTGAAATATCACTTCTTACAGCAGTTCTGGCGGACGGGCATGTGCTTATAGAGTCGGTTCCGGGACTTGCCAAGACCACTGCGGCAAAGGCTATCGCAGAGGCGGTTGACGGAGAGTTTTCAAGGATACAGTGTACACCTGACCTGCTGCCCGGAGATATCATCGGAACCCAGATATATAACAGGGAGACATCCAAGTTCGAAACCGTGCTCGGACCTGTATTTGCCAATTTCGTGCTTCTCGATGAGGTCAACAGATCATCTGCAAAGACACAGTCTGCAATGCTGGAAGCCATGCAGGAGCATCAGGTGACCATAGGAACACAGTCGTACAATATGCCTGAAGATGTGTTCATTGTAATAGCTACCCAGAATCCCATAGAGCAGGAGGGAACATATCCCCTTTCCGAAGCACAGACCGACAGGTTCATGATCAAGGAGGTCATCACTTATCCCATAGCAGCAGAGGAGGTTGAGATCCTTAACAGGATCGAAAACCACGCATTCGAAAAAAGACCTGCAGTAATGACTATCAAGGATATAGACAGACTTCAGGATATCACTGAAAAGGTCTATGTCGATGAGTCCGTCAAGTGGTACATCTCATCAATAGTAACTGCAACCAGGGATCCTGCAAGACTTCTTGGAGAAAAGACCGCAGCATATGTGAAGATGGGAGCAAGCCCAAGAGCCTCAATAGCCTTTTTGAGAACCGCAAAGGCTACGGCACTGCTTAACGGAAGGACTTATGTTGTTCCCGATGATGTAAAGCAGATGGCACGTTCCGTACTGCGTCACCGCATAGCACTTAATTATTCGGCGATAGCAGATAAGGTAAGTGTTGAGATGATCGTTGATGCCATAATAAACACTTTAAAGGTACCCTGATATGGAAATTGATTATGATTATCTGATCGGTATCAGCAAGGATGCGGTGCTGTACACTTCCAGAAAGACCACCAATATCCTTGACGGAGGGTACAACTCGGTATATCTGGGGAAAAGCCTTGATTTTCACGATCTTAAGGAATACACCCCGGGAGATGATATCACTTCGATAGACTGGAAGGGTTCTTCCAGGACAGGTACCCTGCTGGTCAGGAGATATATCGCCGAGAAAAAACACAGTGTGCTGATCATCGGAGATACGGGTATCAAGATGGATGCTGACACTTCTAAGGGTGAGCATAAATCGGATATCGCGCTGATGGAAGCCGGAGTCATAGACTACCTCCTCGGAAGACAGGGCTCCGATGTGGGTTTTGTGTGCTCGGGTGGGCGCGGAGAGATATATACGCCCTTTATGTCCGGCGGGATAAGTGTTGAGAAGCTCCTTCACACATATGGGGAGACGATCTTCGAAGAGCCTCTGTATGATCTGAACAGTACCATAAACGGTGCGCTGCGCACCTTCCCTTCACGCCGCATGATCATTTTTGTCATAACGGATATGATGGGGCTCAAGACGGTTAAAAGCGAAACACTTCTGAGGATGACTGATAAAAATGATGTTTATTTTATCTGTATCGAGGATGCTTCCATATCCGGAAGAAGAGTATATGACCGTATAGGTGAGAACTATATTGACGGTTTTATGGCGGGAAGCAGGGCACTCAGAAAGGCTGAGAAAGCCGAAAGAGATACTATACTTAACACTTTTAAGCGTGATGCGCTCAGGAACCGTGTTGTTTTTGACAAAGTCTGCGCGTCATCCGATGTGGTGGAAGGTATCATAAATATGTTTGAGAGGGGACATCGTGGAATTTACGGTTAACAGACAGCCGGAGCTTATGATGGAGCCTGTATGGCTTATCGTCGGACTGGCTGTTCTTGCGGTCTCGGCAGTCTTTTTTATAATGCTTTTCAGATACAGGATAAGGCATTTAAAAAGAAAGCAGAAGGCTCCAAAAACTCATAAAAAAACCGGAGAGGGTTTTGCCAGGGAAAAAGCCATCCGGTCCATTGACAGGATCATCCGTGACCTGTCCCATTCCAAGATCGATATCAGAGAGAGTTACCAGCAGCTTAGCATGGTCATGAGGATATTCGTTACGGAGATATCAGGGAAGGATGTTACATCCCTCACTCTTACGGAGCTTAGGACTCCGGAGCTGGACAATCTGGCGAAGCTTATTGAAAAATGGTATTCACCTGAGTTTGCAATGAAGACCCGGGCGAATTTTATGAATGATGCCGGACAGGCAAAACAAGTGGTGAAGTCGTGGAGATAATGTATCCTGAAGTTATAAAGATAGGAATTCCGCTGCTTATCTTTGCAGTGCTTATTCTTCATGTTATTCCTGCGCCCAGAAAGAAGGATTATACGGGCGGTGTCAGGACGGGTGCCATGTCTCTTGTAAGCACACTTCCCGTGTACAGGAAGATATACAGGCGGAGCAGGGTCCTTTCTTTTATCTATGAACTATCTGTTATTGCAGCAATAGTATCCACCCTTTTTCTCATGGCAAGACCCTATGAGGTTAAAAAGATCAAGATAGGAGTGCAGAAACGTGACATCATGCTGTGTCTGGATGTTTCCTATTCCCTTTATGCACTTAACTATGAACTTGCGGACTATCTTGAAGATGTTGTGACACAGCTTAAGGGTGACAGATTCGGCATTACCATTTTTAATACATCCTCGGTTGTATTTGTCCCCCTGACAGACGATTATTCCTATGTGGTCACAAGACTCGAGGAGCTCAAGGAGTACTTCATCCTCCAGAAAGAATACAGGGAAATGGTGGGTGAGGGGGCATTTATATCCTTTGCAACCGATGAAGAGTGGGATGCATATTATGACCTTGACAGGAGACTGGCATACATTGAAGCCGGCACTCTCGTGAACAATAACATAAGAGGAAGCTCGCTTATTGGAGAGGGACTTGCATCCGCTCTTTACAGCTTCCCTTCTCTTGGTGACGAATCAAGGACCAGGATCATCATATTTGCAACCGATAATGCCGATGCTTCAAGAGTTGAAGAACTTCCGGACCTCAGGGGCGCCAGCATGCTCTGCAAAAAGAATGATGTTACGGTTTTTGCCATATTCCCCTCTGAGGATGCATATTATTACGAATATACACCGTCAGATTACGATGTGTTCAGGGAGATGCTGAGAACAGCAGCTGATAATACCGGCGGAGAGCTCTATGTCCAGAGCTCTGAAGAGACGGTTTCTTCCATTGTTGAGGAGATAAGGTCCCATGAAGCGATGTCAGTGGACGATATCATAATCGAACAGCAGACCGATACCCCCGAGCCCTGGATCCTGTCGCTTTTACTGAGTATTGGGATCTCACAGATATGTCTTTTGTTTTTGAAGGGAAAATAAGATGAGAAATTTAAATCCGGTCCTTCCGGTGCCTGCTCTCATCGCAGCATTTGCCGCCGCGTTCATCATATTACTGATCGTATGGCTTTTGAGCAGGGAAAGCAGAATAAAGAGTACCTTTGCCCTGGTCAGAAGAACGGCGATACTTGCCATTGCCTTTATCATTGCATTAAGGCCCATGAAGGAAGAGTACGGTACGGATGTAAGCCTGAGTAATCTGGATGTCCTTTTTGTTCTTGATACCACCTTGAGCATGTGGGCTGATGACGGGCCTGTAACCACCAGGATAAAGGCTGCAAAGACAGACATAGAGAATATCATGGAGGCTCTGCCGGGTGCGAATTTCGGTCTGATCACTTTTCAGAACAAGTCCTCTGTTGTATCTCCGTTTACCCAGGACAGTGAGGCGGTGATCAGATATCTTAACACTATCAAGGTTCCCGACAGATATTATCTGAAGGGAAGCAGCATGGATGTTCCCTATTATGATATTGAAAACATGCTTGTTTCCTCTGACAGGAAGGAGAACAGACAGACCATAATCTTCTTCTTATCGGACGGTGAGGATACGAATCCGAATCCCGGACCGTACACCTACGAGGAACTGGGATTTATGGTTGACGGCGGTGCTGTGATAGGATACGGCACGGATGCAGGCGGCGAGATGATGGATGAATACGGCTACAATGTCTATTTTTCCGGTTCATTTAATAAGGGCGTATCCTGCATTGATGAGGATAACCTGGAGAAGATCGCAGACGAGCTTGGTATCGAATATCTTAACTGTACAGAGACCGATACACTTAGTGACATGCTTGAAGAAGTCATGGAGGGAAGCGGTTCGGTTACCGAAAGAAACAGTGATTATACTTTTTACGGAGATACATATTTTAAGTATGTCCCTTATCTGACAGCCCTCCTTCTTCTTGAACTGTTCATCAGCATAAGGAATAATGCAAAGGTGCGGAGAATACATGGGAAAAATAAGAGCAGGAAAACAAAATAAGAAAAAGACCAAACATCAGGTTTCCGTCTTTACATGGCTCACCATCTTTCTTGCAGGACTGGGCACGCTTCTGTGCGCTCTGTTTTTTATACTCAGATGGAGTATTAATTCATTTTATGTAGCTGAAGCCAAAAAAGGAAAATATCATCACGAACTGGAATCTTTCCTGACGGTTTTTGATCAGCCCGACGGATATATCATCTGGTATAACATCGGAAATTATCATTTCGAGAACGGTGAATATGAGGAAGCCGAGGAGGCCTACCTTAAAGCCATCGAATGCGGGATCCCCTACGAAAGGGAATGCCCCGTCAGAGTTAATCTTGCACTTTCGATGCTTTACCAGCTGACCGATGAAGAGTGGGATGAGTTCTATTTCTGCACAGGGCCGAGAGAACTGAACGCTCTTTCAAGAAAAGTGGAGAAGACTCTTCTCGAAGCAAGGGATATCCTTATGGCTGACGGCTGTGCGGGGGAGGATGATGAACCCGGACACGATAAACAGGCACAGAAACTCAAGGATGAGATAGATGAGCTGCTGGAAAACAGTGAGCTTAAGCCTGATGAAGGGACTGAAGAAGAGCCTCCCGAAGAAGAGCAGCCTCCCGAAGATGAGGATGAAGAAGATGAAGAAGATGATGATGAAGGCGGAGAAACAGAAGACGACCCCGTCCGGCCCGATGATACCGTTGATGAGGATATTATCATTGACTATATACAGGGTCAGCTTGATGACAACATGGGTGAAAGGATCGATGATCAGACATTCTTTGAGAACTATTATGGCATAGGAACAGACGGACAGCCTGATGAGGAACAGCAGGGCGAGGTCTGGTGATCACCCCAAATCCCTTGAAGTGCAGGGGCGGCTGTGATAAAATTTTAACCTGTATGTAGAAAACTGCTGTTTCCGGATATATCCCGGAGTGACAGGCAGATGTTGCATGAAAGGAAATGCTATGGAAAAAACAATGGACAAGATCGTGACTCTTGCGAAAGGAAGAGGATTCATATATCCCGGATCTGAGATATATGGCGGACTTGCGAATACCTGGGATTACGGAAATCTTGGAGTCGAGCTTAAGAATAATGTTAAAAAGGCGTGGTGGCAGAAGTTTGTTCAGGAGAATCCCTACAATGTAGGTGTTGACTGTGCGATCCTTATGAATCCCCAGACATGGGTGGCATCCGGACATCTCGGCAGTTTTTCCGATCCTCTTATGGACTGTAAGGAGTGCCACGAGAGATTCCGTGCCGATAAGATCATAGAAGATTACGCTTCCGAAAAAGGCATTGAGCTTAAGTCTTCCGTTGATGGCTGGACTCATGAGCAGATGATGGATTTCATCAGGGAAAATTCCGTTCCCTGCCCTTCATGCGGAAAGCATAACTTTACCGATATAAGAGAATTCAATCTTATGTTCAAGACCTTCCAGGGCGTTACCGAGGATGCGAAGAGCGTTGTATATCTTCGTCCCGAGACCGCTCAGGGTATCTTTGTAAACTTCAAGAACGTACAGAGAACATCCCGCAAGAAGGTTCCTTTCGGAATCTGCCAGATCGGTAAGTCATTCCGTAACGAGATCACTCCCGGTAACTTCACTTTCCGTACCAGAGAGTTCGAACAGATGGAACTTGAGTTTTTCTGCAAGCCGGGAACCCAGACAGAATGGTTTGAATACTGGAGAAGTTTCTGTTATAAGTGGCTGCTCGATCTGGGATTAAAAGAGGAGCATTTAAGGCTTCGCGATCATGACCCCGAGGAATTATCGTTCTACAGCGATCATACGACAGATATAGAATATGCCTTCCCGTTCACGGACTGGGGTGAACTTTGGGGCATCGCATCAAGGACGGATTATGACCTTACACAGCATCAGAACACATCGGGCGAACCCATGGAATATTTTGATGATGAGCTTAATGAAAAGTACATACCTTATGTTGTTGAGCCTTCGCTCGGCGCCGACAGGGTTGTGCTTGCTTTCCTGTGCGAAGCGTATGATGAAGAGGTACTTGATGCGGAGAAGAATGATGTGAGGACTGTCCTTCATTTCCATCCTGCCATCGCTCCGGTAAAGATCGGCGTGCTCCCGCTGTCCAAAAAACTTAACGAAGGAGCCGAGAAGATATTTGCACAGCTTTCCAAGAAGTATAACTGTGAGTTTGATGACAGAGGAAATATCGGAAAGCGTTACCGCAGGCAGGATGAGATCGGAACTCCGTTCTGCGTGACCTACGATTTTGACTCGGAGAACGACGGCG
>JAEEGG010008389.1_pt1 | contig 23464 bp, 19 predicted proteins | sample 9134161 | NCBI WGS metagenome assembly JAEEGG01 (sample SAMN16246543, study PRJNA631951) | gut metagenome | biome: gut microbiome; feature: rumen; material: CR-attached | host: Bos | place: Iran: Karaj | collected 2018-10
AAGCCACCAAGCAGGGCATTATCGATGCCATCCTCACCCACAGCGGCGACATACGCCGTCGGCTGGGCAACCGCGAGGGCAAGCAGCTACGCATCATCCCCCAGTTGGACTACTATCTCGACGACTCGCTCGACTACGTGGAGCACATCGAGCAGCTGCTCAAACAGTAAGCAGGGAGGCAGACCGTGAGTGGCAACCCACAGCGGCGCAACGGCGCACCTCTGACCCTTTTGGTGGCATGGCGCTACCTCTTCTCGCGCAAGCAGAAGACCGTCATCAACATTATCTCATGGATTTCTCTCGTGGGCATCGCCGTCAGCACGGCGGCACTCATCGTAGTGCTCAGTGTCTACAACGGCATCGGCAACCTCACACAGAGCCTCTTCAACTCCTTCGACCCCGAGTTGCTGGTGCAGCCCGCCAAGGGCAAGACCTTCCACACTGCCGACATCGACATGGCTCAGCTGCAACAGCTGCCGGGCGTTGCCGCCGTGTCGCAAATAGTGGAAGAGAACGCTTGGATAACCTACAACCACAACCAAGCCATCGTCGCCTTGCGCGGTGTCGACAGCCAATACCCCAAGGTGTCGGGACTCGACACCCTCCTCTACGAAGGCGTGTATGGCTTGAAATGCGAGACGGTAGGCAACTGGAATAGTCAACAGGACACTAGCTCACTCACACAATCAAACATTAACGCAATCAATTACTTTCTCCTATTCGGTGCCGAAGTATACTACAACCTCGGCATCCGCGAGGCATCCAATGTCCCTGTGGCGGTACACATCCCCAAGCGTGGCACCGCCCTCGGCATGACCATGGAGCAGGCCCTCAACACCGCCTACGCCATGCCCGGCGGCAACTTCTACATTCAGCAGGACATCGACAATCGCTACGTGGTGGCCGACATCGCCTTCGTGCGCCAGCTGATGGATTATGCCGACGACGAGTGCACCGCCCTCGCCATTGCCCTGCAACCCTCGCTCCGCAACAAAGGTAAGGCCGATGCCAAAGCCACCGTGCAGACGTTGCTGGGCGACAACTTCACCGTCAAAGACCGTTTCCAACAGCAGCCCATCTACTACAAGGTGTTCCGTAGCGAGCGACTCGGCATCTACCTCATCCTAGCGCTCATCGTCCTCATCGCCACCCTCAACCTTGCCGCCTCGCTCACCCTGCTGGTACTCGACAAGCGACGCGACACCGCCACCCTCCGCAGCATGGGCATGGAACGCAGCCAGCTGTGCCGCATCTTCCGCATCGAGGGCATCATGATAGCCTCCATCGGCGTAGTGGCAGGCCTGCTGGTGGGCTTCGTCATCTGCCTGCTCCAGCAGCAGTTCGGCATCGTCAAGATGGGCGAAGGCTTTGTCGTCTCCGCCTTCCCCGTGGCCATGCGTGGCATCGACTTTCTCATCACCCTCCTCATGGTCGTCGGCATCAGCACCTTCGCCGTCCTCGCCACCATCCGGAAAAAGAAGGTGCAGTGATTCACTTTTTTTGTATATAAATTATTTTTTGTATTTTTGCAGCCTGCGGAAAAACGTGTATCCGCAAATAAGTAATTATATATCACCAATATACGAATTTATAATCATACAAATAACAAACAAAATAAATGGTGACTAGTGCCCAACCGACGGCAATATTGCCGACAGCAAATCACTTTTCACAATTTTTAATTCTTTAATCCAAATCTTAATCATAAAGTGGCAAGAGAAATAAAATTTAGTCTGGTCTACCGTGATATGTGGCAATCGTCAGGCAAGTACCAGCCCCGTATCGACCAACTCGTGCAGGTAGCCCCCGCCATCGTGCAGATGGGCTGCTTCGACCGCATCGAGACCAACGGCGGTGCTTTCGAGCAGGTCAACCTTATGTACGGCGAGAATCCCAACAAGTCTGTCCGTGCCTGGACCAAGGAGTTCAACAAGGCAGGCATACAGACCCACATGCTCGAGCGTGCCCTCAACGGCCTCCGCATGTACGGTGTGCCCAAGGATGTGCGCCAGCTGATGCCCAAGGTGAAGAAAGCGCAGGGTGTCGACATCATGCGCTCGTTCTGTGGCCTCAACGACCCGCGCAACCTGGAGCTCTCGGTGAAGTATGCCAAAGAGGCTGGAATGATAAGCCAGGCCGCCTTGAGTATCACCTACTCCCCTATCCACACCGTCGAGTACTACATGGGCGTCGTGGACAAGCTGGTGGAGTTTGGTGCCGACGAGATAGCCCTGAAGGACATGGCAGGCATCGGCCGCCCCACAATGCTGGGCAAACTGGTGTATCAGATTAAGAAGAAGTATCCCCATATCTTGGTGCAATATCATGGGCACTCGGGACCTGGTTTTGCCATGGCCTCGATTCTGGAGGTGGCCCGCGCAGGCGCCGACGTGATTGATACCGCCATGGAACCCCTGGCCTGGGGCATGGTGCATCCGGGCATTATCGGCGTGCAGGCAATGCTTAAGGAAGACGGCTTCCTCGTTAAGGACATCAACATGAAGGCCTACATGGAGACCCGCGCCCTGACACAGTCGTTCTTGGACGACTTTCTGGGCCTGTATGTCAATCCTGCCAACCGCATCTGCACCTCGATGCTGGTGGGCTGCGGATTGCCGGGCGGCATGATGGGAAGCATGATGACCGACCTGAAGGGTATGCACAGCGCCATCAACATGGCACTGAAGAAGAACGGCAAGCCCGAAGTGACTTTCGACGAGCTCACGGTGCAGCTCTTCCAGGAGGTCGCCTATATCTGGCCCATGCTGGGCTATCCCCCACTGGTGACCCCCTTCAGCCAGTACACTAAGAATATTGCGTTGATGAACATCATGGCGCTGGCACAGGGCAAGCCCCGTTTCTCGCAAATAGACAAAGACAGCTGGAACATGATACTGGGCCGCGCCGGTAAGCTGCCGGGACCTCTGGCACCAGAGATTGTCGAGTTGGCCAAGAAGAACAACTACGAGTTTTACGAAGGCAACCCGCAGGATGCCTATCCCGACGCCCTGCCAGAGTATATTAAAGAGATGGAGGAGAACGGTTGGGACCGTGGCGAAGACGATGAGGAACTCTTTGAACTCGCCATGCACGACCGCCAGTACCGCGACTATAAGTCGGGAATAGCCAAAGAGCGCTTCAATAAGGAAGTAGCCCAGCTACGCGCTGAGAAAAACGCCGCCAGCACACCCGTCAAAAGCGGTAGCGCCCCAGTGGTCACGACCCTCACCCCGAACTATATCAACGAAAAGCACGCCAACTCTACTCCCGTCATCGCCACTGCCAACGGACAGGTGCTGTGGGAACTCGACTTCAATTCATCGGTACCGCCCGCACCAGGCAGGGAATATGCTGAAGGCGATGTCTTCTGCATTATCGAAGCCAGCTACGCCTTGATGAACGTCGAGGTGACCAAGGCAGGCCGCCTCATTGACACCTGTGTGAAACAGGGCCAGATGGTGAAGAAAGGCGACATCCTGGGCTGGTTGGAATAGAGCTGCCACTACACGACTACGGGTAGATAGCATCTACAAAATAGACGCATCCCGTCAGACCGAACAGATTCGGGCATGGCGGGATGCGGTATGTATATCGGCATTGTAGCAAAAAATGTGCGAGGCCGATGAGAAGAGAGCCTTTTTGCAGAGAACGAGGGAGCCTTGGTGCAGCAAGAAAAGGAAGATAAAGGTCGGGAAGAGTCGGAATAAGTAGGTCGGCGCTGGAGTCAACACGATGCGGAGAAAGCCTCTGGGGGATGTGGTACTTTTGCATCGTCTTTCCGAGAGGGACATGACGGGAACGGAGGGCTGGCGCGCGAAGCCCGACTATGCCAGAATGGACCCAGGAGGAGGATGCTTGTTCCACAACAAACCCGACTAAGGACCGGGCGGGACAAGGGAATAGTAAACATTATGGCTATATTTAGTGGTATTTTCAGCAAGCAGAGCGGCTCTATCGGCAGTATGACTTTGCGCCGCGTGAACGGTGTCACCATCACCAGTGAGAAAGTGACTCGCAACACGAGCAAGACCTTTGCCCAATTGAGACGTTGGGTGCAAATGGCAAACATCACCGGCATGTGGCGTGCCTTTGAGGGCAACCTGCGCCTTTCGTTTGAGGGCCGCCGCCAATTGATGTCGGACATGAACAGGTTCGTGCAAGCCAACCTGGGTCGAATCCCCGTCTACCTCACCCGCAGTGAGGCATCCCAAGGGGGTGTAGTAGTGGCTCCCTACCGAGTGACCTATGGTTCGCTGCCTTCGGTCGAGGTCGTTGCCAACGGCCCCAACGGCGAGGTGGGCACCGACATCTCGCTCGGCTCGCTGACCATCGGCGAGAGCACCACCCTGAAGCAGTTCTCCGACGCCGTGGTGAACAACAACGCCAACTATCAGAACGGCGACCAAATCAGCTGCTTCGTGGCGAAGCAGAGCACCAACTCGGTCACGGGCGTGCCCTATGTAGAGATCGACGCCTACGAGGTGACCTTGGACCAGACGGACAATGAGACACTGATCTCGGAGTTTGACCCTGACGGAGTGGTATTCACCACGATGGCATCGAGCGACAAGCTGGGCATGAGCCAGACGGTGAACGGTGGCGTGGTGTATATCCACAGCCGCAAGACCCCCAATGGCACCAAAGTGAGTACTCAAGACCTGGTGGTGAACAACACGCTGCTGCCCAACTACCAGAGCGACGCGAAGATGCTGGAGGCCGTGAAGAGCTATGGCGGCACTACCTCCGACGCCTTCCTCACGCCCAACGTGGATGTCGCCCCAGCAGCCTAGGAGGATTGAGACGCTATCGGACGTAAGATAGAAGGTTTTCTTAACCTCTCATACGTCGCCGAAATCTGAAAGGGGAAAAGGAAAAGCACCCGTGTGTACGAGTGCTTTTCCTTGTTTATGAGATAAGTCCAATGACAGTTATTTCTCAATCTCGGCACGGACCTTCTTGAAGGCCTCGATGCACTGGTCGAGATGCTCATGCTCGTGAGCAGCACTGATTTGGACGCGGATACGAGCCTGGCCCTTCGGCACGACGGGATAGTAGAAGCCGGTGACGAAGATGCCCTGTTCCTGCATCTTGGCAGCATACTGCTGGCTCTTGGCGGCGTCGTAGATCATAACGGCGCAGATAGCGCTCTCGCTGGGTTTGCAGTCGAAACCCTCTTCCTTCATGCGGCGGAGGAAGTAGTCGGTGTTCTCGTGCAGCTTGTCCTGAAGGGTGTTGGTCTCGCTCATCATCTCGAACATGCGGATGCCGGCGCCCACAAGGCCGGGGGCCATGCTGTTGGAGAAGAGGTAGGGACGGCTGCGCTGACGGAGCATGTCGATAATCTCTTTCTTACCAGTGGTGAAACCTCCCATAGCACCGCCGAAGGCTTTGCCGAGGGTGCCGGTGAGGATTTCAATCTTGCCACGGAGGTTGTAACGCTCAGTGACACCGCGGCCAGTCTTACCGACAACACCGGCGGAATGGCTCTCGTCGACCATGACCATGGCGTCGTATTTCTGTGCCAGTTCGTAAATCTTGTCGAGCGGGCAGACGTTGCCGTCCATGGAGAAGACACCGTCGGTGACGATGATGCGGAAACGGTTCTTCTGAGCGGCTTTGAGTTGCTCTTCGAGGTCGGCCATATCGGCGTTGGCATAGCGGTAACGCTGAGCCTTGCAGAGGCGGACACCGTCGATGATAGAAGCATGGTTGAGGGCATCGGAGATGATAGCATCCTCGTCGGTCAGCAGGGGTTCGAAGACACCGCCGTTGGCATCGAAGCAAGCAGCGTAGAGGATGGTATCCTCGGTGCCGAAGAACTCGGCAATTTTCTGCTCCAGTTTTTTGTGGAGGTCCTGGCAGCCGCAGATGAAGCGGACAGAAGCCATACCATAGCCACGGGCATCCATAGCCTCCTTAGCGGCCTTGATAAGCTCGGGGTTGTTGGCGAGGCCGAGGTAGTTGTTGGCGCAGAAGTTGAGACACTTCTTTCCAGCCACCATAATTTCGGCACCCTGGGGGCTCTCGATGATGCGTTCGTGCTTGTAAAGACCGGCAGCTTCGATGTCGGCCAACTCTTTCTTAAGATGTTCTTGGAACTTTGTGTACATAATTACAACGTTTTATGTTTATTTTTACTTTATAATCCGAATTACAAAGTTACGTTTTTTTCATGAATTAAAAATTAAAAATCAAAAAATAATCCTTTGAATTGCATCTCGACGGGCTTCACGACAGTCGTCGAAGTCGGGGTCGAAGGCTAGTGAGCGGTCGAAGTATTTCACTGCTTCTGCATAGCGTTGTTGCTTGACGCGTATCATGCCCAAACCATAGAGGCCGAGGGCTTGGCAGCTAGGGTCGGTGTCCAGCTCCATAATCTTCTTCCATGCGGTTTCTGCTTGGTTGTAGTGTTTCAATTTCTCATTGCAGATGGCGATGTTGAGCCAGCAGTCGAGGACTTGGGAATTGTCGGGAGATGTTTCTAGTTCGAGGGTATAGTATTTGATAGCCAAGCTGTACTGATGCAGGTTCTTATAAGCCACCCCTAGGCGGTAGGCGACTGATAGACCGTCCTCTTTGGCGTAGGGCAGAAGGGATAGGAGGGGTGGGATCATTTCCTTGTAACGTTGGGTAAAGAACATGCACCCAGTGGCAGAAAAGAGGTCGTAGTGGCGATGGTCGGGGTCGAGGTGGTAGGCCTTACAGTAGAGTTGCTCTGCATTGGCGTAGTCTTTTCGCCCCCAATAAAGGTCGGCCATATTGCTAAGGGCAAAGGTGTAGTCGGGATTGATGCTCAAAGCCTTTTCGTAACATGCGAGTGCCTCTTCGTCGCGATCCAACTTGTGAAGGATGAAGCCTTGACTGTTCCACCATTCAGGGTCGTCGGGTACTTCATGTGTGGCAGTCTCATAGCAAGGGAGAGCTTCAGCATAACGCTCCAAACGGAGGAGGCAGAAGCCTTTGCTTGCCCATACGCTCCAATAGGTAGGGCAATATTTCAATGCCTTTTCATACTGGGCAAGAGCTTCTTTGAAACGTTCTTGTGCTAAAAGGGCATTCCCTAATAGCTCGTAACCATCCTCGTTGTCGGGGCAGAGTGCGATTACCTTTTTAGCCGCAGGGATGACCTGTTCGTAACGCTCCAACTTTTCGAGACACCAAGCCTTGTTGTACCATGCATGCCAATCGTCGGAGGCGCGCTTACAAAGGGTGGCGGCAATTTCAAACGCCTCCTCGTAATGCCCCAGTTTTACCAACGTATCGCCCTGTTGCCATAGGGCATCAATATTGTCGGCATTAAGGCGGACGGCATGTTCGAAACAGGCCAGTGCCTCGTTGTAGCGTTCCTGATTATAGTAGCATATACCCCATTCTAGATAGATTTCGTCGTTGTCGGGGTCGATATTGCAGGCGGTACGGTAGGCCTCCTCCGCTTGGTCGTACTGGTTCAAGTCGTCATAGCGGTTGGCGAGGTTCAGCCAAGTTTCGGCATTGTTGGGTTCATAGTGCAGCGAGAGCTTGTAGAAATGTGCGGCTTCCTCATATTTTTCCAAGCGGCTGTAGGCTATTCCGAGATAGAAAAGCACCTCGGCATTATCGGGCTGTAGGTCGTAGGCAGCTTGGAAATAATGTAAGGCACGCTCGGCATCGTCGTTGTCGAGTTGTTCTAAACCTAGGTTGATATATTCTTCGGTCATGCTACAAGTGTTCTATATGATTACGGATGTATTGTGCCACAAGGGGAAGAAGGGGCTCTGAGTAGTAAGCTTGGGCGGCGGCATCGTCCTGTTTGTCGAAGAGGTTTAGAGAGAGCAGCAGTTGGTAGCCATCGTGGGTCACGCTGCGGACGCAGCGGTATATCTCATCACGGTGCTGTAGATATATCTCTTGAGCCTCTTTTGTAATCTCAGCGTGGCGGGTGGCACCCACGGCAATGAGGCTTTCGTAAAGCAGGGTGCCATCGTCGGGAGCGTCGTGCTCGTTGGCCTCGTAATAATAGTACCACTCGAAGTAGCGGGGAGGCTCCTCGTAGTTCAAGCAGGTGGCGTAGTATACGACCTGCTCTTGCTCATTGGTGATTTGGCCGTATTCCTCTATATCGAACCAGTCGACTAGCTCTATGTCGGTGAAGTCGGCTGCAGCTTCGGCGGTGAGGCGCGGAGCGGGGGCATCTTCCCACGAGCGATTGTAGCGCTCGATGGCATCCGACTCGCGCTTGGCGAGCAGGGCGTAGACGGCCATGGCGGCAAAGGGTATCCATATCACCGCACTGATGCTAGCCCCCGCCTGCTGCAATAGTGCCACCAACGCTACGGAGCCAAGAATGATGGCTGAAAGAATGCCTACGGTGAGCCACGACCCCCAAGTCTTGCTCCATAAACTGGTATAGGGACGATGGGATGTCGTACCGCAATGCGGGCAATGAAGCGTGACAATCTCTCCGAGTTGCTCCCTGACTTCAAATGCAGTCTTGTAACCCCTCTTCAAATAGATGGGTTTGCCACATTTGTTGCATATAGCATACAGCTGCATAGAAGACAAAAAAGGGCGTACACGGGGGTACGCCCATACGTCGGGGTACAATACTGGGCGTACAAGGAGTACGCCCGTACATTATTTGACAATCAGTTTCTGCATGGTGGTGCTGCCCATGATGCCGTAGGTGTAGATGCCGGCAGCGAGGTTGTCGACAACGGCGATGCCGCTGCCACTGACCGACATGCTGCGCACCACGCGACCCTGCATGTCATAGATAGCAAGGGTGGAGGGCTGATTGACATCGTAGCTGATGTTCACATTGCCTTGGGCGGGGTTGGGGTAGGCGGTAAGGGCTGAGGAAGTCACATCGTTGATTCCTTCGGCGTAGGCTTGGAAACGGATAGTCACGCTACAGGCGAAGTTGCCGTTGGAGACCTTCATCTTATAGATGCTATAGGGCTGTGCAACAGCCTCGTCGATAGTGAGGTCCATGGTAAAATCGTTATATTCACCGCTAGGAGGAATATTGAAAGCATCGCTGACAGTGTCTTGTCTGCAGTAGGCTCCAGCACAGAGGCCCCATATATCGATGCCTGACATCTCAATGGAGGTCATCGTTACTGTCAAGTCCTGTAAGGCAGAGTAGCCCTGATTGACAAAACTGATGCCACCGCAATGGCTTGCATCGGGTTCAATGACTACGACAAAATTGTCGCCGTTCTGATAGGTGTGACCGTTGTACTTGAAGCCGATCTGGGCTTGAACGTTGAGTACTGCAACGCTGCTGAGGAGCAGCAGAAAGGATAAGATTTTTTTCATGTGATATTTGATTTATTAATGATTATTCAGTCGGTTGATTGAGAAGTTCGTCAACTACTTTTTTGACACCCGTGCCGGCTTTCTCTTGGAAGATGGTGATAGGTCGGGAGATAGGCACTGCCTTAGGGTCGACCAGATAGCAGGGGGTGCTGCGCGGCACATAGTGGATGAGGCCTGCGGCAGGATAGACATTCATGGAGGTGCCTACGACGATGAAATAGTCCGCCTTTTCGCACAGTTCGGCGGCGGGTTCGATATTGGGCACAGCCTCGCCAAACCATACGATGTGGGGACGCAGCTGGGCTCCGTCGGGGGCTTTGTCGCCGATGTGGATGTCGCGGTCGCCGATGTCAACGATGAGGTTGTCGTCGCGGTCGCTACGTGCCTGGGTAAGTAGGCCGTGCAGATGCAGCACGTTAGTTGAGCCTGCCTGCTCATGCAAGTTATCGATGTTCTGGGTGATGATGTGCACATCATATTTTTCTTCTAGCCGCACCAACTGGCGGTGACCCTCGTTGGGTTTGACCTGGAACAGCTGTCGACGACGCTCGTTGTAGAAATTGAGTACCAATTCAGGGTTGCGGAGGTAGGCATCGTAGGTTGCCACATCCTCCACACGATACTGCTCCCACAGTCCGTCGCTGTCGCGGAAGGTGCTGATACCGCTCTCGGCACTGATGCCGGCACCGGTAAGGACTACTACTTTCTTTTTCATATCATTTCTTTTTTTTCTAGTATTGCTAGTATTACTAGTATTGCTAGGGTTATTTTTCTAGGATGGTGAAGACGGTGCGGCGGTTTTGGCGGCGGCCTTCGGGGGTGCTGTTGTCCGCCACGGGCTGGGTCTGGCCATAGCCTTTGTAGCTGAGGCGGTCGGCTACCACGCCATGTGCCACCAAGTAGTCGTATACTGCCTTGGCTCTCTGCTCCGAGAGTTTCTGGTTCGAGGCCTCATTGCCCACGTTGTCGGTATGACCGCCTAGTTCGATGCGCAAGCTGGGATGGCTCTGCATCATCTCCACCACTTTGTCGAGTTCCACGATGGAGATGTCGAGTAGGGTGTATTTGCCTGTCTGGAAGAAGACGTTCTTCAGCGTGATGCTCTCGCCCACCTTCAGTTCGGGTGCCACCTCGGTGATTTCCTCTTTATACTCAATCGGCTCGGGGCGGGCGGCTTCAGGTAGGGCAAAGGTGTAGAGGTCTAGTCCTCCTTGACTGCCGTCACTAGCGTAGATGGCGGTGCTGCCGTCGGGCGAAACGATGAGCGAACTCTCGTCGCCACGGGTGTTGATGGGGTAGCCCAAGTTCTCTGGCTCGCTCCACGTAGTGTCGCCTGTGCGGCGGCTTACAAAGAGGTCGAGCCCTCCCATGCCCACACGTCCGTTGGAGGAGAAATAGAGTCTCTGGTCGTCGAACGACACAAAGGGGCTCTTCTCATCGCCGCTGGTGTTGATGGTGGCTCCCATATTCACGGGCTTGCTCCATCGTCCTTCCACCAAGGTGCTACGCCAGATGTCCATGCCGCCGTAGCCTCCGCTGCGGTCGCTGACGAAATAGAGAGTCTGACCGTCGATAGAAAGGCAGGGTTGCGACTCCCACCCGCTGGTGTTGATGGCCGGGCCTAGGTTCTGCGGACGGCTCCAGCCCCCTGCCTTGCGGTAGGAGACATAAAGGTCGCAACGTCCGGCACCATCCTTTCGTCCACATGCGGTGAAATAAAGAATGCGTCCGTCCTGCGAGATACATCCCGCTCCCTCGTTCTCGTCGCTGTTCAGCGGCTCCGCCATGCGCACTGCCTTGGTCCACTTACCATCTTTCAGTCGGCTCGCATAGAAGTCCTCCGTCATAGCGGGACGATTATATCGGGCAAATATCAACATTTTCCCGTCGGCGGTGAGGGTAGGCAGATACTCATCGTCAGGGCTGTTGATGTTGGCACCCATATTCTCGGGAGTGAACGGCACGGGGTTTGCCATTGCCTGACGACGGAAAGAGATGCACTCGAGGTCATATTCAGCCGAAGCACCCCACTTCTTATGCTTGCCTTTGTCGTAGCGGAGGAACGCCCGCAGCTGCTCCTCGGCCAGACCCAGACTATCGTGGTCCATATACCACGCCGCCATCGTCAGCCGCACCTCGGCAAACGAAGGCTCCGCCTTCAGTGCTTTCTCAAAATGGACAAAAGCCTTAGCGGGATTGCTTGACAGCAACTGCTGTCCTTTCTCAAACTCGCTAACAGCCTTTTTGTTGTCAACGGTATACTGCGCCTTAGCCACGGGAGCCAAAACCAGCATCAAGAGGATAATATATACAAATTTCAGTTTCATTACGTGGATAACGCTTGTCGGGCATTTTTATTGTGTACTCTATCTATGCTGAGAGAAGAAATAGTCCGCCATGAATTGGCTATTCTGTTGCACCAATTCACGTCCGTGTTCATATCCTTTCAAGCTATTGAGGGCAGCATCGGGTAGATAGTTGTTGTCAAGTAACGTGCATAGTGCAGAATAGTCCATGGCATCGGGACTGACAATTAGGTTCAGTGCATTCTTTTGGGCGTATTCTTGGTCATAGTATGGGTTATAAGATGCCTTGATAGCAGGAATGGCTAGTGTAATGGTGAGCAATCCGGCCTCTGAATCAGACATGAAGGCTGCCATCCCGCTCTCAGCATTTTGAAAAAGGTGCTGTTCCATTGCCTTTCGGAATTCATCTGAGACCTTAGAACCCATTTTATTAATATGGAAATCCATAAACTCATCAATGCCCTTAACAAATACTATCGGCTTGCCTTCAGAGGCTTTTAAAAAGAGTTCGGCAGTGTATTTAATGTTATCCTGTTGCCGCTCTTCATTAGCTATGGTTTCTTTGTACTTCTCAAGATACTCTTCACCAGGATTTGTGAACATTGTCCCGAAATGATAGTTCTTGCCATTGAAGCCTACTATACAGCATGTGACGATTTTTGCCTTTGGCAGGTATTGTTTCAGCCAACGCGGGTCGAACGAGTCAATTTGCACTTTTATTTCTTTTTCGTTATGTATGTCGCGTAACAACACTGTTTCTTCGTTGTAGGATACGATGCTGTAGGCACGACTCTGTTTTAGCGTCCCATCTACGTCCATCTTGTGACCAGTTGCTGCCGAAAGCCATTCGGCTGATGTCAGAGCCAACAGATTCTGGCGGTCGAAAAAAGTGTGGGACAGCATTGAGTGGTATACCCTGATATTGTCATATTCATCCTTCACCTTATAGGGTTTGCTATCCTCAAAGCTAATACGCGTACTTAGTGAGAGATAGCTGTCGAGTGCAAACCACTCCATTACCTTGCGGGCCTGCCAATAGTCGTTCGCCAATGCCGGATTAGTCAGGAATGCTATCATCTCGTCCGTCTCAGGTGCTGTCTCATATTCCTCGTCGAAGATGTTGAATATGTCGTTCGTCGCCATTGCGATGCCAGGGTTCTCTGGATTGATTATTCTGTCAGTGTAGTGTGACTGTATGATATCCCATAGTAGCAGTTGTATGTCCTGCACATTGGGCTCACCGGGGTAATAGACCGAGGTATCGAAGAAAGGCAGCAACCTGTTGTAGCGGTTGCGACACACTGTATTCACCACACTCCAGAGGCCAGTGCCATTGCAGAGATCCTCGAACCAGGCCGTGATTCGCACAGCGGCATCGCGTATCCAGGCCGGCTCGTCAAGTACGGCATCTATACCATCGTTTTCCAGCACTGCCAGCACTCGGCTTGCCAGTTGGGAGTAATAGAAATCGGTCGACATGTCAGCATGTCCAGGATGTATTTCCTTCCAATCTTTTGGATATATTCTATTTTTCATGATTGTTATTGTATGTTTGTTGCTTTAAAATGTCTTTTGCTGTGTGTTGTTTACGTTCTATGAAATTATTGATTGTATTATTGGGGCAGGTTTGACAGTTTATTCCTCTTGCTCGTAATAGTAGGAGTAGTCTATGCCTTTCATGAATATCTCGCGGTCATTGATACGGTCAGTCAATGCTTGTTTCAGCAAGGCTTTGATGCGGGTGGCATTCGTTACGCTTCGGTGCATGGCATCCAGATACTCCTTCTTGTCAATCTTGCTCCAGTCAACGCACATTTTCAGTTGTTTCTTGAAAATCAAGTCAAGCCAGATGCGTGTTGAACGTCCGTTCCCCTCCATAAAAGGGTGTGCCACATTCATTTCAACATACTTTTCTACAATCTCATCAAATGTGTTTTCTGGCATCAGTTCGATAGTCTTCAAGTTCTGCATCAGGTATTCCGCACGGCAGAAGATGGTGCCGCCTTTCGAGATGGTCTTGGTACGTATCTTGCCAGCAAAGTCGTAGAGGCCGCCAAAGAGGTAGGCGTGAATCTGTTGTAGGCATTCGACTGTGCCAGGTTTCATGCTGTCAAGCAAGCCGCTCTCCGCAAGTGTATATGCTTTCTTCTTGCTCTGTCCGTCTATGGTATTGTCACTATAAATAAACCAATTGAGGAAAGCGTTTGCGCGGTTATTGGGATAGTTTTGTGCCAACGTCTGTACAACTTCGGCATCAAGGGCATCTGCGGCACGCTGTTTACCGTCTGGCGCCTGAAACTTGAACTGGTTAGTGACACTAACCAGTTGGATGCCATCTTTGGCCATCTTGCCTTTCAGGTATTTCCAATAATTTCGGCTCTTGTTATAATCCTCCTCATCGTTGATAGCCCGCACAATATCTGTAGCCGAAAACCACCATTTGGCGTTCTCTTCATCCCAAACGGCACGCACTTCATGGTCATTATAAAAACGTATAGATTTCTTGGTGGTCATTGTCGTTCTTTTTGTTTTCAGTAATGAATCATTAAACTTCTTTATACCCATAATATTATTGTTTTAACATTGTAACAGGATTCTATCCCTATGTCTTAATGCATACTCATTTACATACTCACTTACATACTCACTTACATACTCACTTACATACTCACTTACATACTCATTTACATACTCACTTACATACTCACTTACATACTCATTTACATACACATTTGCATACTCATTTACATAACCACCTACATACTTGTTTACATACCAATGGACTATTATCCCATGAAGTCATTGTTAATATGGAATCCACCATTCTTGTCCGAGCCCTCATACCTGATGATATTTGCCTTTTTCAACTCTGACAAATATCTATCAACAGTTTTCTTGGGAATACCTGTCGCATCACTCAGCCCCAACGATTTTATACCTGGTTTACTATTTATATTGTCAAGAACAGCAAGCATTTTCATCTTCACATTCGAAGAAAGACTCCCTATTGCAGTATCTAACATTTTCTCCAACATACTTACACCGGTACTGTTTGCTCCCCATTGACGGATAGAGAACGATACTTTTACTACATTACCTCCAATGCTGACAGCTGGGGGATTAAGACCAAGTTTTTTACACTCGTCATTCATGCGCATGATTCCTGTTCCTCGCATTTCGATCAGCTTTCTGTAGTAGCATTGATAGGCAATGTCTGGGTTTCTCAGCATTGAATACTCCAGTATTCCTTTTGTTGCATACGAAACTATGGGTTCCATTGTGCCATAATTCAGAATGTCAAGGTGGGTAGGGTAAACTTGAATATGAAGGAACCCTTGGTAGAAACTATAGTCTCTGTGTACTATCGCGTTCATCACACCCTCTCTGACGGCGACACGAGGATAATTCCATTTCTCGCTTCGTTGGGGTGCATCGATGACTATACTCTTTTTGTAGTATTCATCGAAAAACAGGAATATCGCCTCAGCATTCTTGAATATATTTCCAGAATAGTTTCTTGCCTCCACTAAATCAGAGGAGGATTCCGATGAGAAAACCGACAACCGAATAACGCTTTGGCTGTAGAATCTGGATGGATTCTTTGCGTACAACAAGGCGCAGGCATTCGTGATGTTCCCATTTTGTATCAAACCATTGTTTATCAAAAACTCTTCTGTATCGTTTGTTGTTGACGCCCCTGACTCCTGCAACTGATTAACTGTCTTTTTGACCTCTTCCATATCCAAATCCGAGAGGTCGGCTCCAAGTAGAGGCAACCTTTCCCAATTGATATCAGCATCTTTTCTGTCGGAAAGAATCTTGGATAGGCTTTTGCCATGACTGCCTATCTTTTGATATATCGTTCCCTTATATGAATAGGGTTTTTGGCTACCTTCCCAGACACGAATCATCAGGATGTTTTTCCCATTATATTCTACCAACTGTACATCAATAGGTGCAGACGGAGCGATTTCTGATAACAGTTTGTTCAGAAGCTTACCAATATCAACGCCATTATCGATGCCAACAACTCGCTTGTCATCTGTTATGCCGGCAAGAATATCTCCACCGCGATTGTTCAGCATGGCAGTAACATTCTTTGCAATCACCTCTGGGGAATATTTCTCTTTGAACTCAAGAACATCGCTTTCGTTCTGTCGCAGAAGATTGTCTATTACAAATGTGTTGTCCATTATTGTTCCTCCCTATTAAGTAGTCTTAAAATAGACTCTTTGTCTTTAAATTGAGTCTTTAGGTATCTTGCTATATCATCAAATATGTAGAACTCATGGTTCCAATTTCCTGTTCTTTCACCCACTGGGATGTCGTCTTTTATGACAAAATTGTACATCTCAATGCAAAGAGGGTCAAAAAACCTCTTACTTTTGAATGTGATTGAAGATGGGTTTTCAACATTTCTGAAAAGTTGTCTAGCGAATACGACATCTCTATGAGAGAGAAACCAATACGGTTTCTTCAATTCTACAGCCTTCTTCATCTCTTCAAATGTGATATTCTTTCCATCGATATTGCCTGTGCCGCAATTTGTCCGAATAATTCCAAGAAACAGGTCACAATCCTCCACCGCCTTCAAACAGTTATCCATATTTGACAATTCAGGGTTGACCTTTATTGTACCAAGATGAGAATTCCAAACTTCGTATCCCATCTTTTTCAACAAAGCGCATATCTGGTTCAGATCATTCTCGAATCCATATACGGAAGAACTGACCATTATCTTGGGTTTGTATTTTTTTTGTTTCATGTTGTATAGTTGTAGAACAGCATTATTCCTCGGTATTGTAGTAAACTTTGTAGTATTTGCCTTTTTCGTCCTCGCCTTGCTCTATGTGGTCGCGGTTGCCGTCGATGATGATTTGAATTTTCTTGTCGAGGCGGATGATGCGTTTATAGCTTCGCTGCTGTTTCTTGAAAGCGTGCTGCGAGATGGAGAAACTGTCGTCTATCTCCATGGCGCGCTCTTCCTCAAAGGTTTTCTTATAGTTCTTGAAACTTTCGATGACTTCGGGTTGCTCAATTACCTCGTTGGCAAAGTCTTCGATGTCGAAGGTGTCCTTCTCTTTGAAAAACTGTAACGAACGGTTAAGCAGGTCAATCTGGTCAGCCTTGGGCACCTCGAACTCCTTAGGCAGTTCTTTGGTGATGAACTGCTTGGCCATTGCCATGACATTCTCCGTGTTGGCATACTCGTCCTTGCGTTGTCGCACATGCAGGAAGTCGTCGATCCAGTATTGCGCATCCACGCCACGGTTGGTGTTGTCCACCACAGCAACCACATAGCCATTTTCGCTGTCTTTATTGAAAATAAGACAGCCTTTATCGAGTTTCTTGATATTGATGCCCTGTTCGCTTTCGAGATTAAAATTGCTCCCCTCTCTTAGTACCTTCAAAAAGGTGTCCTTGTTCTCCGACTTGAACAGTCCTACGGCATCCACCGTCTCGCCATCCAGCAGGCAGTCCTTGAAATAGACCGTATAAAACTCGCCCCCTTTGATTTTCGGGTGAGTGCTCTGCTCGTAGAGGTATTTTGCCAAATTCACCGACTGCTCGAATAAACATTCGGGATTATCGAAAGTTTGCGTTATCGCCCCACACACTACGTTGTATTCCTGTCCGCTATCGTGATAGAGACAATAATACTCGTCAGATATTAGAAACGGCTTGAAGAAAAATTGTAATAAATTTTCTTTGATGGATTCTGGCAAAGATAAAAAATCATTAGATAGAATAATTCCTTCATCATCGTTCTTGTTGCCAACAAAATGCAAGCAACAACTGTTTAATAATATTTTGTATAACTGGAGCATACGGCTATTTTATTATTAAATGTAATAATTGTGGTAGGTGTAAACATCCAATTCCTATGCCGACATAAAGCAATATTAAAATAAAATAAATTGGTGCACTCCCCTGAAGACGTTTTAATACAGTGGCTTTAATGTGATGACTATATTCAGACTTTGTAATATATTCTTTGGTTAAATCTTTCCAATAAATAAGTTCTTTGTAGGAATGAAACACATCAATTACATCTATTATTAGTTGAAATAATGCTGATGCAATGAAATACCAACCAAAAGCCACGAATACATATTTTATTAAATTGTTTTTTTCTAGACCTTGAAGTTCGTTGACTTTTGATAATTGCGTTATTCCAATCATTATAAAAGCGGCAAGTACATCACGTAAAAGATTGGACAATACGCCTCTAATCTTTGAAGAATACGAGTCGCATATTTTTTTTGTATCATTTAACAATTCCTTTAATTCTTTGTCATACTTATCTTTTCGTTCATATGTAATAAAAGAGTATCTTTCTTTGGCTTGAGTGAGTGCATTTTGTATTATTGGGCATAATCCGTTAGGATAAGACTCCGAAATATTAATATCCAGTGATACTCGTTCTAATAATAGTTTCAATCGTAAATCAGATTTCTCACCTGTTTCGTATACCCATTGTATGGCATGGAATAACTCGTCTTGATATTTTTTTGTGATATTGACATCCAAGCTGTTGCTGCTTATTTTAAGAGGCAACCTGCGACACCCTTTAATAACTACAGTGTCACTTGGTTCATGATATTCATTGGAAAGAGCAATTGCTAATACAATAATTGAGTTCCGATAGAAAGAACGAGTAATATCATTCTTTTCCCCGAATGTTAAATAATGGTTTTTGGGGCATACAATTACATCATTGTTACTAATTATTCGAAGGGATTCGACTAAAGAGTCTTGGTCATACTTGTTTTCCTCAGAGAACAAGCCTGTATCATTAGAGCAAAAAACAAAATTGTCTCCACCAAAGTTATTTTCTAACCCGTTAACAAAAACTTTGTATTTCCCTGTATTAGCAAAATAATCCGAGGAAGTGGGATTAGTATCTTGAATCCATTTTTTTAATGAATCAATAGAATAAAAAAAATTTATCCTATAGTCTTTGATAGATGTAACAATGGCTGTTTTATTTATATTGACTCGCCAATTGTCAGTTTGACTCAAATCTAAAATAAATTCGTCAATAGAATTATATTTTGTTCCATCTATAAAAAATGACAATGCATTATCACATGCAATAACATTGAAGGATTCAAATAATTCCTTGAAGTATGAACTGTTGGAACAAGTAGTACCCTCTAAAGTTAAATTACTCCAAGTTTCCTTGTATTTGTCCTTGATTGATAGCTGTTCAATTGATAACAACTTTTCGAAAACATCTTCAAACATGATATGCTTGATTTATTGTATGTCGACGATTTGACTTGAAGTAATTGTGATAGTATAATCTCCATTATGATTGGGTTCGTTACTAATCACGATATTGTTGTCACGAGGGTCACCAATCCATTCAATTCTAACACCTTCTGCAGTTTGTCGTATATTTTTCCTTTCTTTGGAAGTAATGGCATTTTTGTTAGGAGTAAATTGTTGACCATAAAGACCATTTAATACAAGATGATTTCTGAAAGAGTCTTTTAGTATATTACGTCTTTGCTCGTCATCATCAATAATAACAGAATCTATGTATCTTTCGGAATCCACATTATCAGTATTCATAAGATAATCACGGGCTCTATTTTTGTACATAGATGGCTCTTGATCTGGGTCAATAATAGCTCTATTTTGGGATGCCCATATACGAGCTGCTGACTGGAATTTTTTTGTCAATTCAGATTCTGTTTCCCTTGGCAGAACGGATAAAAATTTTGAAAAATATTCTGTGATGCCATTCGCTTTACTTCTATCAAATACTAACACATCCCAAGAAACATTGCTGTCTGTATCAATTAGGGCAACTTTTTGAATTGCTGTTTTGTCTTCAATAAAAGTGTTTTTGACTTCTTCTAAAAGTGCTTTTGTGCCATTAAGTTTGTATTCATAAACTTTCTTATGGTCGAGTTTTACCAAGAAAAGGAGCTTCCTCTTATTTGTAGAGGCAACTGATACGATGAAAACCCCGTCGTTTGTATTTCCTCTATGTGTCTTTTGAAAACCCTCAGTTATTTCTTTGGATATTTCAACAAATCGTTTGTTATTTGCATTCAATATTTCTTTTCCAAGTTGTTGTATTCTTGGATTGTCTAGGGTGAAAACATATTGTCTGCCTTGTGCTGCATCAGCAAGTCTATCCTTGAAAAACTTTTTCTGCTCTTCAGATATTTCGATTTCATCCAAATATGTTGGTGTGATATTGTCTGTTATGATAATATGAAATATTAGTTTCTCAATTACTATAGACTCTTTTTCTTCGAGGGTGAGAACACTTTCTTTAGCCATGTGTTTATATTTTCAATTATTTTTAAAATGCAAAGATACGTTTTTTATTTGAAACATGAAAATATTTTTCATAATAATACGGCAAAAGCCTCTTCTTTAATTGAATGAGGCTTTGTTGATTCGATGTTAAAAACGTAATTTATTACATTTGGCACGGTTGGGGGTAATGCACAGCTTGGGGTAGTTATCTTTGGTGGTGGCGTCGATTCTGTTCTAAGCCTTGACTTGGTTAGCATTCATTCTTATTACCGCTATGTTTTCCTATTGCTCGAACACGTCTGCTGGGTTTATCTTGAATTGCAGCATGTTGGCAGATTCTCGCCCTCCGTCACCACCTTTACGTTGCATGGTAATACGGCCAATATGGAAATTACCTCGATTGGTTATCTCAACTTCTCCATTGCCAAAGTAATTAAGGCAGTAATTCATCGGCTTTAATACCCATCTTGCATTTTGTGCAACTTTTTGAGCTACAAGAATCCACTCAGCAGCAAATTCACCTCGTCCTTTTAAAATGTCGCTTACAATCATAAATTGGTTCTTTTTTAACCAAGAGAGCATTAATTGCTGTTCGTGATGGTTGAACTCGTCTGCAAACATACGTCTTCCATCTCGAGGATTGGGGATTGTAGGCGGTAGTTCACCTGTGTACCTCCGTAGGATAGAAACAATTTCGGTTGGAATATTCCACAATCCAACATACTTGTCAATCCAACGCTTGTCTATTTGGTTAAAGCCATTCATATTACTAACCAATTTGACCTGCAAATTTCGCACATCAATTGCCGTCTTGAGGTATATTGTCACCTGTACTTGCACATCTGTCTTATAGCCCGAAAGTACTACAGCTTCGACATGTTCAATATCCTTAAGGTCATAGTTCATCACATAAAGCCATTGCTGTGCATCTTCATCAACCCTCCAGTTATTGAATTTTACGGCAACTTCCCGTTCATTCTGAAAGCCATGTTTTGCCGTAAGGCTTCCTCGTTCAATAGCATTTATTATTGGTGACATAGGCCTAATGTTTTAGAGATTTCACCAACAATGTATTGAAGCACATTTATAGTCACGCTGTTCCCAAACTGCTTGTATGCTTGTTGCAGATTGGGATGAATAATAAAGCTATCTGAAAAACCTTGTAAGCGGGCACATTCTCTTGGACTTAACTTTCTGATTACACAATTGATTAGGTATAATCCAGTCTTTGCACCAGCACCACCACCGTAAGCACTCAATGTGATAGCATGGCCAATCGGGTCATATATTCGTTCACCTTGTCCTCCTTTGTTAACTATGCCAATCTGTAAAGGCCTGTTAGGTAGATTTCCATCAAAGAGAGATATTTGATTAGATGTCACTCTTCGATATATCTGTATGTCTGGTCTATCAATTATTTTTGCATCTTTTGGATTACTCTCAAGTACGTCATTCAAAGAAGATGCAATCCTATGGTTAGGAAACTCGAACGCTTTACCTCTTAAAATATCTTTCCGAAAACATACCATATAAATGCGTTCTCTGTGCTGAGGAACTCCAAACTGTCCACTGTTTAACACTTTGGAGAACATGGTATAGCCGAGTTCTTCCATTGTACTTTCTACAACCTTGAATGTGCGTCCTTTGTCGTGGAGAACCAAATTCTTCACATTCTCCATAAACACAACTTTTGGACGATGATACTTAACTATGCGGGCAATGTCAAAAAAAAGAGTGCCACGCGTGTCCTCAAAACCAAGTCTCTTTCCACTGATAGAAAAGGCTTGACATGGGAAACCTCCACACAAAATATCGTGATGTGGAATCTCCGCAGCAGCTATTTTGGTGATATCGCCCGATGGCATAATACCATGATTGGCATAATAAGTCTCCTGTGCAGGCTTATCCCATTCGGATACATACAGGCATTCGGCTCCGTAAGATGAGAGTGCGTAATGGAAGCCACCTATTCCAGCAAATAGGTCAATAAACGAGAACCCCTTAAGGTATTTTTCTTTTACCTCTATCATTTTCGTGATTGATTAGCGCATTGCTAACAATCACGAAACCGGCAATAAAAAAGGCGTGAGCCTCTTTTTGCGTTCAGGGAAAGCCTAGGAAGAAACCCCTGTAATGTTGCAAAGCCCACGCCAAACGGCGGTGGCTACCAGCAACATTACTTGGTTTACCCTATAGGCTTACCTTGAACTAACTATTCCGATTTGTCAAAATCAGTTTCCTAGGCTTATTTTGAACGCGAAATGGTAGTCAATGCTATATTGTTATTTTTTTCTATTTTCTGTCTAATTAATAACTTTTTTATTATCCTTTCTTGTAATCACATATAGTTCTGTTATATCTTAATAAACTTAGAAAGGTAGATCCTCATCTGGAGGTTTGTTTTCTATATAATTAACCTCTACATATGAATCTTCCCACTCATTTGGTTTCAAGTATTTTAGTTTATCGTTTTCAAATAATACGTCTGAAATGCTTAAATGCAATACTCCTGTAGGATATGATCGAATCCACTCCGTATCTGTTTTCTTGAAACCAAAGGAGGACAGCAGATAAAACAAATCTTGTTTCCCATCAATATAGAAATTATAATTGATTTTTAGAATCTCTTTTAATTTACTTATTAAAGGATGATTCAACATGATTATCTTATTTAGTTCATCCCCTTTTTCTTCGTTCTCGTGCTTGAGATAATCAACTAATTTTTTTAGGGTATTTGCAGTGTTTTCAATGTCTCGGATAACTAAAGCCTCCTTCACCCTTTTATTATCTAACAGAAATTGTTTAAATAATCCTGCCAACTGCTCTCGTAAATAATTTATAATGTCATCTGCACTTTCAAATCCTTTTATATTGTTATTGTTGGGCAAAGACTTTATTTCCTCAATAAACTTATAAATATTGGGATTATCAACATATCTGTACCGCACGTTTTCGTTATCTTTATTAGCTAGATAAGTTTCGTATTCAGTTAGTACATCTTTTTCAATAAAAACAAAAACTTGTTTATCTTCTTTCAAAGCAGTTTTTAACTCCATTTGAGAAACAGAGTACTCACGTGTCTGACCCTCAGAAATGGCTTTACTTCCATATTTCCCACCTAAAATAGAAATAAATATATCAATATTTCCAACCTCCCGATAACAATATGTTTGTAGACTATCATCTTTCCCATATGGAATATCGCCTACTTCATTTCTGACTGGCTCATAACCGAGACTCTCTATGAATTTGTCCAATTCAATTCTAATTTGCTTTAAATCGTAGAATGTAGAACTAATAAATACTCTAGGTTTAGCCATATTGTAGTTTATTTTAGACTTCTTTTTTGATTGTTTCCAATTGCAAAAATACTCATTTTTTTTAGATTAGTAAAAAAATGTTTTGCAAAATAGTTGAAATGATGGTTATTTTGATTGAGGAAAATCAGAAAAGGGCTATACGTATTATAAATAGTAAACGCGATTATGCTTGGTTTTCAATAAATTAAGATATTAGTATGCGGTTTATCAAAATTATATGATTTTCAATAACTTCAAAGAGAGACCGAAGAAGGAGGCTCTATA
>JAEEGG010008390.1_pt1 | contig 23464 bp, 9 predicted proteins | sample 9134161 | NCBI WGS metagenome assembly JAEEGG01 (sample SAMN16246543, study PRJNA631951) | gut metagenome | biome: gut microbiome; feature: rumen; material: CR-attached | host: Bos | place: Iran: Karaj | collected 2018-10
TGATGCTCCGACCCAAGCAATCTGTCTTCGTGGTCTTCGGCAGTTCGAAGGATGATTTCGCTGCCGCCCGTCCTTATGGCGAAGTGCTCCGACCCGACATAGTCGAGACGTTGACCTATACCCAAGCCAAGGGCAAGATTACTTTCGACAGCGATCCGACCATTAAACCGCAGTCCATCGGTCAGTTCCGTTCCTTGACCGAGTCGAAGGACCCGTCTGTCAAGTATTACAGCGGTTTCTTGACCTACAACATGACACTCAATATCCCGAAGAAGTTGGTCGTGCCCGAGCATCGCATCTACTTGCAACTGCCCGCTTTCGGTTGTACCGCCCATGTGACGGTGAATGGCAAGGACCAGGGCATCGTCTGGGATCCGAACTACCAGTTGGACATCACCGACGCTGTCCACAAGGGCAAGAACCAAGTGACCGTCCGTGTGACCAATCCTTGGCGCAACCGCATCATCGGCGACCTCAACGAGGACCGTGGTGACCGTGCCGCCTTCACGACCTCTCCGGGTGTCGATAAGTATGACCAAGTGCCGTACTTCTCTCGCAATCACGAGTTGATTCCAACAGGTATCAGTCAGCCTATCGTTGTCCGCGTGGTGAAGAAATAAAAGTATTGGTCAACGACAACGAGGTCCTTTATAATGTGATGGCCCTTGTCAAGAAGGCTATACAATTATCCTAATAGCAGAAGCGTTTCGCAAGAATAGACTTGCAAAACGCTTCTGTTTTTTTGTCGTGCCCGTGAAGGCGTCGTATCGGTAGTCGATTACTTCTTGAGTATCAAGACTCGCTTGCCGCTTTGCAGTTGGATGCCCGAAGCAGAAGGTACGGTGCGACGGCCCAAGAGGTCGAAGTAAGCAGCGGACGGAGCTTCGCTGGTGATGGTCTCAATGCCCGTCGATTCTACTTTGACAACGTTGCCGGCCTCTCCTAATCCACCCATGCGGTTGACCACACGGAGAGTGTATGAGCCCGTTTGGCGACAGGGGTAAAAGGTCTGTGTCGTGAAGTCAATCACTTGTCCATCACATACAATGGCATAGCAATAGGCATCGGCCACAGGCGTCCAAGAGAGTATGCCCTCCTGCTCCTGAAGGGTGGGGGCCGACAGCAACTGGCAAGCGTCGGCGGGATTCCAGTCGGGGAAGACCTTCTCCAGGGTATAGGCCGATGCCTGACTCTCGGTCAAGACAGGACTGTCGGAACCCGAGGCAGGAGAGCAGGCAGCGAGTGAGCGGCTCGATAGGTCAATTGCTTGACCTTGAGCATCTTTCGAGTCGTACTCATGGAAACGGAGTACCAGTCCGTCATTCATCTTACCCCAACCACTGGCGGCAGGCAACACGTTCATCGTGGTGTGGAGGAAAGTGGCGGCTGGACTGTCACCCCAAGGTCGGCCCAGTCGGTAACCCGTCACGGCATCTTTGGCACCGGCGGGACGGTCGATGACGCAGTGGTTGAAGACCATTCCCAGGTACGCCGTTTGTGTGTTGGGGGCAGTGATGTAAGCTCCCGACGAGAGTGGCAACAGTGTGCAGCGTTGGAAGAAGGCGGTGCCGTCGCCATAGATGAAGTCCACTTCACCATAGATGGAGCAGTCCTCGAAGTAGGCGGTGCCGTCGGCTTTGTTCAGATAATACGTATCTTGCACGCCTTGCAGGGTGACCCGTTTGTAGATAGCTTGCTTGCCGCGTTGGCGAATGGCAATGGCTTGACCCTGAGAGGTTTTGCTGCTCCAGTCGCGCGCCTGTCGGACCGTGATATCCTGCATATAGACCTGGTTCTGGTTTTGGTCGATGAAGAGTACCGGAGTCTCCTCCTGGTATTTGGTGACGGTCGCGGCAGGACAGTTGTGAATCACGACACCCTCCTGACTCTCGCCAATGAGCGACGTGTTCTGCGGTACGGCGGTCAATGCCTTGGTGCCGAAGTCGTAGTCGCCGTTGCGGAGGAAGATATAGTAGCGCCCCTCGGTATGTTGCTTGGCAGCAGCAAGCGCCTCGGTCAGTTCTTCGGCATTGCCGACAATGGCCTGGAAGGGTCCGTCGGAGAAGATGTCGCTCTCCGCCAGGTTCTTGAAGTGGGCGGTGAGGAGTTCGTCTGTATCACCGACGGTATAAGTGAATTTTGCCTCGTTCGATAGAATATCTCCCGCCCCGTTTGTCCAATGTTGGAAGAGGAATCCGTTGGTTGGAGTGGCCGAAAGAACCACTTGCGCCGTTTCGGCAAACATCGTTCCCTTCGGGCTGACGGAGATGACACCGCCTTCCGCAGGACTGGCTTGGGTCGTTAGTTTATGTTTGACGACATGGCTATCGTATTCTCCTTCGACGACAATGGAGTGCAACGCAAATCGGCGGGCCGTAGCACTGGCGGTGGCCGAGGCATAAGGATAGATAGTGAGGACACACTCGTCGCTCGTCAGTGCCGCGCCAGCTACATCGTATATGTGCTGCGTGAGGGTAGGAGTGGCTTGGTCTTTTTCCTTGACCACGATGGGTGCGGCTGTACCCTGCTGAATGTCAACGTCAAACGTGCAACTTCCACTCATAGAAATATAGAAACTGACGCGCGTGGGCTTGAACTTGAATCCCGCTGCCGGCCGGAGGCAGAACTGCACCGCATAACGGGCATCGCGTTCATTGCCGATGGCAGCATCGGGCTTGTGCGCAATGGCATTGTTGAAGACTTCGCGCGAACCCCATCCTTCGCCGATGTGAACGTCCGATTGCACAAATACCTTGTCGGGTTCGGTAAGGGCGCTTGTCGGTACATTGCCATCTGTAGTAAAGTCTTGCCATGTCCATTCGGCGGACACCTCACCACTCTTGGCACTAGCGGCGCTGGCATCATAGAACTTAATGGCTCCCACCATCATGTCGTATCCACTGACGCTGCTCCACTCCAGCATGTAACTGAGTGTCGGGTCCAACTCCAGGTCGAAGTACTCCGAAAAACTGCCGGACTTGTTGAGTTTGTGCAGGTTATAGCCGATGCTCTTTTCCGACCCGTCGGCCGGGATGGCCGTGAGTTGCATCTGGTCGCCGTTCGAGTTGGAGCCCGATACGTAAGTGCGCACACGGGCACAATCTTTGACGTAAGCAACCAGTTTGTAGGTTGAAGTCTGACTGCGACCCACGATGAATCCGTACAGCGGGACGCACAACGAATTGTCGCTGCCCGAGTAGATAACCTCGTCATTTCCAGTCGGGTCAAGGCAGTTGCGGTAAGCATTACGACGTTGGCCCAAGGTGTGCATCCAGGGACGTTGGTCAATCTGCAACGTGTCGCCATAGACCAGTTCGTAGTTGGTGCCAGCCCCCACCTCGACGCTGTGGAAGTCGATGCCTGTGGGGTCGAAGATATAGGGCAAAGTGATACTTATGTTTCTCACTTCCGGACGTGCCAGGGTGAGCGTCAACACCTCGCTGGTCGAGGCATAGTCCATCTGCGCGCCGTCCTTGTACGTGACGGTGGCAACGGCACCGGCGGCAGCGGGCAACGAGAGGGTCAATCCGTTGTAACGCAGACAGACATCGAGGCTGTCGCTATCCACCCAACCCTTGGCGACATAGATGCCTCGGTCGGTGTTGTTCAATGTCGGCGCTTCGGGCAACGTGAAGTCCCACGCGAGCGAGATATCCTCGGTGCGGTCGTCCAGCTCTTTGTTATTGGCCGACAGGGCAGGGCGCAGCGTCACGTCTTCGACAAACGCCTTGTAACCCAAGCCGAAACGGTAGGTCATGTTGCCGTCGGTCCAACCCGTCAGGGTGTAACCCTCCTTGTAGAGTGACCAAGTCGGCGCAAAGATGACCTCGTCACCCGGTCGGATGGACAGCGGCGCAGGCACTTGTCCCTCCACTTCGGGGTCGTTGTTGACAAAGGTGATAGTGACCTGTTCTGGTCGGGTGGCAGCGCCTGGAGCGACATATACGTCGCTGGTCTGGTAGTCGGCATTGTTCAACGTGAAGTCGGCCAGCCCGTTGAGGTAGTTCTCCAGGTTCGTGTAGCCCGTTTCGGTCAATGCTGCACCGTCTGTCGGGTCGGTCGGATTCAGTCCTACCGACACCTCGTAGGCATCGGGCATACCGTCGGCATCGGCGTCAATGGCATATCGCTCCCCCTGGCGCAAGGCCAACGACGGGTAACAACGATAGGTATTTCCTGCCGCTGTGGTGACGGCATCGGGGCCACTTTGGAAGGTTACGTCCGCCGGTGTGTCAATGATGCCAGGTCGGCGCGAAGCATTGGAGGCACGACTGCCATGGAACGGGGTGACACCATCCCGTCGGCCACCTGCTTCGTCCACCAGACGTTGGTCCTCCTCGTCGTAGCGGGGCAGGTTGGCACCGGCACCACGCGTGGCGTGTGTCACCTCCTGATAGGCCTGTTCGGCAGGCACGGGTTCGTAGCCAGACAGGGGGTAGGTTATCTCGTTGAGCAGGTGACTGCGGTAGTTGGCCGACAGGTCCAGGGCCGATGTCGAAGTGCCGAATCCTGCCAGGTTGTCGTTGTTGACGATGGCGAGACTGGCATCGCTCCAGTTGCTGCCCGACGGGGCATAATAACTGGAGAGTTCAAAATGGTTGCCCGACAGATACCATTCGCCCACTTGCTCGGCATTGTCGCCCGACGGGTGGAAGAAGTGGCGGTAACTGCCACCGTTCAACTTCGTGGACGGGCCGGGGCGGAAATAGTTGTTCCGCATATAGACACGGTTGTAGGGATGCAGGTCGGCAGGCGCGTCGGCAAAGAGCGAAGCGTAGAACTCCCCTCCGTAGTAACTCAGGTGTCCGCCACCCCAGTTGTAGAGCACGTTGTTGGCAAAGTCTCCGTCAATGTGGCAGTCGTGTGCATATTGTTTGCCCTCCTTACCCGGGAGCCAGGCATTGGCCTCGCGCACGCCATTGAATCGGGGTGCACGACCATTGCAGTTGGTAATCAGGACGTGATGCATGTTCGAATGGTCGCCGCCCCACTGCATGGCAAAGGCGCGACCCGAGTCATCGCCCGTGGTCTTGACGTTGTAACTGTGGTAGAGTCCTTCGCCCACGATGCAGTACTGCACCGTCGTGGTGTCGTTGTCGAACATGGTGAGGCACTCCTCCATGCTCCACGTCACCGAACAATGGTCCAACAACACGTTGGTGGCATTCTCGATGTCCAATCCCGAGTAACTCTCGTTGCCGCCCGTCTCCAGGGCAGGGATGTCGCCGGCGCGGAAACGTACATAGCGGACAATGTAGTTGCGGCTGTTGATCACCACGGGATAACCCGTCACGCAGATGCCTCCGCCCGGAGCACTCTGTCCCAGGATGGAGACATTCGGGTGGTTGGTCTTGAGTTTGCTGTTCAGGTAGATGGTGCCATTCACGGCAAAGAGGATGGTGCGCGGCGAGTCATCGCCGGTGCGCAATGCCCATCGCAGGGTGCCTGGCACGAGGTTCTCGTCCGTGCAGTCGTCCAACGACGTGACGTAATAGACCTTGCCGCCACGTCCGCCGGTGATGTACTTGGCATAGCCGTCGGCTCCAGGGAATGCCAACGGCCTATCGGCTGCCGGTGCAGTTGTATGCTGGATGGTGAGGGATAGCAGCAATATCCCAAGGGTTTGGAACAGTTTCATAGATGCTATGTTTCGGTTTTTTGTATATTTCGCTGGTCTCGTTTTCAATAGGAAAACACTTTGTTGTTCTTTTCGGAACGGGAGCTTTCGGTTCGCCTATTTTTGGTTCGAGATTGGCTCCGTCCGACGTCCCTCCGCACTGTCGTTCATCCTTCGGACTTGTTCCGTTCGGGTTGCTCCCAGACTCCCTTCTTTGGAAAGAACGAAAAAGAACCAAAAAAGAAAGCAAAAAGAACGGAAAAAGAACGCAACTCCGTTAGGACGACGGTGGGTCTGCCGACTCCGTGAGGATGATTTTGACTGCAAAGATACTCAATCTTTTTCTTCTCTGCAACAGCGGGACAGGAAAAGGGGAACGAATGATTATTTTCGTCCCCCTAATTGATGGATTTTTACCCTAAACTTCTTGGCCTGGTAGCCGAGGATGGGCTTATTGTTGTCGGAGCGTCAGGATGGTCAGTTCGGGTCGAACGCCGATGCGGACGCGGGGACCGACGCCACCGATGCCGGTGTTGACATAGAGGTGCTGGGGACGGGTAGCGGCGGTTGCCTTGAGTGGGGTGCCGTCTTCCTGTCGGACCAGCGAGGCCTCGTAGAGACCGCCCCATTCGGGATATTTCCATTGAGCAGGACTCCATCGGCCAATCTTGAGTTGGACGGCATGGGTGTGCCCTGCCAACATGAGGTCGATGTCGGTCTGTGGCAGTACCTCGCTGCGCCAATGGGTTGGGTTGTGCGAGAGGAGGATGCTGTAAGGCGCCTCCGCCGTGTTGGGGAGGACCTTCATCGCCCTCTTCAGGTCTCCGTAGGTCGAGAAGGGTGGTTCGCCGATGTTCTCGACACCGAGCAGGGCGATGCGTTGGGTCGAACCATTCGCTACGTTCGACGCTGAGTCGGACGAGAGGGTGTCGGCAATAACCTCTCCCTGTCGGTTGAGCAACACTCCCTCGTTGCGGAGCAGTTGCCAGCCGGCCTCCTCCTGGAGGTGGCAGAGGCGTTGCACGTCGGCCACTTTCTCGCGAGCGGAGAGGCGGGTGTAGTCGGCATAGTCGTGGTTGCCCAAGATGGAATAGACGGGGATGAACGTTCCTTCGCCTCGGCGCGTGGCAGGGATATGTGCCAGGTTGTAGAGCACGTCGCGGAAGGGGTAGGCCTCCTGGGACTGGATGGTGACGAGGTCGCCGGTAAAGACGATGATGTCGGGTTGCTCCTGCTGGATGGCTTGGCACAATTGGGCATAGAAAGCATGCCCCTGGATGGAGTCGAACCAATCCAGATGCATGTCGGACAACTGGGCAATGCGGAACCCGTCAAAGGCATCGGGCACGTGCGCCGAGACGACATCGACGTGCTTCACCTCCAACTGGTGGCGTGTGTGCCAATGTCCGACGACGGAGGCAATGGCAATGACCAAAACCAACGTGCCGAGGAAGACCCAATGGATGATGCCTGCCATGTGTTTGGTCACGAAGATGCGGCTGGTCCAATAGACGACCTGTCCCACCAGAACGAAGGCCAGGACGACGGTCAGGATGATGACGGTGTAGAAAAGAAGACGCATGATGTAGTGAGGGAGTTAATTATCTAATTGGCTAAAAGGCACTGCGTGCCGCTAATGGTGCTTCGCACGCTAAAGGCCTTCGGCGCTAAATTGGCGGGACGGGAAGTGCTATCAATTATCCATTGTCAATTATCAATTGCTTAAAAGGCACTTTGTGTCGCTAATGGTGCTTCGCACGCTAAAGGCCTTCGGCGCTAAACAGCAAGAGGGGCGGGAATTGATATCAATTATTCATTGTCAATTATCAATTATATAATTGCCATTTGGCAAATATATAAAAGACAACAGAGGCCCGTCTCTCGACGATCCTCTGCCTTTCTCTCATTTTATGAAGTTTTGTGGAATTACTCACGAGCGCAAAGGTAGTGATTTTTTTGATAACTACCAAATTATTTTGCAACTATTTTCACAGTTTATGACTAATTTGCCCCTAAATAGACACCTATAGAAGACAATTGTGGATAAACTGCCCCATTTTGGGCAAGTAAATAGTTGGTGTTGCGCAGATTATCTTGTCTTACCACTTGTACGAGAGACCGAAGCTGAGGAGCTCGGTGAACTGGAAGTAACCCCAATCGCCAAACTTGTTCTCTGGACCTACCGAATCGTCGAAACGGAGGTGTGTGTAGAGCTTGGTCGAGAAGTACTGGTTGAGTGGCATGTCGAAGGTGTTCTCCCAGTCGAAGACGGTATAGACGTTACCCTTGTACTTGCCACAGTCGTAAAGTGGTGAGAAATAGGTGGCTTGTGATGACCAAGTGAGGTACTTGCATACCTTCCAATCCATGGATGCTTTGGCATTCACACCGAAGTCGTACAGGTTGTAGTCGTACGAATTGCGGAGACCGAAGGCCTTGGCGTTGATGCGACCGTCGTCCCATACGCCTTCCCAGTTGCCTTCGCTGTCAGCTACACGCTTGTAAGGATTGTTGACGTACTTCAAGTTGTAGGCCATGGGACTCATGAAGATGGTCCAGGAGATGTTCTCGAGGCTCTTCTTGTAGTCCATACCGAGGGCGACGGTGAGGTAGGCAGGATTCATGAACTTGGAGAACTCTTTCCTTTCATTGGTCTTGTAGCCTGGGCAGAACTGTGTCTGACCTACGGCCTGCAGGGTGTAGTACCAGTCGCCGGCTGCCTTGTAGCCGAACTTGGTGGTGTACTTGATATAGTCGTTGTTGGTCATGTAGTTGTGACAGGTGTCGGAAGGGGTGGTCACGAAACCGAGTTTGCCCTCCAAGCGGTTGTCCCAAGTGAAGTTCTCGTACTTGTAGTTGAAGGTGTAGTCGGCGGTGGAGAGGAGCGAGAAGTTGCTTTCGCCACCCTTGTACCAGTTCTTGCTGACAAAACCTTGAGTGAACTGCAAAGAAACACCGCCATTGGTGGTCCAACGACTCTCTTCGGCGGCTGGCTCTTCGGCATACGTTGTTACGGTAGCGGCCATCAGGATGGCCCATGTAAATACTTTTTTCATGTTAGTTATTGTTTAGTTAGTTTTGTGCAAAATTAGGAATAAAACGTCAAAATGGGACATTGTTCCTCTCATTCGTGGTCGATGGGAAAAAATAATAAACCTTAGGACCGATAATTGTCACTTCCATGTCTCAATTTCGGTGCCCGATGCCCACGCATTTCTGGCGTAAATCACTGACTGAAAACAAGAAGCCCGAAAAAGACGGTATTCTGTCGTTTCCGGACTTCTGTGTTGTGCCCTGTGCTATCAGGGTTTGCGCAACATGACGCGCTGATACTTAATGCGTTGGCGACGCCAGGTGTAGATGCAATGGAGCGTGCCGTCGCTGCCCACGATCATTGAGGGGTAGGAATATTGGCTGATGGGGGACGACTCCAACACCACTTGCGAGGTCCAATTTATGCCGTCTTGGCTGGTAGCCAGATGGAGCGGATTGCGGAGTGGCTTGTTGCGGGCGGGGTCGGACGATGGTCGCCAATCGACACAACCGAAGGGATTGTAAATCAAGGCGAAAGTACCATCGGCCAAGGTCACGGCATCGATGCCGGAGTTGTTGTTGGGCACGTCGAGCAACTGCATCTCGCTCCAGGTGAGTCCGCCGTCGTCGCTGAACGAGGTGGCAATTCTCGCCCATTCGGGATGTTCCTTAGGCGGTGCGGCGGTTCGGCACAACATCTGGATGCGACCATCTTGGTGAACCAAAAGCGTGGGTTGAATGGTGCGCAATCCGTCGGGTTGAGGTACTACGGGACTGAGAATCCACGACTTACCGTCGTCCTCACTCATCTCTATGTAGCAGCGCCATTGGCCCGCTTTTTCCTTGGTAGCGGTGCCGGTTTCCTTGCTGGTGGGCGACAGGATACGACGTTGTTTCAGGGTCTGCCCATTCTTGCACCGGAAGCCGGCGGGCAGGGCAATAGGTTGGTTCTTGATGGCGCCCAACAACGAGTCGGGGTCGGTCGATGTGCCGACGGCCATGCTCCAAGGCGAATCCAATGCAACGTGCAGACTGTCACGATGTTGCGACCACGTCATGCCGTTGTCGTGCGATACCATGAGGTAGCCTGTCCAGTCGCGCACGTTTCGACCTAACTTATAGAAGAGGAGGAGGTCGCCGCCTGGCACTTGGAACAGCACGGGGTTGTACGCTGCCTTGCGCAAGGTGTCGGGCTCTCCCTTGACGGTTGGTTGGAACTTGCTGATTGTGATGTGATTATCGGAGGCTGCCCACTGTCGCCAGTCCTTACCTGTTTTGGGTTTCAAGGTACCGTCGGCGACCAATTGTGGGGCACTCCAACCCTCCTCGTAGGTGTGGGGTTGGCCTGCCTTGCCGCGTTTCAAGAGTCGTTTGCGTTGGGTCCAGATGCAGACGTCGGGACTGCCTTCGCGCGAACCGCCAAAGTAGGTGGCAAGCAGGTCACCGTTGTTGCACTCTACGATGGAGGCAGCATGGCAGGAGGGGAAGTCGGCTTCCTCGTAAAGGAACTCATTATCAGACACTTGCCACGGGACATTGTAGTTGTTCTCCTTGTGACGGAGCGCCTCTTCGATGTGCCATTGGCCGCTGCCATATTCCTTGCTGCCGCTGGGGGTGATGACCATCGCCGTGGTGTTGGCAGGTACCTCAATGTCCCACGACAGCTTCATCGGGGTCTTGTGCCACTTGGAGACAATCTTTCCGTAGGGGGTGACGTAACTTACTTCGGCTTCCGACAACTCCTCCAACTCGAAGTTCGGGGCCAAGCAGAATTGCTTGAAGCCTGGAGCCGTTGGCCGGATGCCACCGACGTGTTCAAAACACCATGGCAACAGGTCGCCGAGCAGCATGACATGGTTGCCCGAATTCATCTTCGGGTTGGCGGTATCGCCGTTCCACAACTCCCAGATGGTGGTGGCACCGTTTTCTATCATGTAGCCCCACGAGGGGAAGGTTCGGTTGGTCGCCAGGAGATAGGCAATGTCCATTCGGCCGCGGTTGGAGAGTTCGCGCATCAACCATTGGATGCCAATCACGCCGCAACACAGATGTCCGTCGGCCGGCTTGAGCATGATCTTGGCTTGAATCTGTCGGCAGATAGCGTCGGCATGTTCCTCGGGGACGATGCCGAATGCCAGTGGTAACAGGTTGGCAGTCACGGCATTGTTGGCATAGAAGATGGAGTCGGGATAGAGCTTGTGCTCGGGGGCCAACGACGTACCCTTCTTGACGGTCAGGAACTTCTTGTTGATGGCATCGCGCAGGTGACGACGGATGTCGGCAAACTCCTCACGGTCGGCCTCCAAGAGGTTGATGCTGATGCCGCGACGTGCCAAATCTCGCTGTGTCTTGACATCGGAATGCTGGATGCGGTAGATGAGAATCTCGTCGAAGTTGCTCATCACCTCCATCAGCTTGTAGAGATAGCAACTGCCAATCAGGATGCCGTCGGTGGTGCGCGATGGGTCTTGGCTATGAATCAGTTCGGGCGCTTCAGGTGTGACGCACCAGTCGCCATACTTGTCGGCCTTGATGAGGCCCTCGTCGGTACGCTTGTCTTCGTACAAGTGCATCAACCACTTACGCATGGCGGGATAGTGTTCGACGATGGCTTTGTCGTCACCGAACTGGCGGTAGAGCATCTCGGCGCCAAAGACGAAGACGCTGGGCCACGACACGTTGTCGGAATAATAGTTCCAGTAGGCTGGAGCAACGTCGGGGACACATCCGTCCTGTCGTTGTGCCTCCTCGATATCCCTAATCCACTTGTTGTAGAGGTGGTGATTGTCAAGCAGATAGCTCTCGCCCAAGCAACCCATGGCACGGTCGCCCAACCACGGCATACGTTCGTCACGTTGCGGGCAGTCGATTGGCATACCTTTATAGTTGCCGAGGATGCCCCAGAAGGCGTTCTTGACCAGTTGGTTCAATGTCTCGTTACCCGAGTGGAACGTATAGAGCGTCTCCATCTGGTCGCTCACCACTTCGCCGATGAAGCTCTTCTCGGTAGGGGCGGCGCGACGGGCTTTCTTGGCTTTGGGTTGGGCATTGCCGTTGGGCAATACGGTCACCTCGACGTACCGTCCACCATGGGTGGTGAAACGCGGGCTCCATACGCCTTGGTCTTGGCCCGAGGCAATGTAATAGTCTGTGCTATAGGCATGTCGGAGGTTGGCGACATAGAGTTCCTGTTCCGATGCCTCCAACTTCTCGGCATAACGCAGTCGCAAGGTGTCTCCCTTCTGGAGACCAAACGCCGAGAGGTCGGTCTTGACCCAACCGGCAAAGTTCTGCCCGAAGTCCAACAGGATGCGACCGTCCTCCAACGTGGTCATTTTCTGCACGTTCAGGGTATCCAGGATGCGCATGGCGGGAGTGACATTGCCCAACAATTCGCCGTTCGGAATCTTGCTGCGTTGGGCATTGAACCACAACGAGTCGGCCGACAGGTCAGCTTTGTTGGCATCGTATATCTCTCCGTCATATTCGTTGGCCGAACGGACCGGACCGTCGCATGTCATCTTCCACGTCTTGTCCGACGTGGCGATGGTCTCGGTGCTCTGGTCCTCATATTCTATAATGAGGTTGGCGCGTAAGGTGGGGTAGCCGAAGTTGCGTATCTTGTATTTTTTCTTGTTCTGCTGCATGGTGTAGAAGCGGCCATTGCTTACTGCCACCATCAACTGATTCTCCGACGTGCCCTGTTGCAGGAGCGACGTCACATCGTACGTGTTGTAGAGGATGCTTTTTTCGTAGTTGGTCGGTGCAGGCGTGAGTACGTCCTGACCCACTTTCTGGTTGTTCAGGTAGGCCTCGTACAGACCCAAACCCGAGATATGGAGCGTGGCGCGTTGTACCTTTCCCTTGGCAGCAAAGGTGGTCCGATAGTAACGTGCCGAGAGTCGGCTGTGCTCCTCTTCCACATCCCAGGCGTTGGCTTTGTCCAGACCAATCCAATAGCCCTTCCAGTGCGACTCGGAGAGCAGTCCGACGCCCCATTCGGCAATGTCACTCCACGCGGAGACCTTCTGTTTCAGCTTCTTAGCTTTCGTTTCATCCGTCAGGATAGTTACATCCTTGGGTTGAATCGTCGAGACCTGAACGCGCCAGAAACAGCGTTGATTGGGTTTCAACGTCTTGCCGGCATAGGGGATATATTGACTCTGGTGACCGTCGGTCGTGAAGTCCCAAAGGTCGGGTTTACCCTCCTCCAGGAGTTGTCGGCTCGATGCCACCTGAATATGATAATGAACCTGATATACGTTCTTCTCCTCGGCATCGGCCTGCAATCGCCAGCCCAGTCGCGGAGCGAGAATATCCAATCCCAAAGGTTGGTCCGTACGACCCTCTACACTGAGGTCGGTCACGCGGATGGTCGCCGAGGCAATTGTCGCGCTCAGAAACAATATAAGTGCAAGTGCTTTCTTCATGTTGACCAAAATACTATTTAAGTAGGAGTTAATGGGAGTTGTCTTTTTAGGAGTTAATGGGAGTTAACAGAAGATAATAGGCTTGCGCCTATGGAGTTAGCGGACAATACAAATTGCTATTTCCGAAAACTTTTACTATCGTCTGTTAACTCCTTGAGCGGAGCGATAACTCCTGTTAACTCCCGTTAACTTCAATGTTTTAAGAGTTATGGGAGTTCTCATTTTTCACTCTTCATTTTTCACTCTTAATTACAATTGCGAGAGGGTCTTCCCATCCACCAGTACCATCAGTCCTTGTCCTTGATGATAGTGCGTACCCGTCTTGTCGTAAAGCAGGGTAATGCGGTGTCCGCGATAAAGGATGCCATCCAGACACCAGTAGTCCCACTCTTTCGGGGCCAAGGGTCGAAGGGCAGAGGGGTTGACTTTTATGTCGTTGCCCGACACGGAGAAAGCGTCGGGATCGAAGCCGCACAGACCGGTGATTACCAAGTCGTTATAGGTCGAGTGGTTGTAGTAACGCGAACGTTCGTGGTCGCCCCACAACCAGTAACCGGTCTTCTCGTCCATATATTCGCCGACGTAAGGACGACCCCTGTAGTGCATCGACTCCGTGTATTTCTTGAAGTGATACCAAAAGAGGTTGTCGGGCAGGGCAGCAGCCAACTGGGGATAGTTGTTCTCGACATGGATGAGTGCCGTCAATGTTTGGCTGGTGGCAAAAGGCCAAATGGCACCGTCCCATTCACAGGTAGGACGACCCTTCCACGCGTGGCGGAACAGCGGGTGACGTCGTTCGGCCGTAGTGATGCCGGCAGGAGCATCAAAACCCTGTTCGTCAAGTAATTGCATCCAGGCAGCGCGGTACTTGGCGGAGTCGTCTTGCGGTAGGTCGAAGTACCAAGGCAGATAACCAATTTCTTCACGCACTTGGGCAATCGAGTCCTTCTCGGTCAATGTGCCATAGAACTGTAACTCCTTGTCCCACAACTTCTCTTCCATCAGGGCGAGCAGGCGGTCGGCCTTGTCGTTCATGCCCAACGCACGGTAGTTGGCCACCATGTAACTGTTGATGGTGGGGCGGCGGTTCTTGACCTTACGGCCACCCGAAATCTGCTCCTCCATACCGTCCTGCACGTCGGCTTGCCAGAACATGCCGTCTTTGTATTGTTTGTCTTTTTCCCAACGCGCCAGGTGGGCTGTCAGGTCAGGACGGTAACTCTCGAACCAAGCCGAGTCGCCCGTCACCTTGACCCGCTGCTGCATGGCGTAGGGTATCCAACTGGAGAATTTATACAGTTTCTGCATCGGCGCACCATTCACCGAGTCGCCGCCAATCTTGGGGTTGTGGTTGCCTCGGAGCCAGATTTGCACGATGCCGTCAGCGTATTGACGATCGTGTAACCAACGACTCTCCATCAAGTGATGACCTACGGCGCAGGCGATGAGGTTCCATTTGTCCGAGTACTTGCGTTGCACCAGAAACTCCGTCATGCCGTAGCCGTAAGGGGTCTCGACAATATGTTTGCGGAGGGTCCACCAACGGTAGTAGAACATCTCTTCTACCTGCTTGTCGGGGCAGTCGAAGAGCGGGATGTTCCGCTCCATCCATTCGGCCGATGCGCTGTTCGGGATGGCCTGAACGACATGTTCATCCTCCATCTGGTTGAAGTAATCGACGTAGTGACGATAGTCCTTCCACTGGAGCAAGGCATTGTAAGTCAATTCGGTAGCCGACGCGTGGACGTTGCTGATGGTCCAGCGCGATTCGGGCAACACCTCCGACGCATTCGGCAGGTCGGTATAGTTGTCTGCCGGCGTGTTGATGGTCGGGAACTCGCGTTCCTCGCCCGTTCGGAACATGATTCGGGTGATGCTCTCCAATGGGGCGAACAACATCTTGGGGCGTTGCTCTTTGCCATCTACCGTGATGATAATCATGCGCGTATTGAGCGACACCTTCATCTCCAGACGATACGTATGGTTGGGTTCCACCTCCTTGATGACGGTGTTGCTGCGGGCACCCGTCTTGATCATGAGTTGTCCATCCTCCTGCCAGTAGAGGCGGGTGCAAGGCGTACCGTGATCATCTTGTAACTCGAACTCCAGACGGCCTCGGTTGTTCTGTGCCGCCTCGATGTCGAAGCTGAGGGTCAATTCACGGGTGGCAGGGATGACGCGCTCCACCTTGGCATAGTCGAAGGGGTCGCTGTCGTGCAACACGATTTTCTCGCCCAACTCGACGCGGGCCAGCAGTGGCGAATAGATGTTCCAGGGTTCATTATAACTGGTGGCGACGGTACGGACGGGCACCGGAATCTGGCTCACCCAGATGTCCTCTTTGTTCATCGAGTAGGTCACCCAGAAGCAGGTATCTTTCTGTCGTTCAGCATCGCTCAATGCCTTTGGCGTGGCAGTTGGCAACACGCCACGGGTGTATTGAGGTCCGTAACTCTTGTAGTTGCCGCCATAACGCATGGGAGGAATCTCGCCGTTCACCAGGTTGAGGGTGGTGTAGTCCAATCCGTCGGCCGAGAGCGACAGGGCCAATGGCCAACGCCACATGGCAGGGTTATAGACCGTGGCGAAGGTGCCGTCACTCAACGGCTGACCCCATATCTTGGCATTGGCATTGACAAAACCCTTGGCACGCTGGGCCGGGAAAGTCCACGTCCGACCGCCGTCGAAGCTCCTCGACGTGAGGGCATGTTTCCAGAAGCCCACCAAACTGCTGTCGGCCAAAGGGTAGTAGCAGAAGGCCTTGTAGGTGTTCTTGATGGGGAGGCGACTGTCGTCGCGGTCGCACTCCTCGACCATCTGCAACCAATAGAGCGGATTGGCCAGAATCTCCTCGCACGCCTTACGGAACTTCTTGTCCTTCGCCTTGGTATAGAGCGGGAAACGGGTGTTCTTCTCGTTGTAGTCGTGGTTGTAGTAGAGGAAATAGATAGGTCCCAACTCGCCGTTGGCCTTTACCTCACGTACCACACGGCCGATGCCGTTGCCGTCGTTCGGGTCGTCCTTCGGGGTGCGGCAGATGCCGTAGTGACCCAGCGCCAGCAGTTTCTTGCCCGTGGCGGCCGACGAGATATACCAACCCACACGCTGGTGCATCACCGTGGCGACCTCATCCTCCCGTCCTTCGGTAGCGTATATGGGGAAAAGTATCTGAGGTTCCGACCATTGGTGTCCGTCCTCCGACCACTGGTACAGCGTGCGCGACGGATAGACATGCTCCGACTGCGGGTCACTCAGATAGTGCATCCACAACCGACCTTGCCAGTGCGTCAGCATCGGCTGGTGGTTGTAGGTCCATCCTACGGTGTCGCCCAAGGCGTTGGGTTCTTTCAATGCCCGCTGGGCGTGCATGGTCTGTATGTTGTGTACTCCGATGACGGGCGACAGTCCGCCGTCATGTCGATAGGGGTTGCTCACCACCGTGCCGGTATAGTGGGCCTGCAAGGTGTCGCCCGCCCAAGCCATATCGGTCAGGGCAAGGAGCAATAGACTTAAAGTGAGTTTGCGTACCATTCGATGTTCATGTAACCGTCTGCACGGATGATTAAAGCGTCTGTTGAATCGTTGGGATTCAGGCCGTTAGCCTTCTCCCAGTTGTCGGGAATGCCGTCACCGTCGGTGTCCTTGTGTGGCTTGCCTTTGTAGGCTGGCAGTCCACCCACCTGTTGTGGGTCGGTGATGATGCCCATCTTGTAACTGTCGGCGGGCAGGCGTCGGCGCACGTAGGGCGACGTATGTTCCTTGGCTCCTTTTACATAGGTGGGTTCGCCGCTACGCACACTTCGGACGATACGTGCATCGACGGCATCGCGCACCGGCTTGGTGGCTCCGACGTGCTCCAATACATATTCGTAGGCCTCCGAGGCGCTGTAGAGGGTGTCCAGATAGGGCATCGGGTGAGGGGCATCCACTTTCAGGGTCTGGGCGATGACCGCCTTGTCCTTCAGTCCCGGGGGCTGGATGCCGCCGTCCCAGTTGTCGGCTGTCACCTTGTCGTTGCCCTCCACGATGTTGCCTGTCACATAGGCCTTGCCGAAAAGTTCCTGCTGCTCCTTGCTTCTGCCACATTCGGGTTTCAGGATGCGCCAACGGATAGAGGCTTCGGGGTCAACGGCTTTCTTGTCCACATCGTATCCCGTGATAGGACCTGGCTTGAAGTAGTTATTGACGATGTTGTAGAGCGAGGTGTTGTCACCACCGTCGATGCTTCTGTTCCACCAGTTGAAGAGCACGTTGTTGACGAAGTTGAATCCGCCGTTCATGGCAATGCTCGGGTTGCGGCTGATGTTGTTGGCAAAGAGATTGCGCGCAAAGAGGGAGTTGTGACCGCCGATGCTGGCGCCGAAACCGTGGTTGTAGAGGTCCAGACCCTCGGCAAAGATACAGTCCTGGATGGTGATGTTCACTGTAGGTAACTTCTCGCCGTAGCCGTTGGCCTTGCGGGCATAGACGTGGCGGTACATCGACATCACTTCGTCCAATCCCCACGAGGCGGAACAGTGGTCGTAGATGATGTTGCCCAACCCGTTGCCGCCACAGGCATCGTCGCGGAACGCCACATCCATCGACCCACGGCGGAAGCGCATGTAACGGATGATAACGTCGTGTGTATCAATGAGCAACGACTGCCCCGTGATGACCACACCGTCGCCGGGCGCCGTCTGTCCATAGATGCTGATGTAGGGTGCACGGACGTGGATGGGGCGCTCCAACCGGATCTCGCCCGCCACGTTGAAGACCACGATGCGGGCACCGCCTGTCTCGCATGCTTCACGCAACGAACCTGGACCGCTGTCGGCCAGCGAGGTCACCACAAAGACCTTGCCGCCGCGGCCTCCAAAACTGTATCGGCCTCCGCCAATGGCACCGGGGAAGGCGGGGATAGGGGCTTGTCGCAACATCTCGGACGTTGCGCACCACGGGACGAAAGGTTTGCCGTTGAGCATATCCTGCATCACGGTAGGCACGGCCTTCTGCCATGCCACGTTGTCCAACGAGTCCCACAAAGCTTGTTGTTGTGCTCCGCGCACCTTGGCGGAGTCGGGTATGGTGGGGTATTGCGCCCATGCGGGCAGAGTAGCCACCAACATAAATGAGAGAATAAGAGAAAACTTCATATAAAATGTATTCGCAAAAAGTGTTCGTTCTTCAACAGACGTTTTCTCGCCTCAGTATAAGAACAAGTTCTTCTGCATTCGGCTTAACGAAAACGTTCTATTTCGGGAGCGATAATACTGCTTCTATGGTTCGCTCGCACCTAAACGGCTGTCCGCCAGCCTGTTTCTTGTCTTGGTTTTTATATATTTCTTCGTTTTTGTTTTACAAGCGCTTACTTGCTAATGTCCTGTTCTAATCATGTCCTGTTGAGCAGAGCGAAACCTCTTTTTATTCCTTTCACTGTGTATGAGATTCGTCGATTCCCTTTGGGCGACAATGAATAGAAGATTTTCTTAATGAGTACTTTCCTTCGCTTGCAAACCGAAAACATTAATTCGCCACAAAGGTACAAAAGTTATTGGACATAAGCAAAAAAAGTGCCGAAAATGTGACGTTTCTCCTCCATCTTGGAGGATTACTTCACTTTTCGCCCCCGCTTTTTCACTTTTGTTGTCCTCGTCAAGCCCCCGTTTCGGCCTGTTTTTTCCTTCTTCTGTCCAAAAGAATATACTCCGTCAATTGAACTTAATTTGAACTCAATTTTCAGTGGTCGCGAGAGCGATGCAACTCAATCTTGTAACTCCATTGAACTCAATTATTTTTTTGCGATATGGGAACGCACTTCTTCTTCCTTCGTTCTCAAATTCGTTAAATATTCTTTCGGTCAGTCGTGCGCGAGCAAGGATATTCGTCTTCATTGGTTCCATTCGGTGATTCAATCTCAAGAATTAGAGAATTAGAGAATTTTCTTTTGCGCGCAATGGAAAGAATATATCTGTATTGAATGGGTGAGAATTAGAGAATTCGATGGCTCTGGAGGTCGCATTGAACTCTATCCTCGACCCTATTTTTCCGTGTTTTCTTATAACCTCTCGCAGAGCGGAAAAGAGTGTAAAGGAGTTTTTCCGTTATCGTTTTCGTTTTCGTACAAAGTTCGTTTCGCATCTTTCAAATTGAGTTCAATTGAGTTCCCAATTGAGTTGCATGGCTCTCGCGACACACGGAATTGAGTTCAAATTAAGTTTAATTGACGGAGTATTATAATCTCTCGCAGAAATCTAGGACACGACCAAGAATTTTTCTGAAATTTTATTCAAATAGTTGAATATTCTAAGAATTTCATTCGTCTGTCATTCCAGGATGACAAATAGAGACAATATCCTTGCGGCCTGGGTTTCTCGCGGCCTGGGTTTCCGAGGCGTTAAGACGCCTCGGAAACGCGATTGGGGTGTCGCAATGTCTTGTATTCATGTGTCGCCACATAGGGTGTCCCTCTGTGGATGACGGCAAACATGCGTTCAATGAGTTTGAACTTGATTGCATTCAGGATGACACCGTTGTGCTTGCCTTCTTTCCGCTTGCGGCTGGCATATTCGCTCATTTGCGGATCATTGAACATAGCATTCAATGCCCCCATTGACAGTTCTGATTTTATCTGGGAATTACCCATCTTGGAAACCGTCGGTGCACCATGTATGCTGGAGCCTGAGGTATGGACGAAAGGTGCCACGCTGGCATAACAGGCATACTGGCGGGCATTGTCGAATGCCTTGAAGTTGTTGGTATATACCAAGGTCGAAATGGCGATGACCTTTCCGACTCCGGGAATGGAAAGAAGCAGTTCGTAGTTGGAAGAAAGCTCTTGGTTCCGCTGAATGATTGCCTGCATTTCCTTCTCTACTTCTTCAATCTGACAGTCAAGGGTTTTGACCATGATTGTCATTCTTTTGCGGAGACCGTCATTCTTGGTGCACTTGTCCGAGAGATAGCCCTTGTATTTTGCCCTCTCCCTGACATGCAGGTTGCGTTCCGCTTGAAGTTTCTTCAATGCAAGGATGTCTTCTGAAGCCATTTTCGATGGTTTCATTTTGTAGGCTTTCTCGAATGCGAAAGTGGCAATCCTGGCACTGTCAATCTTGTCGTTCTTGTCTCGGGAAATACCCATGGCTCGCTTCATGACGAGAGGGCTGACGGCACAATATTCGATGTGTTTCTGTTCCAGAAAGAGGCACAGCTCAAGTCCGTAATTACCGGTGTGTTCCATGCAGAACAGGCAATCCTTGAGATCTACCTTCTCGCTGCTTGCCCACTTCAGGATTCTCTTGAAACCTGCCTTGTCGTTGTCCTCTTTGATATGCGGATACCGTTTTTCGTTCATGTTCTCAACAAAAATGGATGCATCAAGTGTCTTTTTGGAGATGTCGATGCCGATGTAATAGGATTTTTTCATACCTTTGCGATGATTATATTTATGGGTTAACCACATTGGGTTGAACTAGCTAAATCATTTAAAAGGTCGTGTCCTAAAAATCTAGTTAGAGCATTCAGCCTCGTGAGTTGCAAGACTATTTCTGCGAATAAGACTATGTCTTAGAGCGGAAGTTAGTTCACTTGTAACTCGGTGGTTAATCCTTTTTGTATATATATGCAAAGATAAGGATTAATCTTGACTGGTGCAAATCTAAATGAGCGGAAAAGAGTGTAAAGGAGTTTTTCGTTTTGGTTTTCGTTTTCGTGCGAAGTTCATAATTCGCATTTGATATTCCTTTCCAGCACTCTGTGCTTATCGTAATTAGCACTCTGTACTTATCATAAAGCGTGTCTCCTCCCTCGGCGGGATGGAGACACGCTTTTTTTATCTTCTCAGGGCAAATAGAACCCCGTTCATGTAGAAAATTGCCCGGATTTTTCCCCTTGCCTCGGCCCACCCTCGATCCCACCTCGCGGTCATGTTCGGATAATGGTCGGGTATCGATTGGGTATCGATTGGCGTAAGGTTGAACCGACCGAAATCAATCACCGAATTTAGACCAATGATAAACCAAAATTTGACCGTATCATGAGCGCGAGGGAGGGGGCGCGTGCAGTCTGTTCTGGGTCAATCTGAGGAGCACGGAGAATCGTACTCTTTATAGGACGCTCGGCTGAAAAAAGCAAGTCCGAAGGGCTGACAGACCATAGGCAGGGGTGTGCGAAGCGTAACCCCTGCTGTGTGACATAACCCGCGAAAGCCCAGAATGGGCGGCAGAATGGAGAAAGACGAGATTATCAACTCCGATGACAACTCCCTTTTGGTTAGATATGTAAGAATATTTTGTTGAACTCGCGTTAATTACTGGCTAAAATTTGGAGATGTACGATATTTGTCGTATTTTTGCGCCGAGAATCATTTGAGCCATGACAAAGGACTTGACAAGGGTACTTCCGACTTTTAACTTGTTTGGTTCATAAATAGCACTAACAAGGAGGTTTTTAAACAACCTAAACGAATAATAACTTGCTGACCTTTGAGCGATGCTGTTTTAATCATCAAACATAGTGCTTGAAATTGAGGGTCTTTACTAAATTGGTTAAGTTATGAAATTAGTAGTAGTTTTCATATTATTCACTTTTTCATTTTGCGCCCAATTATTTCCTAATTCGATAATCAATTTGTCATCGGAAACGAAGTTGACTGATTACCATATGGAAGTTCCAAGGGTTAGTCCTATTGGTGATTGGATAACGAAAGTTGTTGATATTGTCGATTCTCTGATGGTAAATGAAGAACCTGTAGAGTATTATTATCAAATGGTTTTCCGACTAGAGGATGGAACGATATATTGTGAGGCAACGAAAGAGCCATTTAATACTATTTGGTTTCCTTATGATAAGGCGGATTCAACATTCGATTATTTTACGGGTTATTGTTATGTACGAAATAGACTTGTATTGATTGTTCATGATATTTATCCATCCTTGTTTAAGTTGGAAACTCAGTATCCTCCATTGAGAATACAGTCTCATGAGTATGCGAATTTTGATTATCATTGGCCTCTGTTTTCCGTTTCAAATAATAAGGTTACTCTTTTGCTCCGCTTATTTCAAATTAACAAAATTCAAAGAGAAGCTATACATTATGTCCTTGCCAAAGAGAACTTGAATGAAGATAATGTAGAGGTGTTGGATAGTATCGCCGCATTTGATGCCAATACATTGGAAATAAATAATGAATCTGGTTTTATCGATTATAAATTCAACAAATTGGATTCGTTATTATTTTTTGGCTTGCACAGAAAAGATAAAGTAGATGCCAAACCGCAAAAGAATAAAGTAGATTTGATTAAAAGTGATTTATCTAATGGTTATTTTTTTATTTCAATGCGCACTTCAAAAGACGAGAAAAAGTATTATTTTAGAGTAACTCCTGCATTGCAGTTGCAATTTCTTTTTGTGCGTAATTAGTTGGAATTCATGTCCAACTACTTAATTTCGTAACTTGCCGTACTGATAGCATCTGTTTAGTAATAGCTTGCAAAGAGCGTGGTGTGTACGTTTCTTGGTAAATGTTCCGAGTTTCACTTTCTTTGGGTCAAGCCAAAGTAAAGCTATGATTGATAATGGGGTTGAAAATTATAATAAAAAATATGAGTGGCACAACTAAAACATTAGTGAGAATCGCCTTTGTCATTTGTGTCATAGGTTATATATTCTTTCGTCAATTTGAAAGGATAAAGATTGTAACTGATAACAGAAAAGAATTATCGGAACAGTCAACAAGACGCAAGTCTGTTAAAGCGTGCGTTATAGATTATTACAGAAACTATAATGGGAGCTTCAAAACGAAGACTTTTGTTTATCGTTTTATTGTTGACAATCTAACGTATGAGGGTATATCTCAGTATAATATGGACAAACAACTACCGCCTGAAGTAGGTGATTCGATTTGGGTGTATTACAAAGAAGATGACCCGAATGTAAATCTATGGGTAGGAATGTTTGAGTATTGAAGAATTAAGAGGGCATACCAATAAAGGTGTGTCCTCTTTTTTTTGTCCTCGAAACGGCGGCGGGGGGAAAGACCATAGTGGAGTAGCCGACCGCGAAATCGTGAGAATCGCGAAGAAAGAAAGTGTTGTTTGAGGCGGAGCCGAGTTTCACTTTCTTTCGAGTGAGACCGCGATTTCGCCGGCTACGTAACTCCAGGTCTTGACTTTTCTTTCCCCCTTTCTTTGGGTCAAGCCAAAGTAAAGGGGTGCCCTCCGCACAGGAGAACAAGGTGATATAACTAAGAGAAAATTGATCATTGGAGAGGAACAGAAATGATAAACGAAATGCACGAGATAATCGGGCGTAATAAAAAGTGCGGAAAGGATTTTACAAGATTCTTTCCGCATTTTGAATATTAACTGCACCCGTTGAGGGTTTAGGTTGGTTACCACTTCAACAG
>JAEEGG010008392.1_pt1 | contig 23460 bp, 18 predicted proteins | sample 9134161 | NCBI WGS metagenome assembly JAEEGG01 (sample SAMN16246543, study PRJNA631951) | gut metagenome | biome: gut microbiome; feature: rumen; material: CR-attached | host: Bos | place: Iran: Karaj | collected 2018-10
CCATTGGATAGAGCACCATCCACTCCTCAGGCTGGAAAGCGGTGGAATCGACTTTGACCTTGTGGAGGTTGTTGATTTCGTAATTATAGACAATGCTGTCGGCGGGATTACCCATGAACACCGGGGTGAGGGTGCCGTCATCTGCACGGGTACCAATGGCGTGATCAGCACGGACTTCTTCGTCGCCATAAATGCTGGAACTAAATTTGTATCTGAAAAAAACAGAGTCGGGCTCTACCACGCTTACAGGATTATTGGGATAGAGAAATGCGAGAGGCTTAACCGTCTTGGGACTGGTGCCGTCCTTGTCGGGCTGTACGCTGATGAAGGCATCCTGATTGATGCTGAAACCGATGCCGCTGGAGCTGGCTCCCGTACCGGGGGTGTCATAGGGGTTGAGCACAGAGAGCGAGAAGTAGGCATCACCGTAGCCACACCAACCCCAGTTGATGTGGAAGAGACCGTTGCCGTCGTAGCCGTCACAGACGAAGGCGTGTCCACCGGCATCGCGGCGACCCCCATACACTACAGGCCGGCCATTGGCCAGTTCGCTGTAGATCAGGTCCTCCCAGCCGTCGATACTATAGTACATACGGTGGCTAACCTGCACCGTATTCTGATAGCCGAAATATTTGACAAGGGCCTCCGCAGCCAACTGTTCATAGGATGATGAACTTACGGGGGAATAAATCATCCTGACGCCCTGCCCACAGTAGCGCATCAACTTGGCCACGGCCTCCTGCTGTTCGGGAGTGCCGATGATAATACCCTCTGGCGTCACATAATTGTCGAGCATGTTGTCCCAGTCGAAGGTCGTCGGCGGCAGTGCGTCGATATGCCACACCTTCTCCACATTCTCGTGGGCCGTGGTGAGGTCATAGGCAGGAATCTCCGTGCAGGCATCTTTCGGCCACTGGTAGTAGTGCATCACCATCGCCATCGCGGTGGCCACGCAGCCTGATTGCGACGGCTGCCCCTTCCAGTCGGGATTGGCACCGTCGTAGGGAGGCGTGTCATTCCAGAAAGGCTCCATCTGGTCCCACTGGGTCTTGAGCAACGGGCCGATGGCTTCACGCGGGGCGCGGGTCATCGGTCCGTGTCTGTTCACGCCGTCGGTAAACTCCTTCGTGTTGCCCAGTGTTGCCATGGCCTGGTCGTAGCTCTTCAGCCATGCCCGCATGTTGTCTGGCATCCTGTCCCAGTCGATGCTGCCGGTGGCGCTGTAGCCCAGCACGGGCAGTGCACGACTGTCGCCAGAGGCAATCACAAAGCCGCCGCCATCCAGGTTGAAGGCATAGATGCTCTTGGCATCCGTCTTAGCCGTAACCGTCTTCCTGTCTATGCCGACATTCAGCCCTCTGGTCTTGGCAGGAGCGTTATTGGTAAGAAACTTCAGGGCGCGGTCGCGCGCCTGCTCTTCCGAAATCTGCTGTGCCCATACACCAGCGGTCATCAGCACAAGCAATAATAGCAGTAACTGTCTCTTCATCTAATCTAATTTATAGTGATCACAGGGTCTGACCCTAGTGATGGGTTAGAAACTCTCTTGCAATTCGCGTAAGTTTGTCGGTGTCTATTGCCTCCAAAATCACTTCCTCTGGCTCCAAATCGAGCAAGAACTGCATATAGGTGGGAAGGGTCAACAGGTCTCCATCGCGCCCAATGTTGTAATCTCCAAACTTGATGAAATGCTTTACACCATACTTATCAGGATGTTTTCTGATGGTAGAGATACTTTTAGCCTGAGCACTTTTTGCTTTCACCTCCACTGGAACACACTCCCCTTTATAACGGATAAGGAAATCCAACTCCAAACCAGAGTCCTTTTGGAAATAGTATAGGCTCTGTCTTTTTTTGATAAGTGTGTCTGCCATCAAGTTTTCAAAGATTGCCCCTTTGAATCCACCCAGATTGCCCTGAAGAATATCCGCTCTTGTCGTGCCTCCAAGCATAGCAACCAACATGCCAATATCAGCAGTATAGACCTTGAAAACGTTGTCTATGGCATTGCCTTCCAGCGGCAGTCCCGTAATGTTGGAATTATAACAACGGCGTATGATGTCAGCATCTTCTAACCATTGAAGGGAGTCTTTGAAATACACACCACGTCCGCCACTTTCCACTTTGGACCACTGGTATTTCTTGTTTTCTTTGGCCAGTTGCTTTGGAATGGCATTAAAACATGCCCGAATATGAGGCTTGTCCTTGTCATCGGCATATTTCACCATGTCTGAACGGTATTCTTTGAGAAGAGAATTCCAAACGTCATTCACCTTACCCATGTTCCCGGTTTCTATCAGCGCATTGACAGCTGCAGGCATTCCTCCCACAGCTACATATCGATACAGGAGAGTTTTCATGGCAACATGGATGCCACTTGGTACAGGTGCCTCTTCCTCAAGGCAGCGCTTCAACACATTGATGATTTCTTCATTCATGTTGTTCGCCCACAGAAACTCTTCAAAGTCGAGTGGATACATCTCCACTATTTGCTCATAGCCTACAGGCACAGAATTGCTTCCCTTTTCTTGTCCGGTGGGCTTTCTTGTGCGCTGCTTCTTCTCGTCCTGACCGTAGCCTTGCACTCCAAGCAGCGACCCTGTAGCGATGATGTCATAGCGTCCGTCTTCCTTGAAGAACTTCAGACTGGTACGCGCTTCCGGGCAGTCTTGGATTTCATCAAGGATAATGCATGTCTCTCCAGGAACGAACTTTGCAGTCCTCATCTGAGCAGAAAGGTTAAGGATAATACTATCCACATCCTTTGAGTCATAGAAGGCTTCTTTCCTCCTTTTCTGCTTGATAAAATTGATATATACCACATGCTTGTAATTCTCCTCGGCGAATAATTGGGAGATATAAGTCTTTCCGCATTGACGGATGCCCATGATAACAAGTGGAAAATGGTTCGGCTGTTCCTTCCATTTCTTTAATGTCTCAGATATCTTTCTTTTAAGCATAATGCACTGGATTTTGTGCGCAAAGATACGTTTTTCCAGCGACTTTTGCAATAGTTGCTGTCATTTTTCCAGCGACTTTTATATATTTTTATGCTTTTTTTCTAACGAAGTTTTAGATTCCGTTGCTTTTTTACCAGAAGATAGTACCTGACCCCCAGACTATGGTTATCGAGATATAATCCGTGATCACAGGGGCAGTCGCGGTCGTGACTGAGGTCGCGATGCCCGACGATCAGGGCGCGGGGGTAACGCTGATGCAACGCGTCTTGATAGGGATTATACATGCCGCGTCAATGCCTTTTTTACAGCATGAGCATTGCCTAAATTAGTATGGGTGGAGATATACCAATAGAAGATGGAGAATTCTCAAGGCGGGCGCCCGCAAAAATAACTCAGGGCAGCCGTGGGGCTGCCCTGATGAGTTTATTTCAGTGTCTTGATGAGGAATTGGGCGACGAGGTCGGTAGAACGGTAGATGTTCTGTGAGAAGCCGTGATCGAAATATTCCTGCATGTAATACTCACTGCCTGGCCAGATCTGATGGAAGCGCTCACCGTAGGTATAAGGCACCACACGGTCGCCATTGCCGTGAACGATGATGGCAGGACCCTGATACTTCGCAGCAGTCTCGTAGATCGGCAACGTAAAGGCGGTACGGATATAGTTACCACCGAGTTTCAGACCGCCGAAGAGCTCGATATACTCACCCGGATCGAAGGGGTCGTACATCTTTCCCATCGTGTTACCCTTGATGGCATCCTCACGCAGTACGGCAGCAGGCGCCATCAGTGCCACAGCCTTAAAGGCAGGCTTACCAAGTGCCTCACTCAGTTCACCGGCAGTCATCGAAGCGACCACACCACCCTGGGAATGACCAGCGATAGCCAGACCGTTCACGTAAGGCAGACTGCTGACATATTCCACCACTTTCTTGGCATCCTCGATCTCATTGGGCACCGTCATATCCTTAAACTCACCCTCGCTCTGTCCGTGGCCGTTAAAGTCGAAACGGATGCTGGCGATACCGTGTGCCTGCAGCGTGTCGCAGATCAGCTCAAACATCGGACCGTCCTTCGTTCCACTAAAACCATGACAGAAGATCACCATCGGGCACTGCTCACCCTCCTTCAGCTCAGGCTTCTGGATGAGCGCTGCCAGTTTACCATGATCGCCGTCGATGCTCACGCGCTCACCCTTCTGGGCAGGCACATAGGCACCGGTGGTCAACTCCTTCAGATACTTATCTACCTTATAAGTCAGGACGGTAGAGAGCTTAATATTACCATCGGGGCCTACCACCACCATCGAGGGAATCCACTTCACGCCATACGCCTTGGCGATGTCGGTCTCCTTAAACTTCTTCAGCTCGCTCACCTGCGTATAGGTGATATCGAACTGCTCCACAGCCTTCTTCCATGCCTCCACGTCTGTGTCCATCGACACACCGACGAACTCGATGCCATGCTGCTGGTAAGCCTGTTGCATGCGCACCACCTCGGGGGCATCTTTACGACAGTCGGGGCACCACGATGCCCAGAAGTCGAGCACCACCGTCTTACCCTTCGCAAACTTAGAGAACTGGAACTTCTTGCCATCGAGTGTCTGCATCTTGAAGTCGGGTGCCACACTGCCGGGCTGGATCAGTTCCGTTGCATACTTCGTGTCCATGTCCCTCTGAGGACCGAACTGCGCCTTTACTTCTGCCGTTGCTTCCACCAGAAGCAGAGCGGCTAAAACAACTGATAATCTCATGATATCGATAAAAATTTCTGCAAATGTACAAAATAATTGGTAATTATCAATGGTGTATTGTGAAATATTTCTTATCTTTGCAGAAAAATATAAAACTATAAATCATATGTTAGACAAGGAGAGGGGGCTTTACATCGCCCATTGCGCCAATGGTGCGCTCAGTATTACAGGTAAGATGGCCAACCGCCACGGACTGATTGCAGGTGCCACAGGTACTGGTAAGACCGTCACGTTGCAGGTGATGGCCGAAACGTTCTGTCAGGCAGGTGTCCCCTGTTTCATGGCCGACATGAAGGGTGACCTTTCGGGTATCTCACAGGTAGGTAAGATGAGCGGCTTCATCGAGAAGCGACTGCCGGAGTTCGGCATCGAGAATCCTGAGTTCCAGAGTTGTCCTGTGCGCTTCTTCGACGTGTTCGGCGAACAGGGCCATCCCATGCGTGCCACCATCTCACAGATGGGACCGCAGCTGCTGAGCCGTCTGATGCAGCTGAACGAGACACAGGACGGTGTGCTGAACATCGTGTTCCGCATCGCTGACGAGCGTGGCCTGTTGCTCGACGATCTGAAGGATCTCAGGTCTATGCTTGACTGGGTGTCACAGCATGCGAAAGAATACAGGACCAAGTATGGCACCGTGACCAGCATGTCGATTGGTTCCATCCAGCGTGCTCTTTTACAATTGGAGAACCAGGGAGCGGAGAAGTTTTTCGGCTTACCCTCATTTGATATCTATGACCTGTTGCAGACTGACGCTTCTGGTAAAGGCATCATGAATGTCTTGGCAGCAGACAAACTGATGTTACAGCCCAAGCTCTACTCCACCTTCCTACTGTGGCTCTTGAGCGAGCTCTACTCCACCCTGCCCGAGGTAGGCGACCTGCCACTGCCGAAACTGGTGTTCTTCTTCGACGAGGCCCACATGTTGTTTACAGATACTTCAAAGGCATTACTCGACAAGATTGAGCAGGTGATCCGTCTGATCCGCTCGAAGGGCGTGGGTATCTACTTCATCACGCAGAGTCCTACCGATATTCCTGAGACCATCCTGGGTCAGCTCGGCAACCGTGTGCAGCATGCCCTGCGCGCCTATACGCCGAAGGATCAGAAGGCCGTCAAGACCGCTGCCGACACCTTCCGTGCCAACCCGGCCTTCAAGACCGACGAGGCCATCATGAACCTAGAGACGGGTGAGGCGCTTGTCTCGTTCCTCGATGAGAAGGGTGCCCCAAGCATTGTGGAACGGGCCAAGATTCTGTTCCCCCTGTCGCAGATCGGTGCCATTACAGACGGGCAGCGTCTCGACATCATCAAACAGAGCCGCATCTACGGTAAGTATGACGAGACCAAGGAGCGCGAAAGTGCCTTTGAGGTGCTGATTGCAGAGGCAGATCGTCAATTGGCTGAGCAGGAGCAGCAGGAGACAGAGATTGATATCCCGAAGCCTACAGCAGAAGCCAAGGCAGAGAAGAAAAAACCTGGTCTCTTGGGAAAAGTCGGCAAGGCCATCCTGACCGCCATCACTTCTACCCTCGCCGCCATCCTCGGCACGTATGTCAGTGACAAGGTGACGGGTAAGAAGACGAAGTCAAGGACCTCCGCCACAGGTCGAGTAGTCAAGAATGCCACCAGTGCCGCCACGCGTTCAGTTACCAGAGAACTCACCCGCGACATCCTTGGCAATCTTATCAAATAGTTCTTAGCAACGGACTACAGGACTTAAGGACTTTATGATGAAGGTATTGGTAAGTGAGGATATCTGGGAGTTTGATCTTGAGGCAGCGCTGAAGGAGATCTCGGCGCAGCGCAGGGAACAGGCGCTCAAGTTCAAGTTTGAACAAGGGCAACGGCTCTGCGTGCTGGCCTATCAACTGCTGAAGGAAGGGTTGCGACAAGAATACGGCATCACAGAGAATCCAATCTTCGAATACAATGAGCATGGCAAGCCTCTGATAATAGGGCATCCAGAGATATTCTTTAACTTGAGCCATTGCAAGGAGGCAGCTATCTGTGTGGTGAGCGACCAACCTGTGGGTATCGACGTGGAGAGTATCCGCGAGTATAAGGAATCGTTGGTGAACTATACGATGAACGACGAAGAGATCGCCCAAATCAAGTCGGCAGAGAACCCTGCAGCAACGTTTATTCGTCTATGGACGATGAAAGAGGCCACCACAAAACTGATCGGTACTGGCATCGGCAACGATATGAAAACGGTGATAGATATGCAGAAATACAAATATACCACCGTTGAGCGTCAGCAATACATTTATACTACTTGTGCTTTTTGCAACGGACTACAGGATTAAATCGACCTTTTAGAATTTCAGGAAAAAGTCCTTAAGTCCTGTAGTCCGTTGCCTATTAAAAATTATTCTAATCCGAGTTCCGGCATGGGGATCTTGCGGTTCGGGTTTTCCTTGGCACCGAGATCCACAAGTTCACGGCCCTTCTGTGCCACACTCTGACGACCCGTAACGAGTTTATTGTTGGCGCTGTCGTAGGCCTCTACCGTCTTGTGCAGTTTCTCACCGAGGTCGTTATAACGCTTCACGAAGTCACCTAAGCGGTCGAGCAACTGCTCGGCCAGGCCGAACACCTTCTCCTGGTTCTCCGCCTGCTGGTTCTGTACCCATGCGATATGGATCATGTGGAGGATACCCAACAGGTTCTGCTCACCTGTCACAAACACCTTCTTCTCGAATGCCTCACGCCAGAGCGTGGGATCATTCGCCAATGCCAACTGCAACGACGACTCGAAGGGCACGAACATAATCACGAAATCCACCGTCTCACGTCCGTTCTTGATATACTTCGAATAGTCCTTACGCGCCAGTTCGTTCACATGACTGCGCACGCTACGGATATGCTCCTGCAGATAACGCTCCTTCTCCTCGGGCGTTTGGGCATTCACATACTTCTCATACGCCACGAGTGACACCTTCGAATCCACAATCGCATCCTGTCCCTGCGGATAATGCAGGATCACGTCGGGCTGCATCTCCCGTCCTGTCTCATCGTTTTTCAGCGGGCGCCCCAGCTCATCGCGCAGACGAGCCTGCACCTCGTAGTGGATACCCTCTGTCAGTCCCTGACTGGCAAGCAGGTCACCCAGGATGATCTCCCCCATGTTGCCACTCACCTTATTATCACGCCTGAGCACGTTGGTCAGACTCTCCGCACGCTCACCCAACTGCTGCGTCTGTTGCATCATCTGCTGGATTTGCTCACGGAAAGAAGCCGAATGGGCAGCACTCTCCTTCTGGTTCTCCGAGATGGCTTTCTGCATCTTGTCGATGGCCTCTCTCAACGGTTGCGTGATACCCGTCATCGCCTCCGTGTTCTGTGCCTTCAGTTTCTGTGCACTGCTCTCCATCAGCTGCTGGGCCATATTCTTAAACCGTTCCTCGTTGCGCTTCAGTTCCTCGCCCATCTGTTGGCGCACCAGTTCCAACTCCCTGCCCTGGCTCTCCGCCTTGGCATGAAGCTCCCTGTTTTCCGCTTCCAGATGGTTTACCCGGCTCGTGGCAATGTTCAGCTGTTCCCCCTTCATCGAGAGTTCGATATCCTTCTTGCCGGAGGCGATGTTCACCGCATCCATCCGCTTGTCCATCACGAGGTAAGCCACCACAGCGCCCACCGCAATACCTATTATTATATATATAACAATCATCATCTGACCACTATTTTTCTGCAAAAGTAAAAAAAATCCTTGAAATTATGCGCTGGTTACTTATTTTTTTGTAAATTTGCGCCATCATAACCATTTATCAGATCACTAAAAACTTTTAGATTATGGATTACAAGATTATTGACATTGAAGGTATTGGCGATGTTTATGCAGAGAAGCTCATTGCCGCTGGTATTAACAAAGTAAGCGAACTGCTTGAGAAGTGTGCTGCGCCGAAGGGACGTAAGGCCCTGGCTGAAGAGACTGGCATCAGCGAGAAACTGATCCTGAAGTGGACCAACCATGCCGACCTGTTCCGCATCAACGGTGTAGGTCCTCAGTTTGCCGAGTTGCTCGAAGCTGCCGGTGTTGACACCGTGAAGGAGTTCCGTCATCGCGTGGCAGAGAACCTGCAGCCGAAGCTGGAGGAGACCAACGCAGCGAAGAACATCTGCAACCGTGTGCCTGCCGTGAGCGAGATTCAGAAGATGATCGACCAGGCCAAGGAACTCGAGCCAAAAATGACTTATTAAAAAGACAAATGAATCCCGGCAGTCGTCGGGATTCATTGTTTCTGTGTCGATGGCCAGTTCACGAGATAGAGTTTCTCGGTGGCGCGGGTGAAGGCAGTGTAGAGCCAGTGAATATAGTCGGGCGTGAGCATATCATCCGTCATATACCCCTGATCCAGATACACATGTGCCCACTGACCGCCTTGGGCCTTGTGACAGGTTACGGCATAGGAGAACTTCACCTGAAGGGCGTTGTAGTAACGGTCGCCCTTCAGTTTTTTGATGCGTTCCGTCTTCTGAGGAATGTCCGCATAGTCTGACATCACCGCATCAAACAACTGCTCCTGTTGTTCACGTGTCAGGGCAGGTGCCTCGGTGGTGAGCGTATCCAGACAGACGGTAGCCGTGAGTTCGTAGTCATCGTAGTCGGGCAGCGTCATCGTCACCTCTGCGAAACGGAAGCCATAGAGCTCATGCACATGTCGCACGCGCTGCACCACCGCCCTGTCGCCATTGGCAAGGAACGGTATTTCCTTTGTCCCCTCCGTCCAGAAATAGTTATTCTTTACGATCATCAAGAGGTCCCCGCGACAGAGTTCTTCATCCCGGTCGAGCACCATGTTACGGATACCCTGGTTATAGATGTTCGCCCGTTTATTACTACGGGTGATCACGATCGTCTCGTCCATCCCCACGTGGTAGTAACTCGAGGAGAGCGTCTCGATCAGTTCATCGCCCGTCACCACCTGGATATCTGCAAACCCCTGGAACCGAATCCTCGGCAAAACGATTCTCTCTCCACGCTCCTCTCTCCACGCTCCTCTAATCCTTGTGGCATTCCACAGGATACCTGAGTCTTCACTCTGACGAAGCACCTGATTCAGATCCGTCTCATACACCTGCATGCCATAGCCACGTAGCACATGTGCCGACAATGCCGGACTCTCCGTCTCGCCCACCGGTGGCAACTGAGCCCGATCGCCTATCAGCAACAACCTGCAGTTTTGTCCGTTATACACAAACTGCATCAGGTCGTCTAATAAGCAACCAGAACCGAAGGCCGACTCGCCGAGACCGAGGTTAGCGATCATCGAGGCCTCATCAACAACAAACAGGGTATCGCGATTAAGGTTATCGTTCAAGTTGAAGGACGATAGGTCGCCTGCAGACTTCTGACGGTAGATACGCCGATGGATCGTATAGGCTGCATGGCCGGCATAGAGGGAAAATACCTTCGCCGCACGACCTGTAGGTGCAAGCAGGATGAGCTTCTGCTTCAAGGCTGCCATCGCCTTCACGATGGCACCCGCCAGCGTGGTCTTACCCGTACCGGCTGAGCCGCGCAGGATCATCACCACCTGGTCGGAGCGGTCGGTCATGAACTGCGTGAACACGTCGAGTGCCTGGCCCTGCTCGGGCGTCGGAGGCAGTCCCAAGGCCTGAACGATGCGATATTTCAGTTCGTCTTGTATCATTTTGCTTGCAAAGATACGAAAAATTAAACATTAAACACTAAACATTAAAAAAAATATCGTATCTTTGCAGCCGATATGCAAAGCAATAACCGACTGATCAATATCATACTGGCTGTTATCGCTGCGGGACTGTTGGCAGTCTGCGTGGCCAGTGTGATGAGTGCAAGATGATGGACAAGCGGAAAATCACCATACGTATCGGGAGAAGCAGTCTCTCCTTCACCATGCTCGACGCCACGAACACGGTGCAGCCCATCGTATATGAGCCTTACGTTGTGAAGGCCGGTATCTCGATGGCTGTCAATTTGCGCGAGGCTTTCAAGAGTGATCTCCTGTCTGGTGCAGATGTCAATCATGCCGATGTGCTGTTGGACACCCCGCAGATGTTGGTGCCTATTGAGCAGTTTGAGGAGGACGACACCAAGACCCTCTTCGACCATGCCTTCCCCACAGGTCAGGAACAGCGTATCGTGCGCTATAACGTGTTGCCAGACTTGAAGGCCGTTTGTCTCTTTGCCATCAACAAAGACCTGAATAACGTGATCAACGATCAGTACGACCATGTGCAGTATATCCAAGCGATGACGCCCGTCTGGCACCATCTTCACCAGCGCAGTTTTACGGGGCATCGCAACAAGCTCTACGGCTATTTCCACGGCAAGCGCCTCGATCTCTTCAGTTTCCAGCAGAACCGCTTCAAGTTCTGCAACTCGTTTGAGGCCAGCCATGCCTACGATGCCCTCTACTTCCTGCTCTATGTCTGGAAACAGCTCCATTTAGAGGCCGAGCACGACGAGCTTCACATCGTGGGCGACATCCCTGAACAGGCATGGCTCGTCGAGGAACTGAAACGCTATCTCCGGAATGCTTATGTGATCAATCCTGCGGCCGATTTCCAGCAGGCACCAGTCACTGAGATAGCAGGCATGCCCTACGATCTGATGACACTAATCGTAAAAGGAAGATGAGAATCATCACCGGCAGATATAAGGGACGGCACTTCGATATCCCCAGGTCATTCAAGGCAAGGCCAACTACCGACTTTGCCAAGGAGAATATCTTCAATGTGCTTAACGCTTATATCGACTTTGAGGATACCACCGCCCTCGATCTCTTCTCTGGTACCGGCAGCATCACCCTCGAACTTGCCTCGCGCGGCTGTGCCCATGTCATCAGCGTGGAGATGGACCGTGATCACCACCGTTTCATTCAGGACTGCCTGAAGAAACTTGACGATGCCAACGTGCTACCCATCCGCGGCGACGTGTTCCGTTTCATCAAGTCATGCAAACAGCAGTTCGACTTCATCTTCGCTGACCCGCCCTATGCCCTCAAGGAACTGCCCACAATCCCTGGCCTCATCTTCGAGAAAGGTCTGTTGAAGCCCGATGGTATCCTGGTGTTCGAGCATGGCAAGGATCATGACTTCTCTGGTGATCCCCACTTCGTGGAGCACCGCAGTTATGGCAGCGTAAACTTCTCGATTTTCAGAACAACGGAGAAAGCATCCGAGTAACGCTTTCCCACAATCTTACAAAGAATCCCCTGCGCATCCTTTCAGGCACCTCTTCCAGAGGCACGGCCTGTTCGATGTCTTTTAGGAACAGCTGTTTCATCCTGAGGGCAAACGCCTCGTCGTAGAAGAAGATGTTGGCCTCGAAATTGTTCTCGAAACTACGGAAATCGAGGTTCGTAGAGCCACAGGTGGCGATGACATCGTCGCACACCATCAGTTTCGAGTGCAGGAACCCCGCTTCATAGAGACTCACCTTCACGCCTGCCTCGGCAACCTCACGCAGATAACTGCGACTCGCCCACTCCACGAATTTCGCATCGCTGTAACGCGGACAGATCACCCGCACATCGACACCGGCCAGCGCAATCGTCTTCAGGGCAAGGAGCACCGGCTCGTTGGGCAGGAAATAAGGGGTCTCTAAATAGAGATACTTACGCGCACCCATGATGATACGCACGAAGCCCTGCATAATCTCTGGATAGGGCGTCACAGGACCGCTGGTCACCACCTGTGCCAGACAGTTGTTCTCCAGTTCGGCATGCGGATAGAACTTCCGGTCGGAGAGCAGTGTACGATCCACGAAATACCAATCCACGAGGAAGGCCCTTTGCAACGCAGCCACGGCACCGCCCGTCACCTTCAGCATCGTGTCACGCCAGGCATGTCCATCGGTCCCCTTTACATAGCGCAGGGCGATGTTCATGCCGCCGATGAAACCCACACGACCGTCAATGACGATGATCTTACGGTGGTTGCGGTAGTTCACCTTACTCGTGAACGACGGGAAACGCACAGGCATGAACGAGGTCACCTCGATACCCTCTTCACGCATCCGCTCGAAGAAATGATGACTCACATTCCAGCAACCCACATCGTCGTAGATCACCCTGACCTCCACGCCCTCTCTCGACTTCGCGATCAGGGCATCCGACACCAGATAGCCTAAGGCATCTTCGGCAAAGATATACATATCCACATGGATATGGCTCTTCGCCTCATGGATGGCAGCCAACAAAGCAGGGAAAAACGCATAGCCGTCGGTATAGATCTCCACCTGATTGTCCTTGAACGGCAACGCCAGGTTCTGATTCACAAACAGGTCGATCAAAGGTTTCTGCTGTTCAGGCAGATACAGGTTCTGTTGTTCAGCAAACTCCAGCATCGAGCGTTTCGTCAGGAAGTTCATGCTGCGCTCACTCACATAACGCTCCTTACGGGTGTTGATGCCGAAGAAGAGATAGAAGACGAGTCCTACCACTGGTACGAACCAGATCACCAGTGCCCAGGCCATCGTCTTGGCTGGCTGACGGTTATCCATGACCACGTGGACGACAGCCAGGATAGCTATCACCTGCCAGATCAGGAATATGACGTTCAGCCAATGCATATTATCTTACCACTCCTTTTCCCAACTGCCGTGCCAAGGCATCGCGTATCAGTTGGGTCTTCTTATATTCTTCGAGCAGGGCGTTAGCACGCTCCATATCGTTACCCACCTGTCGGAGCTGCTGCTGCACCTCCTTCATCCGCTGCTCGATGATGTCGAGTCTGAGGTCGAGCACCAAATGGAGCACGTGCTGTTTCAGACCACTGTCACGCTCTTTCAACTGGAAACCCTTACCCAACTGATGACGGTCGATAGCAAGTTCCACAGCCAGTGCACTGATGTTCACATCAGGATGCTGCATAAAGTAGGTCTCAGCCTTGAAGCCCTCCTCACCGCTATGCGCCACCGCCTCTTCTAAGATCTGGTTGTATCGGGCGTCGTGGAAGGTCAGGTTGTCCTGCCCCAGGTCGTAACTGATATACTGTGCCACCGTCAGGTTGATCAACTCGCCGTTGTCTGTCTCCACGTTCTCATAGATCACCTTTTCCCCGTCGCGGATCACACTCTGGATCAGCAGGCGTTCCACTTCTGCTGATGCAGAGGTGAGTGGAATCTCTCTCTCCACGCTCCTCTCTCCACTCTCCACTGAACGTTCTTCTCTCTCCACTAAACGTTCCTTCTCCTCAAGATCCTTCCGGATCATGCTGTTCATCGAGTTCAGCAACGTCTGTTCCTTGATGCCCATACGTTGTGAGAGTTCGCTGAGATAGGTCGAACGCAATATCTGGTCGGGGATCATCGAGATACTCTTCACGATACCGCCGATCGCCTCACTGCGCTTCACGGGGTCGGCCACGTTCTCTACCGTCAGACGGGTCTTAAATGAAATAAAGTCCGTCTGGTTATCCTCGATATACTTCTTCAATTCCTGAGCTGAGTGCTTCCTACTGAACGAGTCGGGGTCGTCGCCGTCTGGCAGAAGCAGCACCTTGATGTTCATACCCTCTGCCAACAGCATGTCGGTACCTCGCATGGCGGCATGGATACCTGCCTCGTCGCCGTCATATAATAAGGTGATGTTCTGCGTGAAACGGCGCAGGAGCCTGATCTGATGTTTTGAGAGTGCTGTACCCGAGTTGGCCACCACGTTCTCCAGTCCGCACTGGTGCATGGCAATCACGTCGGTGTAGCCCTCCACCATATACACGCGGTCTTCCTTCGCAATAGCCTTCTTCGCCTGGAAGAGACCGTAGAGCTCACGCTCCTTATGGTAGATCTCTGAGTCGGGCGAGTTCACGTACTTCTGCTGCACCCCCTTCGTTCGCGAGTCGAGCAGTCGGCCACCGAAGGCCACCACCCTACCGCTCACGTTCAACCACGGGAAGATCACGCGTCCCGCATAGCGGTCGTGTAAGCCCTTCTCACCTTTGATGCAAAGACCCGTCTTCTCCAGAAACTCTGCCTGATACCCTGCCTTTTGGGCTGCCAGGGCCAGGGCATCACGCTTCTGCAACGCATAACCTAAGTTAAACTTCTCGATGATATCATCGCGGATGCCACGACTACGGAAATACTGCTTACCAATGGCGATACCGTCGGGATCGTTCTTCATCACTTCCTGGAAATAGTGCATCGCCCAGTCGTTGACGATAAACATCGACTCGCGATCGCTCTGCTCCTTCAGTTCCTCCTCGGTGAGATCCTTCTCCTGGATCTCGATATTGTATTTCTTCGCCAACCAGCGCAGGGCCTCGGGGTAGGTGATCTGCTCGTGCTTCATCAGAAAGTTGATGACCGTACCGCCCTCGCCACAGGCAAAGCACTTGCAGATCTGCTTCGACGGGGAGACCATGAACGACGGGGTCTTATCGTCGTGAAACGGGCACAGACCCTTGTAGTTCACACCCGCCTTACGCAAGGTCACGAACTCCCCCACCACATCCACGATGTTTGTGGCGTCCATGATCTTATCTATCGTCGCCCTGTCAATCATTTCGATTTACTGGCACGATCGATATAGTCCATGATGACCTCTACGGCATCATCCTCGCTCAGGTCGTCCATCGAAATGACCAATTGGTAGTTGCGAGTGTCATAGCGTGACGTGTCCTCGTACTTCTTGATGTAGGTCTCACGGTCAGCATCCAATTTCGCAATGATGTTACGAGCTTTCTCATCACTGACATTCTCTTTATTCATGATACGCTTGACACGATACTCCATAGAGGCCTGGATAAAGATGTTCAGATGGTTAGGCCACTGGCGGAACACCATAAAGCCCGTACGACCAGCCACGACACAGGATGACTGGGCAGCCAGCTCCTGCAGAATGCGCTTCTCGGTCTCGAAAATGGAGGTATTGTCGAGCTTCACCTGGGCATCCATTGGCTGACTGGCACTGTTGACCAGTGTATTGTAGTAGTTGTTGATGTCGGTCCACCATGATTTCTTCTGTGCCTTGATCTCCTCGATGCGCTCGATAGAGAGACCGAATTTCTTCGTCAGCCCCTCAACGATGGCCTTGTCACAGTACTTCACACCTAATTTCTCTGCCAACTTGCGGCCTACAGTACGACCACCCGAACCTGCTTCGCGGTTGATCGTGATCACAAATTTCTCGTTCTTATTCATAATGTTTTTTCAGTCCTATGGGTCAAGATTATCGTCACCCTAGTTTCTTCATCATTAATTAATCTTTTTTTCGCCTGGAGCCCATTTCTGTGCGAGGATATCCCTGGCATAACTGGTTGCTCTTAATATATAGAAGTTAGCACCAGTTCCTACATGCAGGTAGGCCATGTCTGACTGGAAGGGATTACCATAGATCAGGTTTGTACCCCATGCCTCTTTCACACTTTCATAGTTGCAGAAAGGCACTACCTCGTCGCGTGTGGAGTGGAAGAAATGGTATGCATGCGGATAGGCACCGCTGGGCTTCCAGTCACCGTAAGTCAGGCTGTTCTCCTTGAGCGCCTGTTCCAGCGCCTTCAATTTCTCTTCAGACACATCGTCGGTAATCATGCCACTCTTGAAGTATTCGATTACACCAGGTTTGAAGCACTGGTCGACCGTGCAATAGTTCATCGCCTTGCCATTGGTCAATTTCCAGTTTTTGTCACCCTCTTTGATATTCTCTTGGATATAGGGTTTAAACTCATCCTTATACATGGCCATCATGGTAAAGCCCGACTCACCGCCATATTTTGCAGAGTGGTTGAGCAGTTTGGCCTGGATATCGTCGGTGGTATAAGTCTTGTCCTGTATCCAGTCGAAGATACCTGTGTCGTAGAACTTGTCGGTCACAAAGTCACTGTAGGTGCAACCCAGCGCCTTCATCTCCTTGTTGGTATCTACCATACCCTTGAGCAGCAGTGCGGAGGCTACTGGCATGTAGAGGCGATCGTCCTTGATATACTGTTTCAGTGTGGCCAGCGGATCGTAAGGTCCGTCGCCGCAGACAGCACCAATGAGATTCAGCCCTGTCAGTTTCTTGGCATTGTAATAGTTTAGCACGCCAGCTGCAACGGCTCCACCCTGTGAATAGCCCACAGCAACCGTCTTCCAATTTGGTTCCATCTTAGCGATATTTTTCTCAAACCATACAACAGCTGCCTTGGCCCCGTCGATCACCTGCTGAGCCGTTACGTCACGATTGCAATAGGGATGCGGGGCTTGGCTGGTTATACCATAACCCTCGTAATCGGGGATCACCACCAGACTTGTCTCGCTGCCCCCGATGAGCGTCAACATGTTGACATCGGTACCGAAATCCAGTTTCTTGAAATTGGTGGGGCGCTCTTTGTCGCTGGTGATGGTGCAGTGACAGCCAATAATCAGGTTCTTCAGCTTTTTGGGTGACTCCTTATCGACTGCATACTTGGTATAGGCAATAAGTTCAGAAAGGTCTTTCTCTGAACCGTCGGCACCCGTGGTCTTATAACGGATGGTGATATACTTCATTCCCAACATCGTTTCGCCTGACTCACCTTCGATTACTTCCTCATTACGGGTGCGCGCCTTGGCCTGATTTTGGTAAATTTCCAATTGTTCATTTCCCCATTCATAATAGATAGAGTCTTCGTCCGTTTCCAGATCGTCGTGGTCATTGACGATGTCCTTATAGATATCCATACTGCTGATGAATCCAGAGTCGATCAACTCAACATTCTTGATATCATAATCCAAATCCCTGCTTCCGCTAGAAGCATTGTCTACATTGTCGGAGATACAGGAACTGAACCCCGTCGTCATAAGGCTGCAAGAAAGGATGGCAACCAGCATCCATAAATACTTATTCATAACAAATGGATTTTAATGGGGCAAAGATACAATAAATTATTGGGATTTCCTTTGCATTTAACGTTTTTTTTTGTATATTTGCAGCCAAAATAGTCAACCTATTCATAAATACCAGAGATATGAAGCGTTTCTTACTCTATATAGCCATTACGATCTGCCAGTTATCTCTGACAGTAGAAGCACAGGCAGCAGACAAACAGGCGAAGGACACGACTGCCGCCCGACTCTCCATCGAGTTCCGACGACTGTATATCGACGGCGATGAGGCAAAACTCTATGCCAAGGCGCAGGAAGTGTTCGACCATATCAAGAAACAACCGGAGTTTGATCATCATCTATACTACTCCACCCTCATCGACGTGGTGTCGTTCGACATGAACAACGGCCACTACTACCGTGCCATGCAGAAGGCCCGTAAGCTGGTGGCTGAGATGAAGGAGAAGCAGCACACGGAGGAATACTATAACGCCAGCTACCTGATGGCCATCATCTACTGGTATCGTAACAACATCCCCATCGCCTCGAAATATTTCGACCAGGCCATCAAGGAGGTGCCGAAGGAGAACAAGATCGACCTGACATCCATCTATACCGACTATGCCAACATGATGACCGACGAGGATCCAAAGAAGGCGATGGACCTGGTGAACCATGCACTGGAACAGAGCGGCAGCAACAGCTACCGACTGACCTATGCCCTCACGATGAAAGGAGTGATCGCCTTCGCCCAGCGTGACGGTGCCACCGTACTCGACTGCTACCACCGGTACCTCGACCTAAAAAAGCAGAATACGCCTGACCAGATCTGCGATATGTATGAGAAGCATCTGGAACTGGCGGTACTGACGGTGAACGGACATGCCAAGGAGGCGATGGCTGAGAGTAAGAAGGACCTGGACAACACCGACCGTTACGCCATCCAATTGTCGATCTGCGACTATATCGGTGACAAGGCGAAAGCTTATGAGATTCTAAAGAAGCTGACAAAGGAAGAGGAGATGCTGAACAATCTGATCATGGAGGACGACATCAATGAGATGAACTCCGACCTGCAGGTGGTGGAGGCGAAGCGAGAGATGAGCCGCAACTGGATCATCTTCCTCGTGGTGATGTTCATCCTCTCAGTGATCATTATCGTCTGCCTCTCGGTAATTGTCATCAACCGCCGCCGCTCACTCCAAAGGATGCGCCAGCACAACGAAGAGTTGACCATTGCCAAGAACCGTGCCCAGGAGAGCGACCAGATGAAGTCGATTTTCATCCGGCACGTGAGCCATGAGATACGTACCCCGCTGAACATCATCACAGGTTTTACACAGGTGCTCAATACCCCAGGCTACGAGCCCTCGGAGGAAGACCGCAAGGACATGATGCAACGCATCTCAGAGAACACGGAACAGATCACGCAGATCGTCAATGAACTGTTGGAGATGGCCGATACGGAGAGTATGACCGTGATTGAACGGACCGACGAAACCACCGCCAGTGCCCTCTGTCAGAAGGCGATTGCCGAGAGTAACATCGCATCCACGGAGACGGTCGGTTTCACACTTCAGAACGAAGTGCCCGACACCCGTCTGATCAAGACGAGCACCGCCAGTGTGGTGAAGATTCTGAATAATCTGTTGCAGAATGCCATCAAGTTCACCAACAAGGGTCATATCACCCTAAGGGTGACACTCGACGAGCCGAAAGGACAGATGATGTTTGCCGTGATCGATACTGGTATCGGTGTGCCAGAGGAGGCACGCGAACGCATCTTTGAGCGTTTCGAGAAGGTGGACAGCTTTAAGGAAGGTATCGGACTGGGACTTTGCGTATCCCGTTCACTTGCCCGACGAATGGGCGGCGACGTGACCTTAGCCGATTCGAGCAGTCAGGGCAGCACGTTCCTGCTGACCATCCCACTCTGATCCTTGGCGACGTCAAGGCTTCATGAACACGAAATAGACGGCTGCCACCAAGCAGAGGGCCGCAGCGGCATGGTTCCAGTGAAGCTCCTCATGCTGGAAGGCGAAGTTGGCAATCAGGGCGAACACCACCAGCGAGATACACTCCTGGATGACCTTCAACTGCACCAACGAGAACGGGCCACCGTTGCCCACAAAGCCCAGACGGTTGGCTGGCACCTGACAGCAATACTCGAAGAAAGCAATCATCCACGAGAAGGCGATGACCAGGTAGAGAGGCCAGTTGGTGGAGATGCCTGACTGCTGCAGGCGCAGATGACCATACCAGGCGAAAGTCATAAACACATTGCTCAGAATGAGCAGTACAATTGTATAAATACCGTTTACCATAACGACAGCAAATCTTAAAACGGCTGCAAAGGTACGATTAAATGAGAAAATAACCAAATATGAGAACGATTTTATTATCAATTATCTGTATGATGGCACTGGGCACATGCCTGGCGCAAACGACAAAGGAAGAACGGATGAAGTATATCCGTAAGTGTTATGCCGATGCCAAGAAGAAGATTGATGCTAACGGCAAGAACGGGCAGTCGCCCAAAGACATGCGTATCATCCTGAACAGGCTGGAAGATGAGGACATCCCCCTCTACGACACCGAGCAGTTGGACTTTTTCTTTGAAGAGAAGATGGTGGATGGTCTGGCAACCAAGCAGCAGCCCTACTTCATTGCAGAAAACTGGGGCAACCATGGACATATCAGATACCGCGAGGTACTGCTTGACCCCAAGGACCATCAGGTGATCTTCTGTTATATGAGAGGTGAGACCGATGCCGGTTTCGTGGTGGAGTCACGCTACTACTACGATACCAAGGGACAATGCATCGAGCAGAAGCACAACACAGAAAACAGCTGGACGATGCCAGAGACGGAAAAGGAGAATGCTGAGTACTACATAAGACTCTTCAACATGGTAACCTGCAACGGTTATTTCACCCCACTGGATCTCGACAAGCCGAAGAAACCTACCACGCCTAAGGCCGAACGCCTGAAACACATCCGCGCCCTTTATGCACAAGCCAAGGCGAAATCGGCAGCCAACGACAAGGCAGAGATGCCGAACGACCTGCATATCATCCTCCACGACCTGGGTGACAACCAGCCCCCTAGAACGATGAAGACGAGGATCTACTTCGACAAGGACGGCATCTACTTCATCAACCAATCCAGCAAGTCGATGCAGCTCGACGGCTATAACGAATACCTCTTTGAGCCGAAGACCAAAGATCTAATCTTCTCCTACTCACGAGGTGGCGAAGAGGGACAAGTGTATGAATGGCGCTACTATTTCGACGAGAACGGCGACTGTATCGAGACCAAGACCAACAACACCGACGAGACGGACGACGGGTTCTACGACAAACGGGCTGCCAACGACTATCAGGCTATCTTCGAACTGCTGAACGGCCATGAGGAATAATGGTTAAGAGATATGAAAAAGACGATCATAACATTCACGATGCTGGTGTGCGCCATCAGTATGGCAGCACAGAATTTCCTGGATAACTCGGAAGTCAATAATCAATGGTTCAAGACCACTATCCCAGTGAAGAACGGCGGACAGGCACCTGACGTGGTGAAACTGTTGCGCGCCTTCAACGAGGCGATGCCCACATGGGTGGTGGGCGAGGTGCTGGAACAGGCAGACCACCCTGCCAAGGGGACGCGCCAGAGCGGTACAGCCTCGATCTGGGATGGTGAGGAAGAGGACGACTACCGCATCCTCATCGATCGCAGAAACGGCTACGTGGATCTGGAGTCGCAGACGGACGTCAACCAGATGTCGGCCTGCGTGTGGCGCAAGGACAACGGCCACAGGATCTTCGCCGTGAGTCTCTACGAGCAGCACGTGATGCCGCAGAACCTGTTGTGCTGGTATGACTACGACCCGCAGACGCAGAAGATGACACCCGCCAAGAGTCCGGTAGAGACGTTCGAGCCCAACGTGAAGGATGCGGACATCGGATGGTGCCTGCCGATGACGGGCACCGATTTTACCATCACAGAGTACTACGTGGGGATGCCGGCCATCACGCATGTGTATAAATGGGACAGAAAACAGTTTAACTTCGACCATACTGAGATGCCCGATTTCGAGTATAAGTTGGCTGTGGGCTCCAAGGTTACGGCACGCATCAGCGAGGGTTACGCATGGACACACTATTGCGTGCTCGACCTGACGGGCAACGGGAATCCGGTAATAGCCTTCTGCAACTTCAACAATGGGGAGATCAGCGAGATGATGCTCATCGGCGAGTTCAAGGGCGACCACGTTTCACTGGGTATGGCGACGCCAGAAGGCGAGAAGCTCAACGTATTCCGAGGACCGAAACACCATAACGGCGAGGACCAGGTAATCGTGGTGCAGCGCGACATGGTGGGCGGTCTGTTCTATAACGTGGTGTTGGGCAACCTCGTGCAGTACGTTGTCTGCGACCTGCCCAACTTCGACAATCCCGACGAAGGTCGTATAATAAAGGTCACGGCTGGCTTCGGTGGTAATGACGAGACCACGGACATCATCAATGAACTGGGCGAGTGGATCGACCTGTCGAAACTCTGGAGATGGAGTCTGATAGACATTAAAAAAGGTGAGGAAGAAGCACCTTGAGGCTTGATAATTGTCAAATTTACAATAAACACATTGCACAAATCGGTCGTTCTGTGCACATTTCGGTCGATTTTGTGCAATTTATTTGGCTGTATGCGTAAAATTGTGTAATTTTGCACCCGATTTTGCAAAAGGATAATACATTATTAATTAATATTATGGCTTTAAAGATTGTTGTGCTGGCCAAGCAAGTGCCAGACACCCGAAATGTGGGTAAGGATGCGATGACTGCCGAAGGTACGGTGAACCGCGCTGCCCTACCCGCCATCTTCAACCCAGAAGATTTGAATGCCTTGGAGCAGGCCCTTCGTCTGAAGGAACAGAATCCAGGCTCAACAGTAGGAATTCTCACGATGGGTCCTCCACGTGCAGGTGAAATCATCCGTCAGGGACTTTACCGCGGTGCAGATACGGGTTGGCTCTTGACAGACCGTCTCTTCGCTGGTGCCGATACCCTCGCTACTTCTTATGCGCTGGCTACTGCCATCAAGAAGATTGGCGACGTGGATATCGTGATCGGTGGTCGTCAGGCTATCGACGGTGATACCGCTCAGGTAGGTCCTCAGGTGGCTCAGAAACTGGGTCTGAACCAGGTGACTTACGCCGAGGAGGTTCTCTCTGTGAAGGATGGTAAGGCTACCATCAAACGCGTGATCGATGGTGGTGTGGAGACGGTAGAGGCTCCGCTGCCTGTAGTCATCACCGTGAATGGAAGTGCAGCGCCCTGTCGTCCCCAGAACGCCAAACTGGTGATGAAGTACAAGCGTGCCACCTGTCCGATGGAGCGTCCTGCCGAGGGTACCGCCTACGACTATCTGTACAACGAGCGTCCTGAGCTCACACTGAACCAGTGGAGCGTGGCCGATGTGGATGGCGATGTAAACCAGTGTGGTCTGAATGGCTCACCCACCAAGGTGAAAGCCATCAAGAACATCGTGTTCCAGGCTAAGGAGTCGAAGACTTTGACGGCTTCTGATGCTGATATCGAGGGAATGATCAAAGAATTGTTGGAAGAAAAGATTATTGGTTAAGCTTTCGACGAAGTCAAAAGTAAAAACGTAAGTTTTGATATGAACAACGTATTTGTATATTGCGAAATTGAAGGTACTCAGGTACAGGAAGTATCTCAGGAGTTGCTGACCAAGGGTCGCAAGCTCGCCAATGAACTGAAAGTGGAGCTCCACGCCATTGTGGCCGGTACAGGCATCAAAGGCAAGGTGGAGGATCAGATTCTGCCTTATGGTGTCGATAAGCTGTTTGTGTTCGACGCAAAGGACCTGTTCCCTTACACTTCTGCTCCCCACACAGATATCCTCGTGAACCTCTTCAAGGAGGAACAGCCTCAAATATGCCTGATGGGTGCT
>JAEEGG010008393.1_pt1 | contig 23460 bp, 24 predicted proteins | sample 9134161 | NCBI WGS metagenome assembly JAEEGG01 (sample SAMN16246543, study PRJNA631951) | gut metagenome | biome: gut microbiome; feature: rumen; material: CR-attached | host: Bos | place: Iran: Karaj | collected 2018-10
AATTCTCATATTTGGACTCTAAACACATATAGCCGTTCTTCCTGTCAACGGTAATTGTCCAGCCTTCAGGTTGTGACTCGCCAGTACGATATCGTTCCAATGCTGCTTTAACAGCATGTCTCGACTCGTCAGATTCAGCATCCTCGTCATCGTCGTAAGCAGTCACGAACGACCATACAAAATCAATGATGTCTGGGCTTGTGCCTAAAAATCTTATTTCTATGCCATCCTGTGCTGCCATAGCCAATGTGCAGCAGGCAAAGATGATTGCTAATGATAGTCTTTTCATCATGTTTCTGTTTTGTTGTATAACTTGACTGCAAAATTACGAAATATAATCGAAATAATGCATATTTTTCCATACTTCTTGTTGTTCTCGTATATTTTCGCTATTTTTGCACCGTTTAATATAATAATTATGAGCGAGAAATTCCCATACGGCTACGACGTGAATGCCTATATCGACAAGGCGCTCGAGCGGATGAAGGAGACCTATTTCTGGGCTACGAAAGAGATGCTCAACCCAGAATGGACGTATGCCATCGAGCAAGACGAGGATGGCGAATACCAGTACGTAACCTATTACGATCCAGGTAGCGACGAGAAATTCCGTACAGTCTGGAAGGAATGGGACTATGAAGGGTTCCTGAAGCATTACATCCACATGAATGGGGGAACTGCTGAAAGGTACAACCCCGTGAAGGAAAGTTTCTTCGTGCGACCGGCGCGTATAAGTAGTGCTGGCTGGGATCTGGAAATCTATAAGATTGAAAAGCGTGAGTTGGGCGGATTTTCCGTCTATATACAAGCTGGCAACCGCACGGCAGGTGCTTCGAAGTCGTTTTATATTCCAGTGGACTATTTTAAGCTGCCTTGGGAAGAGTTCCTAGACAAGTATTTTGAATTAGCTCCCCCCAGTTCATTCTATGTGAACAAGGCAGACCTCGAAAATGCCCCTGGCCTCAAAGAGTTCCTCGGCTTCTGAGATACACTTTCAACCCAATAACCAATCATTCAAAAAATGAAAATACAAAAGAATTTCAGAATCGCACTGGTGATGACACTTTCATTGTTCATCGTCTCGTGTGGCGGTAAGCAGAATCTGGCAGGTCAGACGGACACTACGGAAAGTACAGACAGTACGACAGTGGATCCCGTCGATGCCGTAGTAGCAGAACAGTATGATTTAGAAGCTATCGCCAAGGCCATCGAGGGTTGTGAGTCCTTGGATAAATTCCGGGGTGGTGTGGCTCGTGTCACTATGAAAGATGAACGTTTCTATATCGACCTGCAAGGTCGCAGGGTCGAGAGGCCAAAGGAGGAGATAGATCCGACGGAACTGACCTGTGATTACGAAGACGGGAAGTTCGGCTACAAAGACCATGAGGGAAATGTGATCATACCTCACAAATTCCATTATGCCCATGAGTTCAGCGACGGCATGGCCATCGTTGTGAATGAGGTGGGAGAGGTAGGCTACATTAACACCAAAGGTGAACTGGCCATTCCCTACCAGTATGGCACGATGGCCGAGAGCGACGGCAACGACTTCCACGAGGGACTCTGTGCAGTGCTTGTGAACGATGAGCATGAATGGTTCAGCTATATTGACAAGACGGGCAAGCAAGCTTTTCAGGGCGTTTTCAGCTATGCTGGTGATTTCAGTGAGGGACTGGCAGCAGTTAGGACTCCTGGCAATAGTGAAGAGAGCATTAATTCCCACTCTGGCTATATTGACCAATCCGGCAAGATGGTCATCGAACTTCCCGACGGCTGGTGGGGGCGCAAGTTCATGGATGGTGTGGCACAGATTCAGAAGATGGACTCCTGCTACATCATAGACAAGACTGGCCGGCAGCTCTTCAAGGTAAATAACGAGGAAATCTATACGGGCGATGATATCATATACTCAGATGGTCTGGCTGTGGTCTATGGCAAAGGTAAGTATGAGAAGAAGCGCGGCTTCATGGACAAGACAGGCCGCATCACCTTCTGTCTTGGTAAGGATGAATGACTTTGTCAGAATCGTGAATCTGTTCGGAACCACCTTCCACCATCAGTCCACCGAGCAAACCTGCAGGACATTCTTCGAGAAGCTGGGCTATACTGATGGCACTTATGACATCGTTGACGGCAGAATGGCCTGCGACATTGCTGTGTTTACAAAACAATGACAGTCCAGAAGATGTTGTCTTTGTTCATAGGATACTCACTATTGGCAGCAAAGTGTTGAAATCTACATAGTCAACTTTCTTCCCGTATGTTTCCAGAATGATCTTTGACTCGGCATTGAGTTCTTCTTCAGGCATTCTCGCCAGTTTGCTATGCATGAACTTCATCATCAACTTATGCTTCACCCCCATGGTGCTATAGTCGATGGCCCCACGAAGATGGAATATCTTGTCATCATCGTACAAATGTGCAGGGATCTGAGACTTGATATTATTACGGATGTATTTGATGTTCTCCTCATCTTGCGGGTCAACCAGACCGACTGTTATAACTATCAGTTCCTGACTGGTGATAGCAGCTGCAAACTTCTTCAAACCTAAGACGCTACCAGCAAATAGTGCTCCCATGTATATGATGCGCTCGTAGTTCTGAATGTCTTCAGCTTCTTTACGACTTACGCATTTAATTTCGGTGATAGCGGATAAGCGTTCCGCATATCGCTTTGTGGATCCGTATTGGCTGGCATATATGATAATGGAATGTTTCATATTCACGATAGTCTTCTATGTTCATTTTGACAGATAACCAATTAGTAAGATTTCACAAATACTATTAAATCTGAGCACAAATATAGTGATAATCGCTGAATTATCGCTATTTTTGCACCAACTTTTAGAAAAGTTTATGACGAAAACGTCCATATTCCAGCGCCCTATGTGGGTGGTTGTATTTGCCCTGACAGCAGCAATAGCGTGGGGATGGGCATTCCCGCTTATCAAAGTGGGCTTCAGTGCCTTTGGCATCACGGCGGACATGACGGGCAGCAAAATGCTCTTTGCAGGCATTCGCTTTGCTGCGGCTGGTCTGATTGTCTTGTCCGTAGCCCGTAGCAATGGACGTTCGTTCAAGACGGGCAAGACAAGCGACAGGTGGTTCCTTCTTGCCTTTGCGCTGATGAACACCACGCTTCACTATTTCTTCTTCTATGTCGGCATGTCGCATAGCGAAGGGTCGCGGGCGGCTATTCTCAACTCGCTGAGTACTTTCCTCGTAGTCCTGCTGGCTTGTGCCTGTTTCAAGAGTGATAAGCTGACCTCGCGGAAGATTCTCGGTTGTGCTATAGGGTTCAGCGGAATCCTTGCATTGAATCTTGGAGGGGCTGAAAGCGGGCAGTTTACTTGGCTGGGCGACGGCATGATCATCCTCAATGCCATCTGTTCGGCACTCTCGAACCTGATGACCCATGGACTGAGCCGCCGGATAGATGTCTTCGTGGGAACGGGATATAGTCTCACCATCGGAGGCGTGCTACTCATTCTGCCCGGACTGGCTTTTGGCGGAACGTTACCTAATATAAACATACTTGGCATTGTCTGTCTGTTGCTACTCATCGCCATCTCTGCCGTCGGATTCGCCCTCTACAACAAACTGCTCAGTTGCAATCCTGTGGGACGGGTTGCCATCTACAATTCACTGATACCTGTCGTCGGAGCAATCACCTCGTGTCTCTGTCTTGGCGAAACGTTCCACTTAAAATATGCTTTTGCAGGAGGACTAGCGGCTCTTGGTATATACATTATTAACAAAGGGAAAAACTGATCACAATAATAGTTGAGCGAAGTATGGATGATAGAAATTCTAGGGCGGCCATCCTATGAAACATCTTATTTTATAACGATTATGGTACAACAAGTAGAGATAATACTTAAGCCCAAGTCAAGAGGCTTTCACTTAGTGACAAGTGAGATACTGAGTCAGTTACCGAAATTACCAAAGACTGGCATCATCAACATCTTCACAAAGCATACCAGTTGTGGACTGACTATCAATGAGAACTATGATCCAGACGTCCGTGTGGATATGGAGACAATCTTTAATAAGTTGGTCCCGGAGAATCGTCCTGAGTACGAACATACATTGGAAGGTTCCGATGATATGCCAGCTCATGCTAAGTCCGTGCTAAGTGGTGTAAGTCTTACTATCCCAATCACCAATGGCAAGTTGAACATGGGAACTTGGCAGGGCATCTATTTTTGTGAATACCGTAATTTTGGTGGTACCAGAGAGTTGGTAGTAACGATTATAGGAGAATAATATATGACTCTCCCAAAGTTCATAATAACAATGGATGGCTATTTTCGCCTTGGCATGGTCAACCAACATAAGCATCTGCTGAAGTCGGGTGACCAATGCATCGGCGGTGGGTATTACCACTTTGACTTTGTTTCCAACCGCATTCTCCTTGACAGGGAATCATACGATTTTGGCCGTCCCAAATGGCATCTGCTGGAAACTCTGAAAGTACCTTCTACGTATCGTGGCATGCGAATCGTCTATTCGTATGATGATGGCTTCCATGATGATTTCAACGTCAGCGAGGAGCTGAATATCGAATATTATGACTGACTTCGATTCCATTTGGCGCACTCAGGACGAGATTCGAACGGTGGTGAATGCCGTTCTGGGCGAATGTATCTGGAATCTCAGCTACAGCGAGCGACGGATGGCCATTGAACTGGAACTGACTGTCACGCTTGATGATGACGCAATTAATAACCTCAGCTGTCAGTTCCCAATCGCTGCTGATTACGACGGAGTCGGTATGAAAGGCTCAAAGTTCGCATTCTATCTCTGACACTCTTCTTCTAATAGAAAGATGATACTCATCTTCCTCGGCGAGGATTTCTTTTGATTCTACCTATACATAATAATGTACGCGAAGATAAATGACAGAAACTATCAATAGAACGGACTTTTACCGCATTTCAGTGTCAAATTAGTGGCACAATAATGGCACAAGGTGCCGTAACTCGCTGTGAATCAGCACATCCTTTAAACTTCAACGAGGATGAGTATTAAGCGGTGTTATTTAATGTAAGTAATTGAAAATCAACGAGGTGTGCAAATTGTTATTTTTTGCACACCTCGTTTTTTGTGCAAAAAACGCCATTTTTAGTGGCACAATAATGGCACAAATGCTCAAAATTAGGCTTAATCAGGTGAGGAAATAGAATTATTTGCACAATAATTAACATAAATAATCTCTCTTTTTGTTATTATTAAAAGCGACGGACCTTCCGTCCTAATTGTAATATCGTGGTTTTGTTATTTAGTTTCTAAATTTAGGCGTTTTTAACAAAACAAATTGCATAAATTCATGTACAATCTTCGAACAAGGAAGATAATTATGAACGACAAACTATTCGAAATGGAAGGCAAACAGCCGGTATTCCTCGTGACTGAAGAGGATTTGAACAATTTTGCACTGCGCATCATCGACGGCGTGCGGGAAGTTGTTGAGGATGCACTTGGTGGTAAATCGTCAAGGCAAAATGAGGATCTTATTAGTACGGAAGAAGTTCTTGCCCGTCTAAAGGTAAGCAAGTCAACATTGTGGCGATGGGAAAAGCAACAGTATCTTACCCCTGTTAAGTTGGGACGTAAAAAATACTATCGTCCCAGCGATATACAAAGGATTAAAAGATAATATGTATACGTCGGACGACTGGTACTCACTGTTGCTTTCCTCCTTCATCGGGTGCCGACATTGACTACCAACCTAATACCCAATGACTGTCAGAGTATCTTCCGATGAGTTCGGCATCGCGGATGGGGTCGAGTTGACGCATCAGCGGGTTTCTCTTGGAAATGTCTACGGGCTTGCCCTCCGTATTGTGGCTGTTGAACTCAAGAATAGTCGCGATCTTGGCTGATATTTCTAAAATCGCCAAAACAATCCTAAAAATGTTATAAACTTGAATTTTCTTTACGGAGAGTGGGGGAGGATTTGAAATTTTGGGGCTTTGATTCGGGGTTGAATCGGAATCTATCACGCCAAAATCACGCCAAAAGTGAAATAGAAAAATTGCTAAGTGCTTGATTTTAAGCGACTTAGCAATTTTCTTCTGTTGGGGTACTCGGACTCGAACCAAGAATGACAGGACCAGAATCTGTAGTGTTACCATTACACCATACCCCAATGTCAATTTGCCTTTCAGAACACCCTTGTTCTTTCAATTGCGGGTGCAAAGGTAGTGCTTTTTCTTGAATCACCAAAACTTTTTGGGGATTTTTTTATCAAAATGCCCAATTTTCCCTAATTTATTTTGTATTTCGCCCGATTTGCTGTACCTTTGCACACTCAATACATTATTAATATATATGAACGAACTGGTAAAAACCATAACAGAAGCGATACAAGAGAAAAAAGGCAGCGGCATCGTCGTGGCTGACCTGACGAAGATCGGTGGCACCATCAGCAACTATTTCATCATCTGTGAAGGCAATTCGCCCACACAGGTGGAGGCCATCTGTGAGTCGGTGGGTGACATGTGCCGTGAGCGACTGAAGGAGAAACCCATGCATGTGGTGGGACTGGAGAATGCCCAGTGGGTGGCTATGGACTACGGCGACGCGCTGGTACATATCTTCCTGCCAGACGTGAGAGCGTATTACGACCTGGAGCACCTCTGGGAAGACGCAGAGCTCACGAGAATCGAGGATATTGATTAGAGGAAAGTGGAAAGAGGAAAGTGGGAAGAGAATATAAAAAGAGCGAAAGGAAATAATTAAATATGGATAAAAATAAACCAAACAAGAACGGAAACGGTCCGAAGATGAACATGCCCAAGTTCAACATGAACTGGATTTATGCCATTGCCATCCTGGCATTGGGCCTTTTATATTTTTCAAGTGGCGGACCTCAGAACAGCAGCGTCAGCCGTACAGCTACCTATTCTGACTTCAAGTCGATGATCGACCACGGCTATGCCTCGAAGATTGTGATCAACAAGAGTCAGGGCAATCTGAAAATGTATGTGAAGCCGGAGCATATCCGCGACGTGTTCCACCAGAGTGCCCAGCAGACGGGCAAGGATCCCTACGTCGAGGTGGAGTTCGGCTCGATAGACCAGGTGGAGGAGTATATCAATCAGGCCAAGGAGGCCAAGACCTTTACGGGCGACTACACCTTTGAGAACCGTAAGGAGAATGACTTCCTGAATATGATCTTCTATAACATGTTCCCCATCCTCCTGCTGATAGCCCTGTGGATGTTCTTCATGCGCCGTATGGGCGGTGGAGGCATGGGCGCTGGCGGCAATGTGTTCAGCGTCGGAAAGTCGAAGGCGAAGATGTATGAGAAGGGTGGCGACCTGGGTATCACGTTCAAGGATGTGGCCGGACAGGCTGGTGCCAAGCAGGAGATACAGGAGATTGTGGACTTCCTGAAGAATCCGCAGAAATATACCGAACTGGGTGGTAAGATTCCCAAGGGTGCCCTGTTGGTAGGCCCTCCGGGAACGGGTAAGACGCTGTTGGCGAAGGCTGTGGCCGGAGAGGCTGGCGTGCCGTTCTTCTCGATGTCGGGTTCCGACTTCGTGGAGATGTTCGTCGGCGTGGGAGCCTCCCGTGTTCGCGACCTGTTCCAGCAGGCGAAGACGAAGTCGCCTTGCATCATCTTCATTGATGAGATTGATGCCGTAGGCCGTGCCCGTTCCAAGAATCCCGCTATGGGTGGCAACGATGAGCGTGAGAATACGCTGAATGCCCTGTTGACGGAGATGGACGGGTTTGGAACCAACAGTGGTGTGATCATCCTTGCAGCCACGAACCGTGCCGATATGCTCGACTCGGCGCTGCTGCGTGCAGGACGATTCGACCGTCAGATTCATGTAGACCTGCCAGACTTGAACGAACGCAAGGAGGTGTTCAAGGTGCATTTGAAACCCGTCAAGACGGACGAAAGCGTGGATATAGATTTCCTCGCCCGTCAGACACCGGGCTTCTCTGGTGCCGATATCGCCAACGTCTGTAACGAGGCGGCCCTGATTGCTGCCCGTCATAACTCGCAGACGGTTAAGAAGCAGGACTTCCTCGATGCCGTTGACCGTATCATCGGTGGTCTGGAGAAGAAGACGAAGGTGATGACCGAGGCGGAGAAACGTTCTATCGCCATCCATGAGGCTGGTCACGCCACGATATCGTGGTTTACGGAGTTTGCCAATCCGCTGGTGAAGGTGAGCATCGTGCCACGTGGTCAGGCCCTGGGTGCCGCCTGGTATCTGCCAGAGGAGCGCGTGCTCCAGACCAAGGAGGCGATGCTCGACGAGATGTGTTCACTCTTGGGAGGCCGTGCGGCTGAGGAACTGTTTGTGGGACATATCTCCACTGGTGCGATGAACGATCTGGAGCGTACCACCAAGCAGGCTTACGGCATGATTGCCTTCGCTGGTATGAGCGACAAACTGCCCAACCTCTGCTACTACAACAATGCCGAGTATCAGTTCCAGAAGCCCTATTCCGAGACAACGGCGAAGATTATGGATGACGAGGTGCTGCGGATGATCAACGAGCAGTACGAACGCGCCAAGAAGATCCTGACAGAGCACAAGGAAGGTCACGCCCAGCTGGCTCAGTTGCTCATCGACCGTGAGGTGATTTTCGCTGAGGATGTCGAGAAGATCTTCGGCAAACGTCCTTGGACCAGTCGTGCCGAGGAACTCCTTGAGGCCCAGATGAAGGCTGATGCCGAGCGCATGGCCGAGGAGCGCGCCCGGGAGCTGGAGGCTCAAGCTTCTGAAGAGGAAAGTGGAAAGAGGAAAGAGGAAGGAGAATAGTAGATAAACGACAGATGTGATGAGTGACTTTTTCTACAAGAAATTAGAGGCTTATAAACAAGCAAAGGAATTCACGATATTTGTGTATTCTTTATTAAAGAAGTTTCCTGCTTACGAGCAATATGCCATATGTAATCAGTTGCGTCGAGCAGCAGTTTCTATACCTTCAAATATAGCAGAAGGAATGGGGCGAATGTCTGTCAAGGAACGTATACATTTTTGGGAAATATCCTATGCTTCTATGATGGAAGTCACTTGCCAGTTGGATATATCTTATTCTCTCGGCTATATCAGTGAGACAGAACTGATGAATGCTGAATCTCTTGCTGCGACATTAACTAAAGTGATGTCTGGACTTAGAAAATCATTAGAAAATAAAATCAATAATGCAGGGGGTGAAGAGTAATCTCTTTCCACTTTCCTCTTTCCACTTTCCACTAAAGATATGAAAAATTTTATAGTTAGGACGATCACATCGGTGTTCTTCGTTGCTGCAATCGTGAGTTGCTTCCTGCGTCCGGAGGCGATGATATTCTTGTTCGCACTTGTGACGGGTATGACCATCTGGGAGTTTGCGGGTCTGGTGAACGATCGGAATCGTGTGTCTGTCAATCAGATGATCTCAACGGTGGCAGGCGTGTACTTCTTTCTGGCGATGGCAGGCTTCTGCAGCGGCATCACGCCCCCTTCCATCTTCGTGCCTTATCTGGTTACTCTGATCTATCTCATGGTGGCGGAACTCTATCTGAAGCAGGAAGACCCCATTCACGACTGGGCTTACACGATGATGAGCCAGCTCTATATTGCTCTGCCGTTCTCGCTCTTGAACGTGCTGGCGTTCCAATCCGATGCCTCAGGTATCCACTTTGTGTGGTCTATTCCACTCTCAGTCTTTGTGTTCCTTTGGATCAACGACGCAGGCGCTTATATCTGCGGTTCGCTCTTGGGCAAGCACAAACTCTTCCCCCGCATCTCTCCAGGCAAGTCTTGGGAGGGAAGCATCGGCGGAGGCATCCTGGTGATCATTGTAGCCGTACTCGTGTGGTATCTCTCAGAGCAGTACGAACAGAATCCTCTTGGCCTTACAGCTATTGAATGGGCAGGTCTCGGTCTCGCAGTCGTCATCTTCGGCACTTGGGGCGATCTTGTTGAGTCTCTCTTCAAGCGCACCCTCGGCATCAAGGATTCAGGTCATATCCTGCCTGGTCACGGTGGCATGCTCGACCGTTTCGACTCCACCCTCATGGCCGTCCCCGCCGCTGTCGTCTACCTCTACACGCTTCAGATGCTCTGACGAATACCCAGAAATATTTCTTATATATTCACTTCCTAAAACAGCTATAAGATGAAGAAGATATTCATTCTTTTATTAATGATGACAGTGTCGCTGAATTTGATGGCTGGTTCTGGCGACGTAGATGGTGACGGCAAACGGACTCTCAAAGACGTTGAGTTCATCACACAGTATATTATGGGGGAAACCCCCAATGAGTTTAATGAGGAGGCTGCCGACGTCAACGGCGACACCTTCATCAACGCCTCAGACATCGTGATTCTGCTGAACATGATTCTTAATAATGACATAGTCCTGTGGGTGCACCCCGTAAAGACCGGTTTGCCCGTCGTTTTTATCAACACCCCTGGCGGTAAGGCCATTCCTAAGAAAACGGAATCGTGGATGGAAAAGGTATCAATCCAAGTCTATAACCCTGACGGAACCATCGACTATAAAGATGACAGCCTGTCCATACGCCAGCGCGGCAACTTGACTGCCACGCTGCCCAAGAAACCATACGCGCTGAAACTCAACAAAAGTTCGAAACTCCTGGGCATGAACAAACACAAGCGCTGGTGTCTGCTGGCCAACTGGATAGACCGCACGCTGCTAAGAAACGACGCGGCCTTCCAGATAGCCCGACAAACGGCGCTTGACTGGACACCGACGGGCAAATTCGTAGAAGTGATGCTGAACGGCAAGCACGTGGGCAACTACTATCTGTGTGAACAGGTTAGGGTGAACAAGAATCGTGTGAACATCACGGAGATGAAGAAGGAGGACGTCACGGAAAAAACGATCACGGGCGGCTATCTGCTGGAAGTCGATGTGGCTTATGATGAAGTGAATAAATTCACATCAGCAAAAAAGAGCCTACCCTACATGATCAAGTCACCCGATGAAGATGTGCTGCAGCCTGCACAGAAGAAATATATCACGGACTATATCAACAAGATGGAGGAACTGCTCTACGCCGACAACTGGCTTAAGAAAAGAGGCTATGCCGACATGATGGACATCGGCTCGTTTGTTGACAACTGGTTCGTTCAGGAACTGGCGATGAACAGTGAAAGCCGGTATCCTAAGAGCACATACATGTTCAAGGATCGTGGCGGGAAACTGAAAGCCGGACCCGTATGGGATTTCGACTATGAGACTTTCTATCCGAGCAAGACTACCAAGTTTAATGCGTCGTTCAATTACAAGAACCATGAGCATGTCTATTATGAGCGGTTGCTACAAGACCCACAGTTCGTGGCCGAAGTGAAGAAAAGGTGGGATGCCTATAAGGAAGGCTTTGGTCAGATTCCTGCCTACATCCGCGAAATGGCAGCCTACATCAAAGCCTCTAACGAACTTGATATCGCCAAGTGGCCTTTGCTGCCCGAATACGGCATTCCTGCGACGGTCAATGGTGACCAGAACATGACGTTCGACGAGGCTGTCGAACGTATGATTTCCTGCTATGAGGCCAAACTGGCTTGGATGAATGAGCAGATCAAGAATATGTGATACAGCCTATTTCACCTCGTAGAGCACGGAGAGTGTGGGCTTGTAGGTGTTTTCGAGGGTGAGGGTGATGAAGCCGCCGTCAGACTCGAACTTGGCGATTTTGTGGTCGTCGCCGTGTTTGGGCATGTTGGGCCAAGCACCTAATTCCTTCTCGAAGTCGTCACGCAGCTGCTGCCAAGTACGACGGGTGCTGTCATTGGTGGAGAGGGTATAGTTTTCCTGCAGAGCCTGGAGCTTTCCATTCTGCTGGGCGAGCATCAGACGATAGTGGTCGCCAGTACGGGCCATCACCACACGGGTAAAGGCAGAGTCGGTCTTGGCAGAGTCGACGGCATAGCCGCGGTTCACTAAGGAGTCGCAGAAAGTCTGGAAGGGTAGGGCCATCGAGAGACCACGATACGAGAATTCTTTCTTCTCACTGCTGCATGCACAGAGTGCTACGATTGCCACAAGGGCTACAAAGATCTTTTTCATTTGCAATTTACTAATGGATGGTTTACTATTTATCGGGGGCAAAGTTACAACTTTTTCCTTAAAGAAAAGACAAAAATACTGAATTTTACTACAACTTGGTCAATGAAGACCACATATTATGATAAAATAGTTGTCTGAGTTGTCTGAGTTGTCGTAAATAAATCGTATCTTTGCACCCATGTTTGGACTTAGTATCTTGCTTTCAGCGTTTTTGAGTCTGCCTTTGGTAGAGGAAGACACCATCCGCACAGAGCGGCTGGAGGAGGTCGTCGTGACCTCCAACTCAGCCCGTCAGCGCATCCAGAATGTGCAGACAGGTGCCGAGGTGTTGCAGTTGGAAGACCTGGCTTCAGCTCCCCAGTTGTTTGGTGAGACGGACATCATGCGTTCCATCCAGCTTTTGCCTGGCGTGAAAGCGGAGAGCGATGCATCGAGCAGCTTTCAGGTGCGTGGCGGTACCTCGGCACAGAATCAGGTACTCTTCGACTTGGCTCCCGTCTATAATTCAGGCCATCTGGCAGGACTGTTCTCTGCCTTTAATGACGATGCGCTGGCCTCTGCCACTCTCTATAAAGGTCTGCTGCCTGCCCAATATGGTGGTGCCTCATCGGCTGTACTCGACATCACTGGCAAGACGGGCAACAAGCACGACTGGCATGGTGGCGCCAGCATAGGCATCCTGTCTGCCAAAGGTACCATCGAAGGACCTATCGCGAAGGATAAAGCTTCGCTGTTAGTGACTGCCCGTCGTACGTATATGGATCTCTTCCTGAAAGCCTCGAAGGACTTCAGGGATAACACCCTCTACTTCTACGATGTCAACGCGAAACTCGACTGGATGCTCAACATGCGGAACCAACTGTTCTTTACCTTCTTCACCAGCTACGACTGTACGGCTGTAGACAAGATGGCGGACATCCGATGGAGCAATATGACATTCAACCTGAAATGGCTGCATCATTTCAAGGGTGACTCATACGCCCAGACGACAGCCTACTACAGCAACTATCTGACGGACAACGGCGTGGACTTCCTGCGGATGAACCTCTGGTATAAAGGTCATATCCGTCAGGCCAGTCTGCGACAGGACTTCCATATTGTCTTGGGCGAGCATCAGTTGAAGGCCGGCTTGCAGACATCACTCTATAATGTGAAATCGGCAGAGTGGCAGGTACTGACCAAATACGACAAGGAAGAGCGCCGTGCCTGGGAGAATACGGGCTGGGTGAATGGCACATTCAATCTGCGTCCAGACCTGCAGGCCTCGCTCGGACTGAGGCTCAATGCCTTCTCGCCCCTTGGCGGTTCGCTCTATTACGATATTGAGGACAACGGAGAAATTGGCTGGTATTATAACTACGGCAGGAACGAAATCGTGAAGACCCACCTGACGCTCGAACCCAGAGCCAGCATCAGTTGGCAACCTACGACACAGACCAGCATCAAACTGGGCTATGCACGGACCTCGCAGAATCTGCACGCCCTCAGGAACCAGAGCACGTCGACACCCTTCGACCGTTATACCATCAGCAGTAATATTGTAGAGCCGGAGATCGCAGACCAGTGGAGTGGGGGATTCTATATGATGACGCCTGAGCAAGACTATGATTTCAGCGTGGAGGGCTATTACAGGAAGATACAGAACGTGCTCGACTATCGCGACGGTAAGTCGTTCAGCAGCGAGATTGAGATAGAGCGTCTGGTGTTGGCTGGCGACGGCAAGAGTTATGGCGTAGAGCTCTGTGCCCGTAAGAACAGCGGCAGGCTGACGGGTTGGATAGGCTATACCCTCTCATGGTCGAAGACCCGTATCGACGGTATCAACGGCGGGCAATGGTACGATGCCAACAACGACCGTCGTCATGACATCAATATCGTTGGTATGTTCAGGCTGAACAAGCGATGGACCTTCAATGCCGCCTGGGTGTTCAACAGCGGACAGGCTTTCACGGCTCCCAGTGGCAAGTATCAGATCATCGACAACTGGATTTACTATTATTCTGAGCGCAACGGCTACCGGGCACCAGACTATCATCGTCTGGACGTGAGTGCCGTATGGTCCAAGAAGTATCGCAAGACGACCAGACAATGGGTGTTTGGCATCTATAATATATATAATAGGTATAACCCCTATTTGATTAATTTTGAGGATAGTGCTGACGGAGCCCGTACCAAAGCCAAACAGTATTCGCTGTTCGGCATCGTACCAAGTGTGGCGTTTAATATTCAATTCTAAAGATGAAGAAGATAGGGTTATTAGGGATATTAGGATTATTAGGGTTAGTTGGCTGTGAGAAGGAGATCGACATCGACTATCGCAGCGTGGAGCCTATCTACGTGGTGGAGGCATCCGTTTCCAATGACGGAATGACGGCCCGTGTCAGCCTGACGCAGGATGTGGATGACAACCATACGACAAGCGATGTGTCAGATGCCAGCATTGTTGTGACAGGCAGCGATGGCAGCGAGACAAAGCTCGTCCATAAGAAGAATGGTATCTATCAGGCGACGGCAAAGGGGCAGGTGGGCGTGACCTATCAGATAGATGTGGAGGTGGGAGGTCATCACTTTACCTCGACCTCGACGATGCAGCGCATGCCGAAGATCAACAAGTTTCACTTCATATGGAAGAAGATCATGAGCAGTCGGTTCTTGATGGGAGAACTGTTGTTCCAGGATATCCCCAATGAGGAGAATTGGTATTTCTCGCATATCTATCGCAACAAACTTGGTTTCCGATGGGCCGTGAAGCGCGACGATCAGAATCCGAATAAGGAACTGCAGCAACTGTACTCAATTGCGAAAGAAGGTAGCGATGACAAGGATTTGTTGAGAGAGGGAGACCAGTTGCGGATAGAACTGCGTGCCATAGACCAACGGGCCTACGACTATCTATACTCTATGCAGATCATGGATAATACCAATACCAACCCCATTCCTAATTTTACAGGCGGGTGTTTAGGGTATTTCTCTGCTTATAGCCAGACGACCATCAACTATGTCTACCATGAGTCAGACGTAGATGAGGAGGAGTAGGATTGTTTGTGGTTTACAGTTTACAGCTTGCGGACGATGAAGGTAATAGTCACGCCGAATTCTTCGTTCTCGTATCGTAGCTGGAGGGTGTCGTCAGTAAAGTATACCACTTGTGCCAGCAATTTCTCCTCGCCATCGGGCTCCAGTTTCATATTGTGATTATCACACTGGTATTTCCCTTCGAAGATAACGTCGCCATAAGTGTCGTAGGCAATGAAAGTCCCATTGCGCACCATACCGTTGTAGCTGCCATCGTCGTTGAACACAAACTGGTCATAGGCAAAGTTCTCGGGCCTCAGATCAGTATCACCTTCAATCACCACATCACCTTCACCCCAGCCACGTTGCCAAGTGCCAACGATGACTTCACCAAGCCGTCGGCCGTCGTCATCGCCACCACCGCAGGAATTGAAAAATAATAGGGAAGTTAAAAGGAAAAGAAAGGAAGTTAAAAGGAAGTTAAAAGGACGAAAGTAATGTCCCTTTGACTTCCCTAAAACTTCCCTATAACTTCCTTTTAACTTCATAGTAACTTTATTTCACGTTGCCAACCTTTACCAGATACTCAGCAATCTGCACGGCATTCAGGGCTGCACCCTTACGGATCTGGTCGCCAGAAAGCCAGAATGTCAGACCGCAGTCGTCAGTGAGGTCTTTGCGGATACGTCCCACGTAGACATCATCCTTGCCTGCTGTCTCGAGCGGCATAGGATAGGTGAGGGTAGATGGATCGTCTTTCAGCGTACAACCAGGGGCAGCGGCAATAGCCTTCTGTGCCTCTTCGACGCTGATGGGCTTCTCCGTCTCAATCCATACGGACTCAGAGTGGGAACGGAGAGAACTTACACGAACACACATGGCTGAGCACTTGGCATCGGTATGCATGATCTTGCGGGTCTCGTTGTACATCTTCATCTCCTCCTTCGTGTAGCCATTGGGCTGGAAGACATCAATCTGGGGAATCACATTGTAAGCCAACTGGTGGGCGAACTTCTTGACGGTCTTCACCTCGCCTTCCTCCACCATCTCCTTGTACTGCTGCTGGAGTTCTGCCATAGCGGCAGCACCAGCTCCAGAGGCACTCTGATAGGAGGCCACATGGATGCGCTTGATATGAGAGATGTTCTCCAGCGGCTGGAGTACGACCACCATCATGATCGTTGTGCAGTTCGGGTTGGCGATGATGCCACGAGGACGGTTCAGGGCGTCCTCTGCATTGCACTCAGGCACTACAAGGGGTACATCGTCATCCATACGGAAGGCGCTGGAGTTGTCAATCATTACGGCACCATACTTTGTGATTGTCTCTGCGAACTCCTTGGATGTGCCTGCACCTGCCGAAGTAAAGGCGATATCGACGTCTTTGAAATCATCATTATGCTGAAGCAACTTCACCTCAATCTCTTTTCCCTTGAAGGTATATTTCTTGCCTGCGCTGCGCTCTGAACCAAACAACACCAATTCATCCATCGGGAAATTCCTCTCGTCAAGAATCCGCAGGAACTCCTGTCCCACGGCTCCACTTGCACCTACAATTGCTACTTTCATCTTACTTTTTTCTTTAATTGGTTACAATTTGGCTGCAAAGGTACGAAAAAATGGATAATGGACAATGGAAAATGGTTATTTTTTCAGTGGCGGCAGCAAATTATTCACTTTTCACTCTTCACTTTTCACTTAAAAATCGTACCTTTGCACACAGAATGACATTATTGACGTCATATTTGCCAATCACAGACCCCACGTTGATTTTCTTTGTGGTGTTGTTGATTATCCTCGTTGCACCGATTGTGATGAGTAAACTGCGTATCCCGCATATCATTGGTATGGTGCTGGCGGGTGTGATAATCGGGCAGTATGGTTTCAATATTTTGGTACGCGACAACTCCTTCGAACTATTCGGCAGGGTGGGACTCTATTATATCATGTTTCTGGCTGGTTTGGAGATGGACATGGAGGGTGTGAAGAAACAGACACGCTCGTTTATCGTCTTCGGACTGCTCACCTGTTTTGTGCCATTGATCCTGACGTATGTGATGGCTATTACTATGCTTGGATACTCTTCGACGGCCTCTTTCCTGTTGGGATGTATCATGGCCTCCAATACACTCATAGCTTACCCCATCATCGGCCGTTATGGTCTGCAACGCCACCAAAGTGTGATGCTCAGCGTGGGTTCGTCAATGATTTCGTTGTTCATGGCCCTGGTGATGCTTGCAGCATTCTCAGGTTCCTTCGAGAGCGGTAGTGGCTGGCTGTTCTGGATACTCTTCGTAGTGAAGTTCGCTGTCTTCTGTGCGGGCAGCATCATCCTGATACCCAAGTTGACGCGCTATTTTCTCCGTCGTTACAGCGATGCGGTGATGCAATATATCTTCGTATTGGGCATCATGTTCCTCAGTGCAGCCCTCACCTCGCTCATCGGTATTGAGGGAATCTTTGGTGCTTTCTTCTCCGGACTGATCCTCAACAGATATATCCCCCACGTCTCACCCCTGATGAACCGCATCGAGTTTATCGGCAACGCCCTGTTCATCCCCTATTTCTTGATTGGTGTTGGTATGCTCATCAACGTGCGCACTCTTTTTACGGGTATCGACATGCTGTGGATTGTATTCCTCATCGCCTTTTTCGGCACTTTCGGAAAGGCGGCAGCAGCCTATATATCCAGCCTTCTCTTCCGTCTGTCGAAGGCTGATGGTAATATGATGTTCGGCTTGACATCCGCCCATGCGGCAGGTGCCATCGCGATGGTGATGGTGGGTATGCGGTTGGAGGTGGCTCAAGGACAGTATTTGGTGAACGATGATATGCTTAACGGCGTGGTGATCATGATTCTTGTCACTTGTGTCATCAGTACCCTGATGACTGAGCATGCCGCTCAGCAAATTATCCTGCAAGAGAAGAGACATCCTCATGTTGACAGTCCCCAGACTGATGATGAAAAGATTCTGCTCTGCGTGAAGTATCCTGAGATTGCCCCGCATTTGCTCTATCTCTCTATCCTGATGCGTGACCAGCGGTTGAATCGTGAACTGGTGGCACTGAACGTTGTCTATGATGACCAGAATAGCAATACCGCCAGACAACAGGGCCTACAGTTGCTTGAACGTTTGCAGCAGACCGCCAGTGCTTCCGATGTCAAGGTGCAGACACAGGTGCGCCTCGCCACGAACATAGCCAACGGCATCAAGCATGCCTTCCGGGAGTTTGCCTGTTCGGAGATTATCATGGGTATGCACGTCCATACGGATATCAACCCCCGCTTCTGGGGTGAGTTCATTCAGAGTCTCTATAACGGTCTGAACCGTCAGATCATACTTATCCGCTTCGTTCAGCCAATGTCTACCTTGCGTAGAATACAGGTCGTGGTGCCGTCCAGGGCCGAGTTCGAGCCGGGCTTCCACCGTTGGCTGGAGCGCCTGAGCCGTCTGGCGGGACAGTTAGACTGCCGTATACAGTTTCATGGGCGTAACGAGTCATTGGTTCTGATAGCGGAATACATCAACAACCGCCATCCGAGCGTAAGGGCCGAATATACGCATATGGAACACTGGAACGAACTACCGCGATTGGCTGCCGGCATCGCTGAAGACCATCTCTTCGTGGTGGTGACTGCCCGTAAGGGAACCATCTCATACAAGAACGCCTTAGAACGGTTACCAGATGAACTGCAAAAACATTTCTCAGGAAAGAACCTCATGATCATCTTCCCAGACCAGTTCGGTAACACAAAGGATGAGCGCATGAGCTTCACTGAAGCACAGCACCATGAGGAGAAGAGTATTTATGACACCATATCCAAGTGGATACATAAATCGTAAATCCGTAAATCGTAAATATCCATCATGATAGATATAAAGAATATAACGAAGAGTTTTGGGACACTTCAGGTGCTCAAAGGCATAGACCTCCATATTGACAAAGGCGAGGTGGTCAGCATTGTTGGTCCCAGTGGTGCAGGTAAGACAACCCTGCTACAGATTATAGGAACTTTAGACCGTCCTGACACAGGTTCTGTCTGTGTCGACGGCATCGATACTAGCCGCCTGCCTGCAAAGAAACTGTCTGATTTCCGCAACCAGCATCTGGGTTTTGTGTTCCAATTCCATCAGTTATTACCGGAGTTCACAGCTATCGAGAATATTATGATTCCTGCCTATATTGCGGGAACGTCCCAAAAGGCGTCCAAGGCCCGTGCCGAGGAACTGCTTCGATTCATGGGCCTGAGTGATCGAGCATCACATAAACCAAACGAACTGTCGGGTGGAGAGAAACAGCGCATTGCCGTAGCCCGTGCATTGGTCAACAACCCTGCTGTTATCTTGGCTGACGAACCTTCTGGCTCCCTTGATACACGTAACAAGGAAGACTTGCATAAGTTGTTCTTCGACCTGCGTGATCAGTTCGGACAGACGTTTGTTATTGTCACCCACGATGAATCTCTCGCTGCTATTACTGACCGCACCATTCACCTGCGTGACGGTCTGATTGAGGTTCCACAAATTGAAGTCCTACAAACCGAGGAAGAATGCTTAAACTTGGAGACTACAATACCCTCAGAATAAAGAAACGTACGGATTACGGTCTTTATTTGGACGGTGGTGACGAGGGAAATATCCTGTTGCCTAACCGTTATGTCACACAGGATATGCATATTGGTGATAATCTGGAAGTTTTCATCTATCTTGACCAGGATGAGCGGACCATAGCCACTACGGAACATCCGATAGCCAAGGTGGGTGAGTTCGCTTATCTGGAGTGCGCCTGGACGAATGAGTACGGCGCTTTTCTTAAATGGGGATTGATGAAGGATCTCTTCTGTCCATTCCGTGAGCAGAAGCAGCGGATGGAAATTGGGAAAACCTACTATGTCTATATCATGGAAGACGAAAAGACCCATCGGCTGATGGCGACAGCGAAGGTCGAACGCTACCAGAAGTTTGACGGACGCCAGCGCGTGCTGGATTTTGCAGAAGTGCTGCTCCGTTATCTCTATGAACACGATGGCAAGTGCGAACTTGGCGACAAGTCGCCTGCTGAGCAGATCTATGAGCGTTTTCAGGTCTCAAAGAAAGATTATAAAAAAGCCATCGGCGATCTGTATCGCCGACGGCTTATCACTATCTCCGAAAAGGGTATTCAATTAATTTAGAATTCTGCAGATTTTGGCGTTCTCGGGAAGGGTATGACGTCGCGGATGTTCTGCATGCCCGTGACGAACAGGATTAGACGCTCGAAGCCGAGACCGAAACCTGCATGGGGACAAGTACCCCATCGACGTGTGTCAAGATACCACCAAAGATGCGTGGTGTCCATCTTTCGACGTTCCACCTCGCCCATCAGCTTGTCGTAACTCTCCTCACGGACAGAACCGCCGATGATCTCGCCAATCTGTGGGAACAGCACGTCGGTGCCCTGCATCGTGGGACCAGGAGCAACAGCGCCCTTATAGCCTACAGAACCACCATCTGCTGTATCCGCATTCTGCTTCATGTAGAACGACTTGAACTCACGCGGGTAGTCCGTCATGATAACAGGTTTCTTGAAATGCTCCTCAACCAGGTAGCGCTCATGCTCAGAAGCCAGATCATCGCCCCAGTTGCAGGGGAACTCAAACTTCTTACCGTTCTTAATAGCCTCCTGTAGGATGTTGATACCTTCAGTATAAGGCAGACGGACAAAGGTCTCTTTCAGCACACCTTCCAAACGGGCGATAAGGGTCTTGTCAATCATCTGGTTCAGGAATGCCAGGTCGTCCTTACAGTTGTCCAATGCCCAACGGACACAATATTTGATGAAGTCCTCCTCGAGGTCCATCAGTTCCTCCTGGTCGAGGAAGGCCACTTCAGGCTCCACCATCCAGAACTCTGCAAGATGACGAGGTGTGTTGGAATTCTCTGCACGGAAGGTCGGTCCAAACGTATAGATGGCTCCCAAAGCAGTGGCACCAAGCTCACCCTCCAGCTGGCCAGATACTGTCAGTGAGGTCTGCTCACCGAAGAAATCATCATCATAGATAATTTTCCCCTGCTCGTCCTTCTTCAGGTCATAGAGGTTCTTCGTGGTCACCTGGAACATATTCCCTGCTCCCTCACAGTCAGAAGCAGTAATCAGTGGGGTATGGAAATAGAAGAATCCATGCTCATGGAAATAGGTATGGATAGCCATTGCCATATTGTGACGGATGCGCATGACTGCTCCGAATGTGTTGGTGCGAAGACGCATGTGGGCGTTCTTACGCATCACCTCGAAGCTTTGTCCCTTTTTCTGCATCGGATAGGTGTTGTCGCAGAGACCATATATTTCCAGTTTCGTTGCCTGGATCTCACTACTCTGTCCGGCACCCTGACTCTCCACCAGCACACCTTCTGCACAGATACATGCTCCAGTCGTAATATCCTTCAAGAGTTGCTCGTCGAACTTTGTCGGGTCAACGACAACCTGTACATTCTTAATGGTGGAACCATCATTCAAGGCGATAAAGTCAACTGCCTTTGAAGAGCGGTGCGTACGCACCCAACCCTTCACGCAGATGTCTTTGCCGTATTCTGTACTCTGCAGTACATCGATAATCTTTGTCCTTATCACTTTTTTATTATTTACCTTTTTACCTTTATTCATATGCTCCCATGCGCAGACGATCGACCTCTTCCTCTGTGAGATAGCGCCAGTCACCACGCTTCAGGTTCTTCTTTGTCAGACCGGCAAACTGTACGCGGTCCAATTTCTGCACACGATAACCCAGTGATTCGAAGATACGACGCACAATACGGTTCTTGCCGCTGTGGATCTCTATGCCCACCTGTTTTTTGTCTGTCGGACTGGCATACTGTACATCGTCGGCTTTGATCTCGCCATCTTCGAGTTGTATACCGTCGGCAATCTGCTGCAGGTCATGGGCTGTCACGTTCTTGTCAAGGAATACGTGATAAATCTTCTTCTTCAAATACTTCGGATGGGTCAGCTTGGAGGCTAGATCGCCATCATTCGTCAACAGGAGGACACCTGTCGTGTTGCGGTCAAGGCGTCCCACTGGATAGATACGTTCCGGACATGCGTTCTTCACAAGATCCATCACGGTCTTGCGCTGCTGGGGATCGTCACTCGTCGTCACGTAATCCTTCGGTTTGTTCAGCAGGACATATACCTTCTTCTCAATCTTGACGGGCTGGTCGTGGAACATCACCGTATCGGTGCGCAACACCTTGGTTCCCAGTTCCGTCACGACCTCACCGTTGACGGTGACGACGCCAGCCTGGATGAACTCATCAGCCTCACGACGACTGCAAATACCTGCATTGGCAAGGAACTTGTTCAAGCGAAGCGGCTCGTTCGGATCAATGTTCACCTCCTTGTACTCGATACGCTTCTTCATGCTATACTTGGCATTCGGATCGTAGTCTGCCGTATGCTGGCGTGGCCCTTTCTTATAGGCCCCCGGCTTGCCGTAGGGTTTCTGATAACCACCCTGGCGCTGCTGGTATCCACCACCCTGTCCCTGACGGGGCTGATAGCCTCCCTGACGCTGCTGGTATCCACCCTGACGGGGCTGATAACCGCCTTCTTGTCCCTGACGTGACTGGTATCCACCTTGACGTGGCTGATAGCCTCCCTGACGCTGCTGGTATCCTCCTTGACGGGGCTGATAACCGCCTTCCTGTCCCTGACGGGGTTGATAGCCACCCTGGCGCTGCTGGTATCCGCCTTGACGGGGCTGATAGCCACCCTGACGCTGACGGGGCTGGTATCCGCCTTGGCTCCGCTGTGCGTTGCCTTCGAACAAAGCTGCGCCAAAACCTTCAGGGCGGAACCCGCCCTCATCATTGTCATGGCGACGGTAGTCCTGACGTTCAAAAGGAGGACGCTGGACAGTATGTATACGGGGACGTGGTGTACGTCTTGCTTCTCTCTGAAAACCTTCCTGCTGTGTTGTTTCCTCTTGTTTCTTTTCGTTATTCTCGATATCCATTTTCTTATATGTTTTTATGTGGTTAAATTCCTGTATATGTCGATGGACTGATGGCACGGAGCTCATTCTTCACATCCTCGCTGACCTCCAGCGTCTCAATAAAGTCCTGAATCTTTTCTGCCGTCAGTTTCTCGTTTGTTCTTGTGAGTGCCTTCAGTGTCTCGTAGGGGTTGGGATAGGCCTCGCGACGCAGAATTGTCTGGATGGCTTCTGCCACAACAGCCCATGTGTTGTCGAGGTCTTCCTGTAGTTTCTCCTCATTGAGGATCAGCTTACGGAGTCCTTTCAGAGTGCTCTGGAAAGCAATCAGGCCGTGTCCCATGGGTACACCGACGTTACGCAATACCGTGGAGTCTGTCAGATCCCGCTGCAGACGGCTTACAGGCAGTTTCGCTGCGAGG
>JAEEGG010008394.1_pt1 | contig 23460 bp, 14 predicted proteins | sample 9134161 | NCBI WGS metagenome assembly JAEEGG01 (sample SAMN16246543, study PRJNA631951) | gut metagenome | biome: gut microbiome; feature: rumen; material: CR-attached | host: Bos | place: Iran: Karaj | collected 2018-10
CAGACCTATGGCGCGGCCCTTCTCGGTGTTAAGCAGCGTATCCTTGAAGAAATCCAATGCGAACTGATTGGTAATGAACATTGACTCGCGCTCGTTCTGCAGGGCCTTCTCTGAGTCGGTAAGTTCACGTTTGCGGAACGGGATGCCATACTTGTTGGCCAGCCATTCGGCGGCATCCTGAAATGACATCTGCTCGTGCTCCATAAGGAAATGGATGGCGTTGCCTCCCTTGCCGCAACTGAAACATTTGCAGATTCCCTTGGAGGGTGATACGTAGAATGACGGGGTCTTCTCATTGTGGAACGGACACAGACCCACATAGTTGACACCCCGCCTGCGCAGGGTTACGAACTCGGACACCACATCCACAATGTTGGCGGCATCGAGTATCTTCTCTATGGTGAGTTGGTCTATCATTTCAAGGCAACCGTATTGATGCCAAAATTACAAAAAAATCCCGTCCCGATAAATCTGTGTACTCCGCAGTATTTTTTTTAAATAATATTGACATTCCGATGACTGATATTAGAAGGAAAATGATTTATTTTGTGGACGTAAACTGACCATATGGAAACAAATCAGAAACCTTACAAAATCAGGGAAAAGGCCGCCAAGGAAGCAGATTACCGCGGTCTTATCCGTGCAGAACTGGCAGATGAACTCTATGACGGGATTCTGACCATTATCGTGGCACAGAAAAAGTACCGCGATCCTAACTATTCTGCCAAACAGTTGGCCGAGGATCTTAAGACAAATCCCAGATATCTGTCGGCTGTGATCAATTCAAGATTCGGAATGAACTATTCCAGTCTGGTGAACGAGTTCAGGATACGTGATGCGGCAAATATGCTCGTTGACAAGCGTTACCTGGATCTTACAATGGATGAGATAGGAGGCATGGCGGGTTTTGCCAACCGTCAGTCTTTCTACGCTGCATTTTTTAAGGAAAAGGGTGAGGCGCCTCACCAGTATAAGAAACGCCTACTTGCCAAGTGACAACAGCTCTGACAAAACTCTAACATGACTGTTCAGGAGAGTGTTCTTGAAATAAAGCGGAAACTGCGGCTTACCATGAACGGCATTGCATCGGCCGATATGAGGAAAGCCGGCATGGGTTACAAACTGAATTTCGGGGTAGGCTTACCCGCACTCAAGGAGATATCAAAGGAGTTTGACAAGAGCCCGGAACTTGCGGCTGCTCTCTGGAAAGAGGATGTCCGCGAATGCCGGATACTGGCGGCGTTGATTTATCCCCAGGACCTGTTCATGCCCGACATGGCGGATCTATGGGTGGAACAGATAGAATATCCCGATCTGGCTGAAGCGTGCTCAATGTATCTCTTCAGCCGGATGCAGGGAGCATCGGAAACGGCATTCCGTTGGATTGCCTCCGATAATGCGATGGCCCGGTATTGCGGATTCCTCACGCTTGCACATCTGCTGCGTGGGGGGCGCGAGATGGGCCAGCGTTATGTGCAGGAACTCAGGGACCAGGCTGCGGCAGCCGTAAGCGGTAAGGACATAATGTGCGCTCAGGCGGCCAAGGCGGTTCTGGAAAGGCTGGACGGGCAGAATGGATAAAGCGGACGGACTGAGCCAGGCACGTCAGAATCTGGCGGATTATCTGCACCTCAACTCCTTGAGGAACACCCCTGAGCGGAACGCACTGCTTGAGGCCATTTACCAGACCGATGCCGCTCTGCAGGCCGATGAGTTGTCGGAGATGATGTCGGGCAAGGGACGTCTCAGGGTAAGCCGCGCCACCGTCTACAATAACCTCAAACTGTTTGAGGAGGCGGGCCTGGTGCGCAAGGTCTTTCAGGAGGATTCAATCTTCTATGAAAGGACCGACAAGAGCAGAGGCACAATACGCCTTATATGCAATGCGTGCGGCAAGACCACCGAGATGAGCGGCGACAAGGTCCGCCGTCAGATTGCACAGTTGCGTACCCGCCGTTTCGTTGCTACAGGTTGGGTGCTGAACATATACGGGTTGTGCGGCAAATGTACCGCAGACCTTAAACGGAAACAGAACAGGTTGAATAAAAAAGATAAAGACAAGAAATGAAAACAGAAAAGATTGATGTCCTTCTGGGACTGCAATGGGGTGATGAAGGCAAGGGTAAGGTTGTGGATGTGCTCACACCGCGCTACGATGTTGTGGCACGTTTCCAGGGAGGTCCCAACGCCGGTCATACACTGATTTTCGATGACAAGAAATTTGTGCTCAAGTCAATTCCGTCAGGGGTGTTCCAGGGCAACAAACAGAATATCATCGGTAACGGTATGGTACTTGACGCCGCCCTGTTCAAGGCCGAGGCCGAATCACTTGAGGCTGCCGGCATTGACCTCAAGAACCGTCTGCTTATTTCCAAGAAGGCACATCTGATACTTCCCACACACCGTCTTATGGACAGTGCCCTGGAGGCATCAAAGGGTTCCAACAAGGTTGGTACCACAGGCCGTGGCATCGGCCCCACATACACCGACAAGGTGGCCCGTACAGGTGTACGCGTGGGTGATTTGCTTCGTCCCGATTTTGAGGATCGTTACGCTGCAGCCCGTGCAGCCCATGAGCGCACACTCAAGAGCCTGAACTTTGAGTATGACCTGGCTCCGCTGGAGAAGGCATGGCGTGAGGGCATAGAGTATATGAAGCAGTTCAAGTTCGTGGACAGCGAGCATTATGTTGCCAACCTCCTTAATGAGGGTAAGACCATCCTTTGCGAGGGTGCTCAGGGTACAATGCTGGACATTGACTTCGGTTCATATCCTTTTGTAACTTCATCAAATACAATATGCGCAGGTGCCTGCACCGGTCTGGGTGTTGCCCCGCGTAACATCGGCCGTGTTTACGGAATCATGAAGGCCTACTGCACACGCGTGGGCAGCGGTCCGTTCCCCACTGAACTGTTTGACAAGGACGGTGAGGCTCTCTCAGACCGCGGTCATGAGTTCGGTGCCGTTACCGGTCGCCGCCGCCGTTGCGGTTGGGTTGATCTGGTGGCTCTGCGTTATGCAGTACGCCTGAACGGTGTAACTGACCTTATCCTCATGAAGAGCGACGTTCTGGATACATTCCCCACCATCAAGGCCTGCGTGGCTTACAAGCTGCCCGACGGAACCCAGACTGATGAGTTCCCGTTTGACTGCGAGGGTGTGGAGCCCATCTATGAGGAACTGCTCGGCTGGAAGACAGACCTGACCAAGGTAAAGGATGAGGATGAGTTCCCCGAGGAGTTCAACAATTACATCACCTTCCTGGAGGAGTATCTTGAGACTCCGGTATCAATAGTATCGGTAGGTCCTGACCGCCACCAGACAATCGTTCGCGAATAATGGATCCAAACGTCGGCATGACACCCTACGCAATGTACTGGGTGCTGTTCATAGTAATAGCCATCCTGAGCCATTCGGTGCAGGCCAACCTGAACCGTAAGTTCAAGAAGTACTCGCAGATACCTACCCGCGACGGCAGCACCGGCCACGACGTGGCCCAGCGCATGCTTGCCGATCACGGTCTGACCGATGTGCGCATCACCTGCGTTGAAGGTCAGTTATCGGACCACTATAACCCCGAGACCAATACCGTCAATCTGAGCAAGGATGTCTACTACGGACGTACCCTGATGGCCGCCGCCGTTGCCGCCCACGAGTGCGGACATGCAGTGCAGCACGCCAAGAAGTACGCTCCCGTACAGTTGCGCTCGGCGCTGGTACCCGTAGTGCAGTTCTCGTCACAGATTGTGACCATTGTACTGCTTATGGGCATTCTGGTAGTGCAGACATTCCCCGGCCTGATGATTGCCGGAATAGTGCTCTTTGCGCTGACCACCCTGTTCAGTTTCGTCACCCTGCCCGTTGAGGTCGATGCCAGCAGCCGCGCCCTGGCCTGGCTCAAGCACACCAGCCGCAATGACAGTCAGACGATGACCGCAGCACAGGATGCCCTGAAGGCAGCCGCCTACACATATGTGGTAGCAGCCGTAAGTTCGCTGGGCACTCTGGTATATTACATAATGATTTTCTTATCAAGAAGACGCTGATACATAATGAAACCATCAATTCCCAAAGGCACGCGTGACTTCACTCCGGTGGAGATGGCACGCCGTAACTACATATTTGATACCATCCGCGGAGTGTTCCGCCTGTTTGGCTACAGCCAGATAGAGACCCCGTCCATGGAGAATCTCTCCACCCTGATGGGCAAGTACGGCGAGGAGGGTGATAAGCTCCTGTTCAAGATTCAGAACTCAGGTGATTACATGAGCAGCCTGACCGATGAGGAACTGCTGTCACGCAACAGCCTCAAGTTGGCCTCCAAGTTCTGTGAGAAGGGACTCCGTTATGACCTCACTGTTCCGTTTGCCCGTTTCGTGGTGATGCACCGTGAGGAGCTTCAGTTTCCCTTCAAAAGATTCCAGATACAGCCCGTATGGCGTGCCGACCGCCCGCAGAAGGGTCGTTACCGCGAGTTCTATCAGTGCGACGCCGATGTTGTGGGCTCTGACTCGCTGCTCTATGAGATAGAGCTTATCCAGATGATAGATATGGTGTTCAGCAAGTTCGGTGTCCGTGTGGCAATCAAGCTGAACAACCGCAAGATACTGGCTGGAATAGCAGAATCCATCGGTCAATCCGATAAGATTGTGGATATAACCGTTGCAATTGACAAGCTTGACAAGATTGGTCTGGACGGTGTGAATGCCGAGTTGGCCGATAAGGGTCTGCCGCAGGATGCAATTGACAAACTGCAGCCCATAATCAAACTGACCGGCTCCAACAGTGAGAAACTGGATACCATTGCCACCGTTCTGGCCGGCAGTGAGACCGGACTCAAGGGAGTGGAGGAGTGCCGTTTCATTCTGGACGGCGCCACAAAACTGGGCCTAAACAATCAGCTGGAGCTTGACCTGACCCTGGCCCGCGGACTGAATTACTATACCGGCGCTATTTTTGAGGTAAAGGCTCTTGACGTAGAGATTGGCTCTATCAGCGGCGGCGGACGTTACGATAACCTGACCGGCATATTCGGACTTCCGGGTGTGAGCGGCGTGGGCATATCGTTCGGTGCAGACCGTATTTATGATGTGCTCAACCAACTGGACCTCTATCCCAAGGAGACTCAGACCGGCGTCAAGGTGCTGTTCCTGAATCTGGGTGCTGATGAGGCTCAGTTCTGCCTCAAACTTCTGGCCGAGCTCCGCGCCCATGACATCCCTGCCGAGATATATCCCGACAACGCCAAGATGAAAAAGCAGATGGCTTACGCCAACGCTCAGGCTGTACCCTACGTTGCAATCGTGGGCAGTGACGAGCTTGCACAAGGCAAAGTCACACTCAAGAATATGGAAACCGGCGAACAGACTCTGATTAACGCATCTGCCCTAGCAGAAGCGTTAATCTAATTTTCAATTTTCAATTTTCAATTTTCAATTTGGAAGAGTTTGATATAAGACAGCAGCAGATGGCAAGCGACAAGGAGCTGGATAACGCTCTGCGTCCGCTCAGCTTTGACGATTTTGCCGGACAGGGCAAGATTGTTGAGAACCTGCGTGTCTTTGTGGAGGCAGCCCGTCAGCGCGGCGAGTCGCTTGACCACACCCTTCTGCACGGCCCTCCCGGATTGGGCAAGACAACACTGAGTAACATCATAGCCAATGAGTTGGGTGTGGGCTTTAAGATTACATCGGGACCGGTGCTTGACAAGCCGGGTGATCTGGCAGGTATCCTTACCTCACTTGAACCCAAGGATGTGCTGTTTATCGATGAGATTCACCGCCTGTCACCCGTGGTTGAGGAGTATCTTTACTCGGCCATGGAGGATTACCGCATTGACATAATGATTGACAAGGGTCCCAGCGCCCGAAGCATTCAGATTGACCTTAACCCGTTCACGCTGATTGGCGCCACAACCCGCAGCGGTCTGCTTACCGCCCCGTTGCGCGCCAGATTCGGAATCAACATGCATCTGGAGTACTACGACGCAAAGACTCTCCAGAAGATCATACTCCGCTCAGCCAAGATCCTGGGCATACCGTGTGATGTGGATGCAGCCGCCGAGATTGCCGGCCGCAGCCGCGGAACGCCCCGTATTGCCAATGCCCTGCTGCGTCGCGTGCGTGACTTTGCGCAGGTAAGGGGATCGGGCCGCATAACCCTTTCAATAGCCAATATTGCCCTTGAGGCACTTAACATAGACAAGTACGGACTGGACGAGATTGACAACCGCATCCTTACCACCATCATTGACAAGTTCAAGGGCGGTCCGGTGGGCATCGGCACCATAGCTACAGCCCTGAGTGAGGATGCCGGCACCATAGAGGATGTCTATGAGCCTTTCCTCATCCAGGAGGGATTCCTTAAACGTACTCCCCGCGGACGCGAGGTGACAGACCTGGCCTACAAGCATCTGGGCCGGTCCCGTTACGAGAACATATCCGGCGGTCTGTTTGACTGATTGCAGCGCTTTTGCAACGCCTTGGCTGTTAACCGGGGCGTTTTTGCGTTATATATTTGTCAGCGGACCATTAATTTGAATGCATTATGAGACACCTTTGTAAAATAACACTTCTGATTATCATTATGACACTGACTACTGCAACTGCCAGCGCGGACAAGTACGGCCGTGCCTGGAAGAAGGTGGAACAATTAATAGAACAGGACCTTCCCGAGAGTGCCGCAAAGGAGATTAACAATATATGGGATATGGCGGCCAAGAATAATGACGGACGCCAGATGCTCAAGGCTGCCGTTTACCTGACCCGGGTCCGGCAGACTTATGACGAGAAATCCATACTGGATGGTATAGACCTTTTCAATACCTTGCTGCCTACACTCAAGGTTCAGGAGCACCAGGCCCTGTGTCACGCTTTCCTGGCCAAAGGATACATGACCTATTGGGAACGTAACAAATACAACATTTCACGTTCGTTGCCTCAGGATGACCAAAATCCGCAGCTCCAGCATTGGACTGCCCGTATGATATGTGATACCATCTGCTACCATCTGGACCAGTCTATCAATCTGGCGGGCGATGTGGGCTCCGGTTTCTATGAGGAGTTCTTCCCGGGAGGTAACAAGGCTGGTCAGAAACTGCGTCCCCTGCTGGTTGACATGCTGGCCGATCACGCCGTGATGCTCATAACTGATTACCGTCTGCCCATGGGCAAGAAAAAGTTCCTGGACGATGAGCGCCTATACGGCAGCATGAGAGATTTTCTGGAGGCCACCCGCGGCCTTACGCCCGATGACCCCGACCTGTGGCAGTTTTATGTGCTGCGCCGTCTGGTAAACAATAATTTTGCCGCCAAGCCCAATATACGCTGCACCATAGATATACGCCGCATGCAGGTGCTTAACAGTTATCTGGACAATGACGGCAAGTGGGACCGCAATGATGAGGAGTGGCTCAAGGGTACTGTAGCACTTGCCGAATCCTATACCAAGAAAGTCAAGTTCAGCACCCTGTTCTACAGCATGGCAGCCCGCAAGATAGAGGACAACAAATCAATGATGTCCGATGAAAAGGCTGCATCCCTTAACCGTCAGGCGCATGATATCTGCCTGGCCGCCCAGAAAAAATGGCCCAAGAGCGAGGGCGCCCTGGAGTGTATGGCCATAAAGATGGAGATAGAGCGTAAGACGGTAGATTTTGAGGCTGCCGCAGAATTCCTTCCGGGAGAACGCAACATCGCAATCGTGAATTACCGTAATGTCAGCACCCTGTACATAAAGGTTGTAGAGGCTCCCGGTGAGTTCAGGGGCGGTGATGAGGAGACTCTGCTATCCCAGATAAATCAGTGCAATGTTGTATCGGAATGGAGTATGCATGTGAATGATCCGGTTGATTATATGGAGCATCCCACCATGATTACCATTCCGCCCGTTATGCAGGGCAGCTATTATCTGATGGTGTCCACAGGTCCTTATTTTGGTAGAGGAGACTGTGTTGCATACCGTTATGTTGAGTGCAACGGTATAAAGTTTGTCCGTATGGTCCAGAACAACGGTACAGTGTACGGAGTGGCTGTCAATACCCGTACAGGTAAGCCCATACCTGACTGCAAGTATACGTTGTGGAGACTGAACAATCAGGGAGACATGGTACAGGTTGTAACAAGCGGTATCACCGATAAAGACGGTGTCATATTGCTGGAGAACTATAACAACAACCGTTACAGGCTGGAACTTGAGGCTGGCGTCAACCGCGGTAATGACTCATTCTACTTACCCTGGCGAAGTGATATGCCGGATTCTCACAGTTACCTGCATCTATATACGGACCGATATACGTATCTGCCCGGCGACTCGGTACAGTTTAACGGAGTACTGTACAACAAATACGGTGAGAGGGCAGTGGTTATGGCCGATGAGAAAGTAAAGGTTTATGCCATGGGTAGCCGTGAGGAGAAGCTTGTGGGAACCTTCACCACCGATGAAATGGGCGTTTTCTGCGGTACATACCATATCCCGGACAACTATATGCCCGGAAAACTCAGCCTCAGGGCGGAGCAGGATTATCCGGCTGAGACCTACAGCGGGTGGATACAGATAAACGTCGAATCATTCCGCCAACCCAAGTTCCAGGTCAGCATGGATGAATTCAGGGATGATGCCTCATTCGATAGCCCCATTACCGTAACAGGTCGCGCCATGACTTATACCGGTGTACCGTTGGACAGCGCCACCGTGCAGTGCTATGCCGGAGCCAGTCCCTACTCATTCCACCGATTCTGTCTGCCCGATGACCGCGGTTATATAAGAGTGGGTTCCGATACCGTAACCACATCGGACCAGGGAACATTCAGTTTCACATTCAGCGTACCGTCAGATATGATGGTGGAGGCATCAAGCCGTATCTATGTGAATGCCATTGTGACCGATATAAACGGCGAGACTCATGAAGCATCCCTCAACCTGAGCGCTTCACAGAAACCCGGGCGTAGGGTATTCATTCTGTCGGGTGACGGGACAATACCCTCCGATGGAGTAAAGACGCTACATTTTGCTCTCCAGTCCGATAACGGTCGGGTATCGGGCCGTATAAACGTAAAGGTTTCCAGACTGGGATGGCTTGAGGAACCGGGACTGCCGCTTCCTTTTGATATTGATGACCCCAAGTATCTGGCAAAGGCGGCCGATAACCTTCATCTTAAGGAAAAATTCCCCCGTTATGACTTTGACTTTAACGGCGATAACATAACAGAGAGCGTGGTGTTTGACGGCGTAGTGCCGTTTGACCGCGATGACCCGGAATCGGGTGACCTTATGCTGGACAATCTGACATCGGGTGTATACCGCATAACCGTAAGTTCGGATGGAGTCGCTGAATCCCATTCGGATATAACACTGTGCCGTGAAGATGACTACGGTTTTGTAAAGCCCGGGTCATTACTGTGGTCGTTATCCGGCAACGGCTCACGCAATAAGGTAGAGTTGGGCGATACCGCCGTACTGCGTCTGGGCAACAGCCGCAAAGGCTCTGTGATACACTACTTTATAGAGAACAAATACGGCCTGGTAAGACGCGGCATGCTGGAATCAGACGGACGTCAGCAAGTTCTGAGCATACCTGTAACTCCGGAACTTAAAGGCTACTTTGCCGTAAGTTGCGCAGTTGTTTATGAGGGCGTGACGGAGAACACCTCATTTACGTTTGAGGTACCGGAAAGAGAGCACCAGCTTAAGATGGAACTCACAACTTTCCGTAGCCTGTTGGAACCCGATATTGACGAGGAGTGGAATCTGCGCATCACCGATTGGGAGGGGAATCCCGTAAAGGCCGCCATCATGCTGGATATGTATGACCGCGCACTTGATGTCTACGGTTACAACGCATTTATGCTCCAACCGTTCAGCCCCAAATATGTGGGAGGCAGCGTGTTGCTGAACGATCAGTTCTACTACACCCGATTGTATGAATATCGGGATTACAGATTGGACAATAAGTATGAATACAGGGGCAAGCGTGCCGTGACAGGTATACTGATAGACCCGTTCCGCTACAATAATCTTAGGACAGATATGCTTGGTAGGGTCAAGAGATATTCCAAGTCATCTGCTCTGAGCAGGCAAACCGGAATAGACAATGGTTTGGAGGAGACCCTGTTAGACCTGGGCATAACCACTGTCGATGAGGCACTTCAGGGTAGGGTGTCCGGACTTGATATTGTCTTTGACTCCGGTGATTTGGGCAGTAACTCACAGATGCGTCTGCGCGGTGCTGCCAACGCATCGATGGCTTACGGGTCAATGCTGGAAGAGTCTGCCCTGGAATCAACCGCTGACCAGACAACGGCGGCACTGCGCACTGACCTCAATCCCACCGGCTTGTTCCGATACATAGTGACAGACTCCACGGGAAAGGCATCGGTACAGTTCCGCAGTCCGCAACTGCTTACGGAGTGGAGAGTGCGTGGGCTGTCATTCACGGACTCGCTCCAGACCGCTATGTTTGACACCACGCTCGTAACCCGCAAACTGATAATGGTGGAGCCCGCATCGCCCAGATTCCTGCGTGAGGGCGACCGCATGGAGTTTACCGTCAAGGTAAGCAACCTTATGGACAAGAGCGCCGCCGCCACGGTAACCATGACCATGACTGATGCCGTAACAGGCAAGACGCTTGGCATAATCCAGGGCTCTGGCCGTAAGAACATAACCGTACCTGCAGGAGGCAGCGCCAGCACCGCGTTCACCATAAACGTGCCCAATGGACTGACCGCCGTAACCTACCGCCTTACCGCCCATACTCAGGGTCACAGTGACGGAATGGAGGAGACCATACCCGTTCTTGCCAACCGCACTCAGGTAACCCAGGCATTGTCACTGTTCAATAACGGTGCAGAGAGCCGCACGTTCCACTTTGAGGTATTGGACCGCCCGCGCTCCAACACCATGCAGGATGAGTTGCTCACGCTGGAGTACAGTGCCACACCAATATGGTATGCCATACAGAATCTTCCCGTAATGATTCGTCTGGACGATATCTCCACCCTGAGTTTCTATTTCAGCATGATGGGATCGGCCATATCACAGGATCTGTGCCGCCGGTATCCGGTTATAAGGGAGATGCTCGATGAATGGAGCAACCTGCCCGTATCGGCCTGGCAGACACAACTGGAGCGCAATGAGGATCTTACCGGTACACTGCTGGAGGAGACCCCGTGGGTAATGGACAACCGCCAGGAGAATGACCGTCTGCACGCCCTGGCCAAAAGTCTTGGCAGTGCTGAGACAGAGCGCGCCTTTGAGTATGCCCTGAACCGCCTTGTAGGAACCCAGAATCCTGACGGCGGCTGGAGTTGGATACCCAACTTCCTTGGTTCAAGCATATACGTTACAAGAGAGATAATGAGCGGACTTGGCCTGTTGATAGAGAATGGAATTATTGATGTGACATCGGACCTTAATGATGTCATCAGGAAAGGTCTGGGCTACCTTGATTCATATTACTATAAGAGGTATGACGTTAAGGAAAAACCCAAGTCTCTGGGCTATGAAGAACTCAGTTATCTGCTTATCCGCTCGTATTTCCAGTCATATCCGTTTGGCGGTACCACAAAAGCCAGCCACCAGTACTTTACCCGTCTGGCCGATATGCAGGATACGCATGACCTTAACCTCTATTTCAGGGCACAGTTGGCATTACTCATGGCACGTACCGGAAAGGAGGACCAGGCCAGGCATATTGCAGCAACTCTGGTGGAACGTTCACTCTACTCCGATGAGATGGGCCGATACTGGCGCGACAACGCAGGAGGGTACTACTGGTATGACGCTCCCATTGAGACACAGGCACTCATAATCCGCATGCTCCTGTCAACAGGTTTCCGTACCCAGGCCGTAGAGGCTGCCCGCTGGCTGCTTAAACAGAAACAGACCACCGGTTGGGGTTCAGGCCCCGCCACTGCAGCCGCGGTAACCGCCTTGATGGCCACAGGAGGCAACACCTGGTTGGTATCGGACCCTGACATAACCATCTACGTAGGCAAGGACGCCATAAAGGCATCCACCAGCCGAGCCACCGCAGGCTACACCACCCAGACCTGGCAAGGTCCCATAAGCCGAGACAAGGCCGATATCACCGTTGATGCCAAGACCGATGGCATAAGTTGGGGTGCCGTATATCGCACCTTTACCGAGCAATTGGACAAGGTAGAGCATCAGGAGAACGGAATGACTCTTAAGCGCACCATCTGGCACGTTATACATGCATCTGACGGTGACCGCCTGGAGGAGGTAAAACCCGGAACCCGCCTGCATGTGGGAGATCAGCTGCGCATACGCTTTAACCTGGAGACAGACCGCAATTTGGAGTACCTGCAACTTAGCGATATGCGTGCTGCCACCATGGAGCCCCTGAGCACCCACGCCGGCTACACCAACAACTGGCGTGCAGGAATACGTTTTTACAGCGCACCCGGCAATACACGCAACGTATTCTACATAGACCGTCTGGACAAAGGCACTTACACGATAGAGTACGATGTCAAGCTCCAGAAACCGGGCCGCTTTACCGTAGGCAACGCCGTAATGCAATGCCTCTACGCTCCCGCCTTCCGCGCCACCACCACATCGGCAGTGATAACAGTGGAATAAAAGAATGACGCATTAGGCTCGCTTCTAATGCGTCATTTTTTTAGTACATTTGCACATCAATAGTTCTATACCTAATTATTATATGACTTTAAGTTTGCGTTTAGCGTCAATCATGTTATTGACGTTTTTTGTTTTTAGTTGTAACCACAAGGCTGTCAACTCACTTTTGGACAGTGTGGAAAGCGTAATGGATTCCGATGCTGCCTATGCGGATTCCCTGATCAGAAGGATAAATCCGAACTCTGTAAGCGGCAAGAAACTCCGCGCCCGATACGCACTATTGCAAACCGCAGTTGATTATAAGAATTACCGGACTTTTACAACTGACTCCCTCATTATGGAGGCGGTCAATTATTATTCCATATCTGACAACGCTGATTATTCCTTCCTTTCAAACTACTATTTAGGTTGCGTGTATATGGAACTGGGCAGGATAACCGAGGCCTCTGTGGCGTTTGCCCAAGCGGAACTAATGGTTGATGAAATTGAGAATGATCACTGGAAGGGATTGCTGTATTCACAATTGGGTGATATTTTTAAAATTTCATGTGATTATAATAGAGCATTGAACTATTATGAAAAGTCTGTATCGTATTATGAAAATGCAGAAAGTAAAAGACATAAACTGTATGATTTATTAATGCAGGGAGAAGTGGCATGCTCTATGATGGAATTCAATAGAGCGGATTCTATTTTTCGGATTCTTGAAAAAGAGTTAGTCTCAAATGTTGATAGCGTACTCCAAAATAATTGTTGGTTACACCGTCTTTCTTGTTTTTTATATATGGAAGAATCTGATAGTGCTACAGCTATTCTGAACAAATATGGTATAGTTGTAGATGAATCATCCGACAATATAGATTATCTTTTAACTATGGCTCGCTATTATACTGCAACAAAAGATTTTGAGAAGTCTAAGTTACTATTGGAGCGCGCCTGTCATTATGCTAAGACGGATGATGATTTAATCTACTGCTATTTTTTCTTATATAAGTTGGCAGATAGACAGGGGGATGCAGAGAAGGCTTTGAAGTTTTATACATATTACTCATCACTTCAAAACGCAAGTTTGAGGGATCTACTATCTAATCCGGTTCTCGGGGCTCAATTTAGTAATTATCGTTCTGTTTCTGAATTGGAATCTACCAAGGCACGTAATAAAATAACTATACTTGTTGCATTAGTAATAATAACAATATTGGTAGTTTTCATAATATCATATATTAGTTGGAACAGGAGGCAGCGTGCAGAGCATCTTAAAAGAGAATATTTATCTACTATAAACGAACTAACCTCTCAAATATCAATAAACAGGGACAAAATTAGTACGCTTAACACTAGAGTCAGGGAATTGCTGCGCAATCAATTTGATCCTTCGGATTATCTGTACACCCGATACTACGAACAGATAGATGACAATAAGAAAGCCGAGCGTATATATCGTGTTGTCCGTAGTCAACTGGATAGTTTTACCAATCAAAAGAATATAGGCCGTATAGATGAAATGCTTGATCAGGCTTTTGACGGGATGATGAGCAAGGTCTTATCATCAGGACTTGAAATCAAGGAAAAAGACTTGCTGATACTCCGTTATGTACTGACCGGTTTCTCTGCAAAATCTATAGCAGCCTTGCTGGGTGAAACACACCTTAATGTCAATCAGCGAAAGAAACGTTTACTCGACAGGATACAAATTCAGAATCCCGACCTGTTTAATGAGCTGCATAATATTCTGAATATCAACAAGGTAAGCTTGTGAAATTTTTAATATCCAGTAAATCAACAAATTACATTGCTGTCATAATCTGACGGCCTAGTTGTATTGTAGTTGATTGTAAATCAGTTGGATACAACGATCATTGTCATTGTATAATTACTCCGTTTTTGCAGCGTTAAGTATAATTGTGCATAACTTTGTCACAACTCAATAGATCCTTGTTTGCGTTGCAAAGTCTGATACCTATTGCGACTTTCAATTTTTCCTGGTCCCGGGATCTATAATAATTTCATTTATTTGGCAGGAGGAACCTTCGCGGTGACGCGGGGGTTCTTTATTTTATGGTTTATGGCCATCTGATGATATGACTAGCCACACTTTTCAGCACGATTACTATTTTGCTTTTGGAGACAATAGTCTGGATTCTCAGGATTCCCGCTATTGGGGCTTCATCCCCGAAGACTTCATAATAGGAATAGTAGGAGGAAAGAAAGTCCGCAACAATCCCAATCAAACGCTCTCAGGAAAAGGGAATCTTGATTAAGACTCCCTTTTTGAATAGATTGTATTAAGCACATCTACCTTTGACAAAGCCAGTCAATTGCTGGCACGATCTCAATGGTTTTATCACCAATTGTTATAGTCTCTGCAGTGTCGAATGTGATTAGCGTCAGCTTATCGCATTTGAGAGACTTCGCTCCGGCCAGCAAACCACCCAGTTCTCTGTTTCTTGTTTTTGCAGAAGAGATGTCATAGCTGACCTGAATCAGTTCAACAGGCTTTCCTGATTCAGACACTACAAAGTCTACTTCATGGTTGGCAGTCTTGAAATAGAACAAATCACGGAATAATGGTTTGCATCTGCGCATAAGTTCTACACAGATGATGTTTTCCAAGCGCCAGCCCAAGTTATCATTGGCTATAGTCCCCTCTTTATCTGTTGCAAGGGCGGTATCAACCACATATACCTTTTCATTACGGATGCGGTCTTTGCTCTTGAATGAGAATTTGTTGATACCAATCAATAGAAAGGCCTGCTTGAGGTAGGAATAGTAATTCTCGGCGGTGTGGTCAGATATCCCAAACTCCGATGCAACATTCTTAGCAACAAACTCATGGCAATAATTGTCGGATAGATAGGTGGCAATTCGTCTTAAGACATCCTTGTGACGTATTTTGAATCGTTTGGCGATATCTGTATTTATGATGGCATCAACCAGACCGCTGATGTATCCTGTGCGGTTAGTCTCTGATATAAGTTCAGGAAAACCGCCTTCCGCCATATATTTTTCAAGAGCAGTCTTACGTAAAGCTCTAGCCTTAGTAGAGAATGATTGGGTGTCAACGCCAGTTATGCCGCAATACTCAGAGAATGAGAATGGATACAGGTTGATCCTATTATGCCTTCCGGTGAGATGTGTCATTAACTCACTGCTGAGCAGTTTGGAGTTTGAACCGGTGATGAGTATATGGATATTCTGACGTAGTAGCCTATTGACAAACAATTGCCAGCCATCGATATTCTGAATCTCGTCCAGGAACAGATATTTGAAATCACCATTCAGCCTGTACAATGCCTCGAGTAGGGTGTCAAGCTCATCTGTCTTGAGGGAAACAAGACGTTCATCATCAAAATTGACGTATGCAAAGTTTCCTACTTTTTCACGCAGGATTTTCTCACATATAGTAGACTTACCACTACGCCTAACTCCGATGACAACTTGAGCCATCCTACTGTCAAGGTTTATTAATGGCTCTTCATAGCGGCTTACAAAGGAAGTGAGTTCATTTGTCTCAAGTTCCTCTTTCTGCGAAGAAAGGATAGAAAGAAACTGTTGGATAGTCATCATATCGTCATATTTACAGTGCGAATTTACGCAAACTTCGATAAAATTCAAATTTTCATCCTGCAAACTTCGATAAAATTCAAGTTTTCGATTCCATAACTTCGATAAAACGCTGTCGCTATCATATTAAGACAGCAGGTTAAAGACTATAATACCGAGTGTAATAAAACAAAGAGTTATGCTGATTGTAACTATCTGAGAATCAAGTATTACCAATATGGGGCTGTCATATATAAACAGCCCCATTTTTTTTGCCATGAAATAATGCCTATCTACCTTTGCATCAACTCTAGAACCTAATTATAACAGCTTTTCCAATAGAAAAAACTTTTGAATTCTCTTACCTTGTTTTATTAATGAAAAAAAAAGCACTGTCGGCGTTATTGCTGATAACAGCCCTGACTGTAGGCTGCAACGATTTCTCTCCTATTGCAAGTGTATTGGATTCAGCCGGCTCCAACCGTTCAGAGTTGGAGGCTGTGCTGGACCACTACAAGACAAAGGATGCCAATCCTCAGAAACTCCAGGCCGCTGAGTTTCTGATAAAGAATATGCCTGCACATTACTCATATGCTGGCAACGAAATTTTCGAATACTATGATTACGCGGCAAGAATCCTTGCAAATAAGTCTCTCTCCCCTGAGCAGCAGTGTGACAGCCTGCTATTCATCACTGATCTTAAGTACCGTGACCTGCCTGGTCAAATTGTGTCTGATGCTCAGATAATCAAAGCTGATTACCTGATCAAAAACATTGACACTTCATACGACGGTTGGGTTAACTGTGACTGGGCAAGTCAGATTACTTTTGATGAGTATCTGGAGTGGCTTTTGCCTTACAAGGCAACAGAACTTCAGGAGTTGGATGCATGGCGTGACACGCTGCTCGCTCATTTTGGAAAAGGACTTGAGCACCCTATCAAGAATGACGTGGAGTATAACACCACAATGGCTACGGCCGATATGTTGCGTAACGATGCCTACAACGGACTACACCGTTACGGCCTCTACACCCGTGCCGGCCTGCCCCTGCTGAGTGCCCATCTGCAGGCCAGTCAGACCTATGGCAATATACCCGATTATGCACTGACCGCAGTATTGGTTTTCCGCAGCGCAGGAATACCGGCTGTATGGGATGAGACTCCCGTAGGAAGCCGAGGTACTGCAGCAACCCGTTGGTACACCATCATATCAGACAGGGGAGAGCACCTGAACTCAGAGTGGGACTTTGCAACCATGATAGGAGGCAGTTTCTTCCCCTACGAGCGTGGCCCCAAGGTTTACCGCAGCACCTACGCTATCAATCCCGAGCGTTGGGAGTACCGCCAGAACGCAAAGTATCAGTATCCTTTTGAACTTGGCCGAAAAGATGTTACTTCACAGTATTTCCTTGTCAGCGATATCGCCATTCCTATAGATAAAAAGGTAAAGAAGCAGATAAAGGACAAATACGTCTATATTGCATCGGCCGTACGTAGTGACGAGAAACCCTGGCAGATAGTAGACTTTGGCGTAATTAAGCACGGTAAGGCCTTATTCCACGACATGGGTCGTGAGGTCCTTTATCAGATCCAGGGATACAACGGAAATACCCTTATTCCAATAAGTGAACCTTTCATCCTGCACAAGGATGGCAGCATAGAATACATAAGCGCTGATGCGCTGAACTCAACCAATCTCGATAAATGGAAAAACAACGCAATATGAATACCCTATTAAAACGATCCATTTATACCTTGTTTGCCACCTTTATCCTAGTGGCTTTCAGCGGCTGTAGTAAAGATGATATCTATTTGTATTACGCCCTGAAAGCTGCAGGTAAGAACAAGTCCGAACTCAAGGCCGTGCTCAAACATTACCGCTCAGTTGACAAAGACTCCCAGAAACTAAAAGCTGCAAAGTATCTCATAGCCAATATGCCCGCGCATTATTCCTATCGTGATACCGCCGCCATTAACCGCTACTACAGCAAAGCTCTGCAAATACTGGGCACCGGTCCCAGCCCCGACTGGCAACGCGATACCCTACGTCAGATTAGTGATACCCAATATTCCGGAATAACAAGAGATATTATATCGGATGTAGAGGTTATGACAGCAGATTATCTGATTTACAGCATAGATCACGCCTTCAAGCAGTGGAAAACTCAGCCCTGGGCTCAGCATTTGTCTTATGAGGAGTTCAGGGACTGGATACTCCCGTATAAGGTTACTGAATATCAGAGTTTGGATAACTGGCGCGATGTGCTTTCTGAGTTTTATAGCGATAGCATCAGTACCGTTACTGATCCGGATGACCAACGCAATACTATATATGGCGCGATTGAGATAGTCCGTAATGAGATACATAGCAAACAATCTGCTATTGGACACCGTGTTATATGGGAGGATCGTGGTAGTATTCCTATGCGTAGTGCCGCTACATGGGTTCGTATGACTTACGGCAGTTGTATGGATTATGTGACTATGGGAACCGCGGTATTCCGCAGCATGGGTTTACCCGCTACTGTCGATCAGGTACCCTCATGGGGTCGAAACAGCGAAGGCCACAGTTGGTATGTATTCCCCGATGACCGCGGACGCGAGCAGAAAACCATCAACTCCCTCATCCTTGGAGCTGGCATGCAGTTTTATCCTTATGAGCGAATTCCCAAAGTATGGAGGAATACCTATACAATAGACCGTGAGGTAATTAAGTATCGCAATACTGCCAAGTATGTCTATCCGTTTGATATATGCCGAAAAGATGTGACAGACAGTTACAACTTAACATCAGACCTTTCAATCGAAACAAAAAAAGAACTAACTACCACTCTTAAGGACCACAAGTACGTTTACATAGCAATGTCTGTTAACTCCGGAGGTCCGCAATGGAGGATCCTTGATTTCGGTAAACTGAAGAGAGGCAAAGCCTGTTTTAATAATATGGGACGGAATATGCTATACATAGCATTGGGATATGATGGAGAAAAACTTGTTCCTATCAGCAACCCGTTCATACTTGATAAAAGCGGGAAAGTAGAATACATAGACACAGATGGTACACAAACAATTAGTAAAGATATAAGACGCAAGTACTATGAATCATATAATGTAGTTGATATGCGTCGACGTATACTTGGTGGAAAGTTCCAGTGCTCTGATTATCCTGATTTCAAAAATGCTGTTACTCTATATACGATTGAGCAAACAGATATACCGGATAAGATTGAGATGAATGCCGGGCGTCCATACCGCTACTGGCGTTACATGACACCTGACGGCTCATGGGGAAGTATATCAGAACTCTCTTTTTATGACAGTGATGGAAACAGATTGGATCGTAAAGGAATAGCCAACCCCGAGGCCGGCCAGGATGCAATTGAGCGAGCATATGACGGTAACCTTCTCTCCAATTTTGAGATCAATCAACCCAATGGCAACTGGGTAGGAATGGATATGGGCAAGCCCATTGAAGTGAAATATGCCAGCGTATCACCCCGTAGTGATGACAATGATGTATGTCCCGGCAATGAATATGAACTGTTTGTTTTTGATGACGGAGAATGGAAATCTTTAGGGTATAAATTGGCCGATGGAAATACTCTCCATTATGACGGGTTGCCATTGAATACATTACTTTGGCTGCGTAACTATACACGCGGTAATAATGAACGTCCATTCATAATAAGAGAGGATATGAGTATAGAATGGTGGTAAAAAAACAGGCTAACACCAACTGTCAGAAACCAAAAAACCGCCACGGGTGTAAATACTTGATAGTCAGGCGCTACCAACCAAAGGTGTCAGATTTAAACAGCCCCCGTTTTTTTGACATGAAATAATACCAACCTAACTTTGCATCAACCCAAAAACCTAATTATTAACTGTCGTATGAAGAATTATGAAGAACCAAGTTTTTAATTACCTTGTTCTTTCTTGCCTTGTTGCAACCCCGCGAGTGCAGAAAGCTGGAGGTCAAGGTGGCTGTGGAGAATCCGGGTGAGTATATTAAATATGTGTATGTTCAGGCATCGGGCCAGGAAGATTTTATGGCCGTTGCAGTGAAAGGTCATACAAAATAATTATATTCGCGCTGTTAACCCATTTTACTAACTAGAAACTTTGTTTGCAGACATGTTTCAACTAAGATCCTTTTCCAGAGGAGTTTCTCTGGCTGCCTGTTTGGTGGCTTGCGGTGTTTGTGGGGCGCAGGTTATTGCTCCCAGAACTCTAAACATGCAGCAGGTGGTTGAGTTGGCCCAGGAGAACTCCATATCGGCCATGAGTAACCGCAACAGTTTTGCGGCATCTTACTGGAGTTTCCGCTCTTACAGGGCGCAGTTGCTCCCTTCATTAAGTCTTAATGCCGGTCTTTTTAATTTTAACCGTTCGCTGGTTCAGTTGCAGGATTATAACACGGGTGCTATCAGTTACCGCGCCAACTACAACATGAACAATGATGTATCACTTAATTTCCGTCAGAACATTCCCTGGACAGGTGGTACGGTATCGCTCTCTACAAGTTTGCAGAGACTGGACCAGTATAGTCCGGCACGACTGACCACTTATTATGCTCAGCCGGTGTATCTTACCTACACTCAGAGTCTGTGGGGATTCAACCAATTCAAGTGGAGCAAGGAGACTGAACCTAAGCAGTATGAGATAGCCAAGCGCCAGTATATTGAGAATATGGAACAGCTCAGCCAGACCACAATCTCTCTGTTCTGGAGCTGTGTAAGTTCCAAGGAGAATTATGAGCGTGCATTAAAGAGCTTTGAGGAGGGTAAGCGCCTGTTCGAGGCCGGACAGACACGTTTTGCCATGGGCACCATAACCCGTGACCAACTTATGCAGATTGAGGTTCGTGTACTTAATGACTCGCTTAACTTGAGTAACAGCCGCGTAAACCTGCGCACCACTATGAACCGTCTTTGCTCATATATAGGGTATCAGGAGAATACAGAGCTGAACCTTATTATAGACTATGAGATTCCTGATGTTACGCTTGATTATAATGATGTGCTGGAGCGTGCCCTGCAGAACTCATCGTTCCGTTTGAGGCAGGAGGTGCAGTATGTCCAGGCCGATGAGAACGTGGCACGTGCCAAGGCCAACCGCGGTCTGTCGGCATCACTGAATACCAGATTCGGTATGTCGGGATCGGCCGATAAACTGGGCGATACTTTTGTGCAGTTGAAAGATCAGGAGGTGATAGGTGTGTCACTCAATATTCCCATTCTTGATTGGGGGCAGGGTCGCGGTCGCGTACGTATGGCTGAGGCTCAGGCCCAGACCACACGCAACCAGTTGGAGCAGTCCATGATAGATTACCGCCAGGACCTTTACACTCAGGTGGTTCAGTTCAATGACCAGCGCAGCCAGTGTGAGATAGCACGGCGTGCTGCCGATCTGGCCGATGAGAGTTATGAGCTGGCCCTTAAGAATTTTGGCAGCGGATCCATGACTATGACCCAACTTGATCAGCTTAAGGATAAGCGCGACCAGGCTGTAAGCTCATACCTGAGTAAGGTGGCCGGTTTCTGGAACTCCTACTTTGGGATACGCCGCGCTACACTTTATGATTATATATCGGGCACCGATATCAGTGCCGAATTTGACAAACTGGTAAAATAACGGAATTATGAAAGCATATAGAATTATTGGAGTTCTGGTAATTGCAGTTCTTGTTTGCGGCTGCAAGGGTAAGAAAGATAAGGATGAGTCACAGGAGGATACTACCGAGATGGCTCGCGGCACCTTTAAGGTGGATAAGAACATTGTGACGGTTGAGCCGCTGGCACTTAAGACATTCAACAAGCAGCTTATCTGCAACGGTAAACTGGAGGCTCAGAGCAAGGTGACCGTGCAGTTTGAGGCACAGGGTAAGATTGCCCAGGTTAATGTACGTGACGGACAGAAGATACAGAAAGGCCAGATACTGGCATCACTCGATAAGGAGCAGCCCCGCCGTCAGTTGGAGCAGGCCCGTCTGGCTTTTGACAAGGCTGAGATGAACCTGGCCGACCGCTTGCTGGATTACGGTTACACTCTGGCCGATACTGCCAAGATACCGGCTGACCCAAAGCGTGTTATCTATATCAACACCGGTTTCATAGATTCCAAGATGGCGCTTGAGAATGCAGAGCGTACATTCCGCCAGTGTGACCTTAAGGCTCCGTTCAGCGGTAAGGTGGCCAGCGTAAAGGGACATGTATATGAGCAGAGCGGACAGTTCTGCACCCTGATTGATGACAGCCGTTACCTGGTACGGTTCAGCGTGTTGGAGACCGAGTACGGTTTTGTACATGTGGGCCAGCAGGTGCTGGTATCACCGTTTGTAAACAGTGACCTGGTAATAAAGGGATCGATTGTATCAATCAACCCCACGGTTGACCAGAACGGTCAGATACAGGTTACTGCACAGGTACCCGGAGCCGATGAACTTATGGACGGTATGAATGTTCGCATAACAGTTGAGAACAGTATACCTAACCAGTTGGTTGTTCCCAAGAGCGCCGTTGTTATACGTGACAATATGGAGGTTCTGTTCCGCATCGATCCCGAGACAGGTCACAGCCTGTGGACATACGTGAATGTGATTATGTCAAACACCAAGGAGCATGTGGTTGAGCCCAACAAGGACCGTGGTGCAGACCTCAATATCGGCGACCAGATTATTACAAGCGGTAACTTGAATCTTGGTGACGACGCCGAAGTCGTCATACAGGACTAAGCCAATAGCCAACAGTTATGTTCAAGGGATTGATTAAACGCCCCATTGCAGTTACCATGGTGCTCATAGCAGTCATGGTGCTGGGCATTGCGGCCATTAAGAAACTGCCGGTATCACTGGTGCCGGACATAAACGTGCCGCAGATTACGGTGCAGGTTACATCGGCCGACCGTAGTGCGCGTGAACTGAATGACGGATTGCTGTCCGGACTGCGCTCTGAACTGGTCCAGGTGGCTCACCTTAAGGATATAGTATGTACGGCCAAGGACGGTGGAGGTCTGATTGAAATGACCTTTGATTACGGTGCCGATGCCGATTACATATTCATTGATGTGAATGAGCGTGTTGACCGCGCTACAAGCGGTTGGGGAGCGGGCGAGGAGCGTCCCATGATAGCACGTGCCAGCGCTACCGATATTCCGGCTTTCTTTATAAACATATCACTCAAGGATGCTGAGCATACCGGCGGAACGCGTATGCTGGAGATGAGTGATTTCTGCCGTCAGGTGATTACACGCCGTCTGGAGCAGTTGCCGCAGGTGGCCATGGTGGATATATCGGGCGTGCTGTATCCACAGTT
>JAEEGG010008396.1_pt1 | contig 23455 bp, 20 predicted proteins | sample 9134161 | NCBI WGS metagenome assembly JAEEGG01 (sample SAMN16246543, study PRJNA631951) | gut metagenome | biome: gut microbiome; feature: rumen; material: CR-attached | host: Bos | place: Iran: Karaj | collected 2018-10
AATCAAAAATCAGTAAAAATAACAGAAAATTCATTATGAACTCAGATTACTTTTTAATCAAACGGGGGGGGGGTAAGAGCCTTACCAAATTTCCTTTCACTCTTTTTACTTCTTATCCTTATCAATCTAAAGTTCCATATATTTCAATTCAGCATAAATACTGTATCAAAGTTAAAAGAGGTACAGTAAATGATTGAACCCAAAACATATTTCAATCCAAATGACTTGGAAGAAACGTTAAAAACAAAAGTTCATCAGTACTTTTTTAATAAATACATATATACACAAATAGGTAGAATTGATTTCGCATTATCAAATGCTGACAGTAAGCAATTAAATCTTTTCAACAATGACTACACATACTATTATTTATGGGCGGAAGCAAAACGTGGATGCAATCGAGATTTATATGAATTTTTTGTTCAGTTGATTTTTATAATTGGGAAAGAAAAAACTTATGAAATTTACCACCGTTGTTTCTAGGTGCGTTTGATTCTGAAAAAATAGCATTTATACAGTATAGAGCCCTATGCACACAATGGTAACAATTGGGATCAAAGCGAGGGAAGTGAAACTGTAGGAATAGTATTGAGCACCGAAACCAAGAAAGAACCATGAGTCGATGTAATCACGGATACGTATGGTAACATAGGATAAGACGAGTCTACCTGTATTGGCGGTGTCTGAAGCCCTTTCACGCAGGGTAACGGAGTTGCGTCAACTGCAGAGAGTTTACAATGCTCACAGAAGAGTCTAAGCCATCGTACAGTCTAAATTTTTTTCAAGGCAAACCAATATGAGTGTGGACTTTTTTCTGTTGTGACAGATTTAATCCTCAATTGGTATAAAAAATGAACACAATTAAAGTTGACAAATACACGGATCGAAAAAGTGGTTTTGAAGAAGTATGCTGCGGCATTGTCACTTATAATCCGCAATTAGAGCGATTGAGCGATTGTATAGCATCAGTTTCAAACCAAGTATACGAAATAATTATTTTTGATAATGGTTCAAGGAACATAGATGATATAAAAAATGAAGTGCTTCAATATAAGAATGTTAAAATAGTTAGTAATGAGGTAAACCTCGGGATAGCGACTGCTTTGTCTCGAATAATGAATTATGCTTACGAACATGATTATGACTGGGTTATATCACTAGATCAGGATTCAGTCTTAAAAGAAGGCACGGTGCGTAAATATCTTGAATATAGCAGACAACTTCAACATGTGGGGATGCTGACATGCCTAATTAAAGATCGAAATTTCATTGATGAAAAGTATGAAAATCAACAATCACCAGTTGTCGAGGTTGAGTATTGTATTACCTCTGGTGCTTTTACAAGTGTAGAAGCTTATATGAGTACGCCCGGGTATGATGAATCTTTTTTTATTGACTATGTAGACTTTGATCTGTGTTATTCATTAAAAGAACGGAAGTATAAAATATACAGAATAAACCATGTTGGGATTCTTCATGAAGTAGGAAAAGGAGAAAACAGAAAAATTCTTTGGAAGACTATTGTTGTATATCATGAGAAACCATGGAGATTTTATTATATCGCAAGAAATATCAGAAAGATGGGAAAAAAGCATCGAGTATTATTTCCTTTTTACAGAGTTGCTAAAAAAGAAATCACATTGCTAGCAAGGATAATTTTATTTGAAGATGATAAAATTAGTAAACTAAAATATTTTTTTAAGGGTGTTTTTGCATATTTGTTCTAGCATGGTTTTTCTGTATCATCCTTAGTATTAGATACTGATACTCTTTGGAATAGTTTGTATATCGACCTTGTGACGCTCTTATCAAATAGCTGAAACCATTGACAAATCAAGGAGTTGGAGCTGTGAACGAAACTGCAGCATTATGCAAATATAATTGTATTTCCTACGAAAAAAACGTAAGGCATCATGGATTGGATAATATATTATACATTTGGGGTATATTATCAACTTTTTTGCTTTTCTATGATATTTCTGTATTTGGAATCTCGATGCTTAAAATTTTTTACTTTTTACTAGGTTCCATAATTTATATTCGTCAGAAATGGGTAATAAATTGTCATTTTATCAAGTAGGGTTGTTTTCTTTATTATTTATCCGTAGTTTTGTGTGTGATTATCATTCTTTTAGGGCACTCAGGAATTGTGCATAAATAAACTATATAACTATTTTGTATAACACACAATATGGTATTATAGGGGGCAACTGTAAATCTATTTCCGAAAGGATAAAATGGTTGAAATAGATGAAGTTGCAATTGTTACAAAAATAAAAAAAATTAGCTATGTTGTAAAGGTGTATTGATATGAGTTAACAACCACATAAAACAACCCCCGAATGTTTTTCAACGTTCGGGGGTTGCAGTTTTTAAATGAGTTATAGGGATTATATTCAACTGCTATCTACAGTGTTTTCAAAATTGCTAGATTGTTTTCAGTTTCTTCCATTATGGATTTCATATATGATTCCATGTAATTCCAATCGGGTTCCCCGGATGATGTAATAGGAAGTTTAATAATCGTTTCTTTCATATCTTCTTGTTTCCACTTATCAACGAATGCATACTTTTGACCTACAGTTTTTATTATTGGACAAATGAAAAACGCTATGTATTTATTAAGTTCAAATTTTGGATATAGCACATTCACATCATCAGAAGCCCAAAAAGGTTCATCTTGATAAAAAGTCTCACCAATGCTTCCATTATAGCAAACGGTAATAGTATTAGCTGGATGTAAATGTCCACTATTCCCTATTCTTTGGGTTTCTCCATTATTCATAGCAGAAGAACCTATGAATTTAATGTTTCCTTCTTTCATGTTCGCTTTTGTTAGTCGTGTTCCCTTAACGACATTGAATATATCTTTTATACTGAATTCACCCCATCCACTAACATCAATCAGTTGTTTTGTATCATTGGTTTTTTTGAGATTTTCAAGGTTTTTTTCAGATTCTTCTATGACAGCCTTCATATAGGATTCCATATAATCCCAATCAGGTTGACCATCTGATGTGGCAGGAAGTGCAAATTCAAGTTCAGCAAGCACCGTACTTGATAATTGGTCTGAATATGCAAAGTTCGATATAGCCTTACGGATAATCGAAACAATATAACATGCTGAATATACATTCAGTTCATAATCTAAAGGCTTCAGACAATGAACTTTCATATCCAAAGATACCTTTTTAGGCTGATAAAATACTGTGCCAAGAAAACTTACACTTATAAAGTTCTCATAAGTACGATAATTTTTGTTATCAGAATCGGCATAATATCCTGTGATACCATTATTAAAGTTTGATACGGTTACACGGGGAGTATCGCCATCTTCAAGGTCTTTCTTAGACATCGCGGCACCCGTAGGCGTTTGAAGTTCTGAACCGTGTTTTTTGGTGATAAATATATCTGATACCTTAAAAGGTTTCCAAGCACTTGTATCAATCATCCTTACCACCGCCTATATTGATATTAACGCCAGCATCATCTGATGTAACCTCACTGCCATACAAAGCAGCATTAAGAAGTTTCTTACCAAACTCTTTGGTATCAATGCCGTTCTTAAAGCAGATGTAATCCATAGCCGTCTTTTTAAAATCCTCATCTGAAATTTCAAAAGGGTTTTCCGGCATTTGATATGAAAGATGCTCAGATGGCTTTATCCATTGTGCTGTATTGTATTTAGTATCACAAAGTTTAGAGATACTATCTATCTAATAATCTTCAATATCATGCCATCTGTGTTTAATATCATGTCTACCTTCATTTTTTACAGTTTCAAGTCCATCATCTTCAATATAGCAACCAAAGATTTCATGATCATTCTGCGGCTGACCAGCTTTAAAGACAAAGATAGAAGTGGTAACACCTACACCAAAAAATAAAGGTTCAGGAAGTTTTATAATTTTGGTTAATCTGTGATTTGAAAGTATACGTTTAATCTGCTTTTTTGATTTTGATTCCTTTTCTAGTTTTTTGTCTGGCAAGATAAAGGCGCAGTCTGTGCCTGCTTTAACAGAATTAAGAACATTTTCAACAATTGTCATACAACCATATTTTCTTTCATAAGGCGGATTCATAAGAACCTTGGTAATAGGCTTTGATTTAATCCATTCACATGCACTTTCAGTTCGTGTATCTAATTGTTCGAGATTTGTTTTTCCGTCCTTATGTATTAGCATATTTGCACATGCTAAAGCGAATATTTCACGGTCAAATTCAATTCCATAAAGATGTGTATTTTTGATAATATCAGACTCGCTACTATATTGACCGCCAGCTTCATTTATCATATTGCACATAGCTTTAACCAAGAATGAACCTGATCCACATGTTGCATCCAAAATAAAATCATCTTTTGAACATTCAATTAAACGATACATAAACGATGTAATATGATCTGGGGTGAAAACTTGACCATTTTGCGGCTTTTGTTGATAACGACTGAATTCATTAAAGAAAATCGCCATCACATCTTCACCGTTCCAATATTTTGAATTTAAGCAATCGGAAATTTTTGAAACATTATCTATAAAGTTGTCTATCGCATCTTGATTTTCAGTTGAATTCATTTTTATTTCGGCAAAAACTTCAAGTAACAAATCAAGTTTCTGATTTTGTTTTCTGCAATTAGCCAAAGATTTAGATAATGTAGAATGAATGCTTGTATGAAATGTAGGATAATCCATTCCCTTAAAAAGAGATGCACCAAATCTTTTAGCCACTAATGCACAAGCTGTAAATATCATCCGGTGGAATAGATTTTTTATACCAAAATCAATATGAAGACTGTCATTTATTCGTTTGGTTATGGTGTAGATGAGTTGTTTATCTATATTATCTTCATCAAAAAGGTGCAGATAATAGTCTATATTTTTAAGATTGCTTTCTGTTTTAAAAATAACCTCATTCTTATATACGATACATGAAACAGAATTATATAAAATGCCTACAACTCTTCTGTATACTTTATTAAGTATCTTTATATTCTTGAGAATTTCATCATTTGTTTTTGAATTTGTTAAATCTTTATCGGTAGATTTACACTCTAAAACAACGGCAACATCATTGATATTTGGGGGCAGATACCAGCCATCCGGTTTATCTAAAATTCCTTTAAATTTTGTTGGATTAAGTTTATTAAATGTTGTTACTTGCCCTACACCAAATTTTATAGTATCAGATTTCAGATTTTTAAATAATGTTTCGCCTGCTAAATCTCTAACTTGATCTTCCGTCTTATACATTTACTGCACCTCTTTTAACATCGATACAGTATTTATATTGACTTGGGTTAACGGAAAATAATGTTTTACCCCCCCCCGTGCTTAAAAAACATACAGTTTAAATTCATTGTCAAATCCTCATATGGTTATACTGGCACTGCCGGTCTTAATTTAATCAATAAACATCTTGTTAAACATTTTGTGCTGAACACAAAATCTTCTAACTTGTTCAGTTTATTCTCAAATGTATTCTTAGCAATATTAACAAAATTATTGTAAACAATATAGTTGTTCAGGTATTTAGTTGCAACCCCTCTAAAATGGTGATCTACAATTTTTCTTAACTGTGAATGATAACTGTTCACAGTCTGTATATTGAATGAGCCGTTGGTTCTTTTACCTTTTAAAATTCTGATATGGGTTAAATCATTATCTTTAGCAACTTTTTGATACCCTCTGAATGAATCGGTTACAAATACAGAACCTTTTTCTATTCTATTGTCTATTACTTTTCCTAAATCATTTAAAGATGGTTTACCTAAACTTGAAATCTTAGCTAATGAAAAGCCGGAATGATTAACCATGCATGGTACACAAACCATCTCTTTGGATAAACCCCGTGTAGACACGGAATGACCACGTTTATGGGTTTCTCTAGGCATTTCATGTGAACCTTTAAAACTTAAAGCATAATAAGTTCCATCGGTTTCAACAATACCTCTTAAAGTAATACTTGACTGCATATTCTGAAGTGCATCTAGGATTTTATGTCTCCAATTGAATGCAGTATGAAGATTGATATTACATATAGATGCGCATTTTCTTAACGGAAACTTATTAAGAAAGCATTCGCAGTATTTTTTCCAAACTTCAATAGGTTTAGAACTTTTATAAACTATAGTATTGGTACTGTAGGTAAATGTTCTTTTACATTCTTTACACATGAATCTTTGAACACCGTTTCTATTGCCGTTTTTAACAACATCAGTACTTTGACAATGTGGACAGTTACATCTATCGGATAACGGGTTTGGATTGCGTTTGATTACTGCCTGCTTTAATGATTCAAATCCTTTAATGTCTTTAGGTTCATTCTTTAATGAGTCTAAAAAGCTTTGCTGTTCATCAGCACTTAGACTTTTAAACATCTGTTTAAGGATTGATACCATATTTGACAGTTCCATACACTTACCTCATTTGAATGTATAAATAGTATACGATAATATATGCTATAAATCAATGCAATGACGTTATATGTATGATGTAGATCACTAATATATTTTTAGAAACGTTGATATATGTCAGGTATGATAATAGAGTTAAATATATAAATATGTTTATATACAAGCAATATGATTATCTAAAGATTATCTAAAGATTATCTGAGATAGAAAGATTTGTAGATTATAAAGTGGGTTAAAATTTAGGTGAACTATGTTGTAAACTCATATCAATACACCTTTACAACATAGCTAAAAAATTATGAAACTGCTTGAACGAGCCAAGAAAGTAAATTTGCCAAATAAAGGGTGGACACTTCGAAAAATTTCTAAAAATTTGGAGGATATTCTGGTAAAACTCGAGTTACTTAACGTTCAAAAAGCCCCAAAGAAGAAAAGGGGCCGTCCAAAGAAAAATAATGTTGAATAGCTTGATGGATGAGCTATACAATTGGGAAAGTTGTAATTGACGATTCAACAATATCGCGTAACCGTAGCAAATCCGTGGAGCTGATGGCCAAGGTATACAACCACGTAGATCATGTATTCCAAAAAGGTTTCACCTATCTTGCTCTTCTGTGGACTGACGGATATACCAATATTCCGATAGACTTCGCTCTCATGTCCTCTTCCAATGATAAGTACTGGATCAACAAAACGCAATCCATTGATAACCGAAAAACCTCTGATAAGAGAAAAACTGAAGCCAGAAAAAACAAGCCTAAAGTAGTGGTCGAACTTCTTAATTGAGCTTTGAATGCCGGACTTGAGGCTGATCTCGGTTTGTTTGATACCTGGTTTACTACTGCTCCGATGCTTAAAGAAATCAGAAATCTCGGACTTCATGTAATAGGTATGCTTAAGCATATGAATAACAGCTGCTATATCTACAAAGGGCGTAAGCATACACTCAAATCACTCAAAGAACATTTGGAAAGAACAGGAGTGTTCAAACGCCAAAGAAACGGAGTTATTGGCTCTGTAATTGTTACAACTTGCGGCTCGAAGAAAAATCCTGTTACTGTCAAAGTTAAACTTGTCTTTGTATGCCATAGACACATCAAGGACAAAGAAATCACTCTTGCATGTACAGATCTATCATTAAATGATACAGAAATTATTAAGCAATACTCCAATCGGTGGAAGATAGAGGAATTATTTCATACAGAAAAACACTTGTTAGGACTTATAACCGGCTCTATGGCGCGAAATTATAATGCAATCATTGCTCACTTCACATTGGTCAACCTTGCCTATATCTTTTTGGAATATCAGCGGAGATATGAAAACGACGTAAAAACAATGGGCGAAATTTTTGAGGATGCCGTCGAGGAAATCTGTGATATCCCTTTCGACATTGCACTCAATAAACTTCTATCTCTGATATACGATATCATCGACAAACTGCATGAAAATAACATTATCAAGTCCGATGCTGATCTTAAGCTTGCTAAAGACATAGCAGACGGCATGATTACTGAGTGGTATAACGGTCTACCGGAGTTCCTTTCTAAGCGGTACGGACTACAATCTGCGTAGCATTTTGTCAATAATTCTATTTTTCTCCAGATGAGACTTTGATATTATTGGCGATACTAGAGAAAAACTTCTGGGAAACTTGAGTTAAAGATATTGATGGAAATATTATTTCAAGTAGTATTTCCTATAAAGTTAAACCTTATTGAAAAAAGAAAAGGTGGGATTGTTGATTTTAAACAATCTTAAATAGCATCAAAGGCTATTATGGAGCGTTTACTATGATTATGTGCCTATTTGGCTTATAATAGCACCATCTGGATGGCTATTACATTCGCACAAATGCCCTCGGGCTATCACTGTGGTAATCTACAGGTAAATCTGAAGCAATAGCCTAAATCTTCAGTTGTGAAGAACGCGTTAAGGGAGAAATTTAGTACTGACAAGTGCAGCACCTGATTTTCAACACCTATGTTCGTAATTAAGTAGTTCTCAGGTAAAGTATACCGGTTCTAGATTGCTTGCAGCTTGCAGAGAAAATCTCCTGTTATCACTTATTCTTGGCTGTAGTACACCACCCTTCCATCATGGTGTGAATAGTCCTTGTTTGATAAGGTGCTTTTAAATAAAAGGCCCCACTGTGGATTTGATATTATCACTATCCGTGCGTGGGAATAATTTATGTGAATATATATTTAGAAAAGGGGGAGTGGCATTTCTACACGGACGGTCCCGGTATTCCTCGCCACAAACATTATGACAGTACGAACAGTAATTAAATTCCCAAATCCGAATCTAAAAAAAATTTCTGAACCAGTTACAGTTTTTGATGAAGATCTGAAAAAACTCGTTCTGGACATGTTTGAAACGATGTATGAGGATAAGGGAATAGGACTTGCGGCACCACAGATAGACGTTCACAAACAGATAGTTGTGATAGATACTAGTGAAGACAAGAGTGAGCAAAGAGTTATTATTAACCCTCGTTTTATTCTTGAAGAAGGAGAAACAGGAATAGAAGAAGGATGTCTTTCGGTTCCTTTAGATTACCGTGCTTATGTTAAACGATTTGAACATGTCATCGTTGAATGTCAGAATGAAAAAGGTGAAACCTATCAGATTGATGCTCATGATCTTCTAGCTATATGCATACAGCATGAACTCGATCACTTGAAAGGAGTTCTGTTCATAGATTATCTGTCTTCCCTCAAAAGAAATCTTTTATTATCTAAAATCAAAAAAGAAGAAAGAAGGAACAGAAAATAAATAACCCTGAGCTGGATCTAAATAATGATTAACAAAAATACAAGAATAATTTTCGGGGGAACCCCCTCATTTGCAAGCAAACATTTGGAAGCTCTGATAGAACAAGGGTACAACATAGTTGCAGTATACACACAGCCCGATCGTGAATCAGGGCGCGGAAAGAAGATAGTATTCAGTCCTGTTAAACAAATAGCGCTTGAACATAACATACCTGTGGAGCAGCCTATAAACTTCAAATTCCAGGAAGATTGCGAAAAGTTCAAAAAATACAACGCTGATATATTTGTCGTAGTTGCGTACGGAGTAATTCTACCAAAATCCATCCTTGAAGCACCAAAATACAGATGTATCAATGTCCACGGTTCACTTCTGCCTAAATACAGAGGTGCTGCACCAATACAACGCGCAGTATACGATGGTGAAAAAGAAACCGGCATAACAATAATGGATATGAATGAGAAACTCGATGAAGGAAATATCATTTCACAGCATAGCGTTACTATCGATCCAAAGGAAACATCAGATTCACTGTTTGACAAGCTTGTTTCTGTTGGTATATCTCTGCTTAAAGAAACATTAGACCAAATAATTGCTACTAACAATAAAATAACAACCATAAAACAGGACGAAAGTCTTGCAACATATGCAGCAAAGCTTACGAAACAAGAAGCTCAGATTGATTTCAACCTACCTGCAATTGAAATTGAAAAACACATAAGAGCATTTATTTCTTGGCCCGTAGGATATATTAACTATAAGGATCAAAATATTAAGATTTGGGGCGCAGAAGTTATAGAAGACTCATGCGAAAAAGCACCCGGAACCATCATAAAAATAGACAAAAGCGGTATACAAATAGCCACATCCGACGGGATCATAAATCTGACCGAATTACAGTTACCAGGGAAAAAATCAATGCCTGTATCTGCAATTGTAAACGGCCACAGCGACTTGTTCACAGTCGGTGAAGTGATATGATTAAAAGCAATAATCTTCGAGCAAACGCTGCTCAAATATGCCAAGCGGTAATCAGAGAACAAATATCCCTAAGTTCTCTTATGTCAGAGATGGATAAAATCTCAGACATAAGTCTTCTTCAAGAAATAACATATGGAACAGTGAGATATTTCAACAAAATAGAAGCAATAGCACGCCGCTATCTGAACAAACCAATAAGCCGAACCAATGACATTATAACATTCGTCCTGGCTATCGGTATATATCAGTTACTGCATACAAGAATTCCTCCCTATGCAGCAATCAACGAGACAGTTGAATCGCTTAAAATACTTAAACAATCAAATTTCTGCGGATTGGTAAATGCTGTTCTTCATAAAGTATTACTGGGAAAAGCATCTGCTGACAACTTTCTGAAAAAAGAAACCGAAATATATTCTCACCCTCATTGGCTAATTCAGGCAATAAAAAAGGATTATCCCAAAAAGTACAAAGAAATCCTTACAGAAAACAATCGGCAGGCTCCTTTTTGGATTAGAGTAAACACCTGTAAAATACAACTCAATGAATACATTCGGCTGTTAAAGGAAGCTGGCATATCGATTAAAACAACAAATAATATATCAGGAATATGCATAGACAAATACTGTGATGTCAATACGCTACCATTTTTCAAGGATGGATGGTGCTACATACAAGATTTAGCTGCGCAACAAGCATCCATAATGCTCGATCCTCACGAAAATGAAAGAATTCTTGATGCCTGCGCAGCACCAGGGGGAAAAACCACCCACATAGTTGAACTTTGTAACGGCAAAGTTGATCTTGTTGCACTTGATATAAAAACATCTAGGCTTGAAAAATTAAGAGAAAACCTAGAAAGAAACCATTGCAATATTACTGTTATTCATGGTTCGGCAGACGATCCAGGATCATGGTGGGACGGTAATCAGTTCGATCGGATCTTGATTGATGCACCTTGCTCAGGAACCGGCGTAATAAGACGGCACCCGGACATAAAGTTTTTAAGATCTGAAAATAACATCATAGAGTTGGTTAAAACACAGAAACAAATTTTAGAATCACTTTGGCCATTACTTAAAAACGGCGGAACACTTTTGTATTCAACATGTTCAATACTCAAACGAGAGAATTCAACGCAGATAAATGACTTCTTGTACCGACACAGAGGTGACGCAGTATTATCGGATATGATCCAGGCTCTACCAGGTGAAAATGAGCAAGATGGATTCTTTTATGCTAAAATTAAAAAGCGGCTCAATTAAACTACCTGAGTAAAATAATCTCTCATATTCCAACTTGCATAACCTAGTGGTTAGTAGCTGCTCAGAATGACGTGAGTGGCACGGTCTTAATTTTGAATAAACGAAGGTTAGATGGTTAAAAATTAAAAGTACCAAATTTAAAACTCTAAGTTTTAGGTAAAACAGTCTTGGTATGTGTTGATATTGTGTACAAGCACTTCTTGTTGGTAATGAAAAAGGTACACTGAACCAAGCTTTTTGAAGCCCTGGCCGTTGATTGAAAAAGGATTTTATTGATGAATTGCTATTCCTCCGTGGTTTATTAATTACTCATGCGTGGAATTATTTGAGAAGGGAATTACCACAGACATTATGAAAATAATTATTTCTGGTGCAGGTAGCGTAGGAAGCGCATTAGCTAAAATATTAGTTGAAGAAGCTCATGAAGTAACTGTTATTGATCAAAGGAAAAATTTGCTGGCAGATTTGGCTAATCAGTGCGATCTACGTATAGTTGAAGGTTTCTCATGCTACCCAGAAATACTTGAAGAAGCCTCAGCAGGTGATGCGGAACTGTTAGTTGCAGTAACCGCAGATGATGAAGTAAACATTCTTACTTGCCAAGTTGCGGATGCACTGTATAAAATTCCGACCAAAATTGCCCGGTTAAAATCCGAATCATACATATTTGAACGTGATCGTCTGTTTAATTCCAATGCAATAAAAATTAATGAGGTTGTAGCTCCGGAACGATTAGTATCAGAAAGAATAGCAAAACTCATAGAATATCCTGGCGCGAAAAATTTCTATGAATTCGAGGATATGCATATTTCCCTAGTTGAGGTTACAGCGTTTTATGGAGGACCATTAGTAGGAAATCCGTTGTCAACACTTACTCAACATTTAGAATTTGTTGATGTGAATTTTGTCGGCATATTCAGAAACAACAAGCCGATTATGATAGCGCCGAATTCAATAATAGAAGCGGGCGATGAAGTTTATTTTGTTACCGCTACAAACCACGTAAGAGAAGTAATGGGACTACTCCAGAGACTTGAGAATCCATACCGAAAAATCATGATCTATGGTGGAGGAACTATCGGCTATACCTTAGCAAAACTACTAGAAAATAAATATAAAGTTAAACTGATTGATCAGTCGGAAAACAACAATTCAGGAAATTTAGCAAACAAACTGACAAAGACTTTGGTGTTTAGTGACAGCACATCCCTTCATGAAATCTTTGAAAAAGAAGAAATAGATAAGTGTGATTTTTTCCTAGCTGTCTCGAGTAATGATGAAAACAACATTATATCATCAATGCTAGCCAAAAACATGGGAGCAAGAAAATGTGCAACACTGATTCAGCAGAAAGAATACTTTGGGATCAGTAACGACAGTATCGATATAACAATAAGTCCTCAATTATCTACCTTGTCCGCACTTCTAACCTTCATTCGCCATGCCGATATCAAAAAGGTCCAATCTTTAAGGCTTGGTCTATCAGAAGCTATGGAAATCATTATCCACGGAAACAGCAAAACATCTCAAATCATCGGGAAAAAGATCAAAGATATAACACTTCCTCAAGGCTCGTTGATCTGTGCACTTATGAGAGATGGAATATCATACATAGACTGCGAAAATATTGAGATAGCAAATAACGATATTATATTGCTGTTTCTTTCTGATAAAACCCACATTCGAGAAATAGAAAAACTTGTTCAACCGGGAGCTCTTTTCTAATGGATAGACTCAATTCAATCCTATTTGTCGTTGGAGTTTCTCTTAGCAAAGTATCAGGGCTGCTTTTGTTTCCTTGCGCCTATGCTTTTATCTCTGAAACACACGGTTCAATTGAATTTCTTGCAACAAGCCTGATCGCCTTCATCCTGGCGTTTTTGTTCATGAGACCAGGTACAACAATAAATCTAGATTTTAAAACGCAGGATATTTTTCTTATAACACTGATAATTTGGATAATAGATTGCCTATTTTCTGCCCTACCATTTTATTTCATACTGCACTGCAGCTATACAAACGCCTTTTTTGAAACGATGTCAGGATTAACCACATTCGGAGGCACTGTATTCACAAATCTAGATTCCCTCCCTCACTCAATACTACTCTGGAGATCAATGTTGCAGTGGGTAGGAGGCGTAGGATTCGTGGTGATAGCAGTGGCCATTCTTCCTAAATTGAACGTCGGTGGTATGAAATTATTCCAATCCGAAAACTCTGAAAAAAATAAGGAAACCCCCAAGACAACAACCCTGGCTAAAAATATCATTTTCGTCTACATAATCACAACTACATGTTGCTTCATATGCTATATGTGCTGCGGAATGAATTATTTCGATGCAATATGCCATGCGTTTACAACTCTTGCAACCGGCGGATTTTCCACCCACAATGCATCTATGGGAGCATTTAACGCCAATGCCCAATGGGTTTGTATACTGTTCATGATCATTGGCAGCCTACCGTTCATGCTGTATGTCAAATGTTTTAAAAGAAATTCTCTATCATATCTGTTTAAAAATCAACAAGTTGCCGGTTACCTAAAATTCATTGTGTTTGTAGGTATAGCATTATCGATCTATCTGTACATTAAAAACAATTTTACAGTAGGTGATTCATTGAGATACGGCCTATTTAATGTTGTTTCTATCGTAACAACATCAGGATTTGCACTCGGTGATTGGGCATCCTGGGGTGAATTTGCCTCAATGATAGTTCTTTTTATATTGCCCTTGGGCGGATGTACCGGTGGGACATCAGGCGGAATCAAATATTTCAGAATACAAATTATTTCTGTTCTTTTTAAAAGACAATGCAAAGAATTGCTGCACCCGTTGGCAATCATTCCACAAACCTATAACGGTCATCAGATCAATGACTCCATCATAAGATCCGTTGTTGCATTTTTTCTTAGTTACATGCTAGTACTCATGGTAAGCAGTCTGATAATCACCTTCGATGATATTGATATAATGGTTGCACTGACCTCTTCCATTTCAGCAATCTCAAATGTCGGCCCTTCATTTGGAAGCCCCGAAGTTATTGCTGCAACATATGATCATTTACCAACAATGACAAAATGGATTTTGTCTGCTGACATGCTGTGCGGTCGACTTGAAATACTAACAGTTATGGTTTTATTTTTTCCAAAAATTTGGAATCTAACAGAAAAATAACCGTTGAAAACGACTATATTATAAACACCTAACACAAATTTGATAGCTTTATCACAATTTATGAACACCTATTCATAAAAATGCAAGATTAAGCAAAACTTAATCGTTCTGATACTGTTAGAATTTGCGAGAATAGAGTAGTTATAATTACGAACTTTAATTATGGAGGATATGCAATGTCCTTAGATAGCATTTTTAGTAAGTTGAAGCAACTTCCTACAATGCCAATTCTGCTGCATCAGCTCATGCATGACTTTGCAGATGAAAATGCTAAGATTGAAGACATTTCAAAAAAGATCGTAATGGATCAGAGCATTTCTGCGCGCGTGTTAAAAATGGCAAATTCTGTTGTATACAGTAGAGGTGTCCCAGTAACTTCTATAGAGCAAGCTATTCTTCGTTTAGGATTTAAACAAGTTAGTTCCCTAGTTGTAGCAACCGCCTTGAACAATTCATTTAAGACACCAAAAAGCTTTGATAAAAACAAGTTTTGGATTGATACTTTCCAGGTATCGTCAATAGCAAAAGTTTTAGCAAAGGACTGCAAAAAAATTGATCCTGAAACAGCGTTTACCTGTGCACTGCTACATGACATAGGAGAATTAGTAATCCAACAGTGTTTCCCCGATGAAGCTGAACTGATTAATCTTGCTATGAAAGCGGGGCAAAGTAGGATTGATGCACAGCGTGAAACTCTTGGATATGATTACAGCCAAGTAGGTGCTGAGTTAGTGAGAAGATGGAAATTGCCGGAATTTTTTGTAGAATCAACATCCCAGCATTTGGACCCATTGTCATATGAAAAAGTAAATCCTGGTGCAGTTATCATAAGGTTGTCGCTATTTGTTAATTTTGCGATGACAGCCGGCGTGCCTCCAGCTGTAATTATCAAAAGATTTCCAACAAATCTGATCGGCGAACTGGAGCTTGACGAAGATAACCTTGCAGATCGCATAGTAGAACTGAAAGGTCAAAGTAACGAATTGGCAAATATACTGTTATCTTAAAACAATATGACAGAAACAGTAGTTGTTATAAACTCAAGCACCCGTAAAGGGTGCTTTACTGCTTGTTTGATTTTGTTGATTTACTTGAATTAAGATACGCTTGATAACGTTTGAGAATATTTGAAACATATGTAATAGTTTCATTAAAACCTTTTTCTGCCACAATTTTTTCTACATTCCCAAACCAAACATTGCTATCAAGATTTCTTTTTTCTGCTTCCTTGCGGAAGGAAGCGATTCTTCCGGGTCCTGCATTATATGCAGCCAATGCAAAAGCTACCTGATTATATGAATCTAGATAAAAGTCACTGAAATAATTATCGATAATGTACCGAAGATACATAGTACCAACCTGGATATTACCTTCAAGGGAGTCAAAGGAATTTTCCCCATTATGAAAATGTTTTACCAAACTAGGAGATACCTGCAAAATCCCCACAGCACCACGATTTGATTTAGCACTCTGTTTTAATGACGATTCCTGATAAGCCTGACACAGAAGCAACCTCCAATCCAAATCGTACTTTTCACCGTATTTCTTGAAAAGAGACTTGTAACGTTCAAAATCACTGAACTTAAGCCCCATGGTGCTGACATTATGAGATTTATCGTGCTGTGAAGTTGTAGACGCCTGAGGATAAAGATAATAGGCAATAAGTTTACTACCCTTATCTGTCTTACTGTTATACTTACCGATAAATTCATTGAGTGATGCCAATAGGTGCTGATTATTTGAATGTACAGCCCAATTTATTGTATCATCCTGAGTCAACGGATATTCATAATGAAAAACAACACTGTTAAAGATCCACTGCCATATATGAGATTTAGCACTGTTTAAAACAACTGCAGGAAATCTTCCATTCTGAACGCCCTCAACTAGTTCATAATCCAAAAGGACCTTATCTACTTTGACAATATTGATACGTTTCATATGCATATTATCAAAAAAGACATTGATCGATTTCAGGGTATCTATTGTTTTTGAAGATTTCTTTACATAAACTGTCATACCTGATAACTGTTTAAGATTTTTGATCTTAGGAAAATCTTTATTTGTTACCAGTACTTCCGACACTCCGTCCATTAAGGGCTTGGTATACGATATATGCTCAATCTTTTTCTTTCTAGGAACAAGAAAATTTGCAGCGACATCCCCTACTCCTTTTATGAGCATATCATATATTTGATCTTCAGGAACAGGGATGTATTGAATATCTAATTTGATTTTTGAATTTAAGAGGTAATTTTCATCGATGTATTTTTTAAACCGGTTCATCAATGCAACAGACAATCCCTCCTGATGCCCGTCCACAAAATAATAATTAACTCCATCATAGACGACAAGAACTCTAAGAACCTTCTTTTTAACAATCTGTTCCAAATCCTCGACATAGTACTCAGTCAATGTAGTGATAGCTACAGTAGTCGAAGACCAAAACAGACTGAATAAAAACATCACTAATATTCTTAGTTTTATATTTCCTACCATTGAATCTCCATCCCGCTACAATGGTTCAAATAACACTCGATGAGAATAATAGCGATTTCTTTAGTCCTACTTAATTGAACGAACTCGCATTTCAAATATCATCTTTTCTGCAGTACAGGTAAACGTGAAACAATATTTTCTATTCTTACCAGCATTTTCATCGGTAAATTCACAATTAACCTCATCAGTGATGCTCTCTGCAAGTTGTACATATCGATCATATAATGAGGACGTTTTTTCAGCATTATCAGAAACAATTTCACCTTGCGTTACATTATCATCAGCATGTATAACAGTTCCTATTTCAGCCGTAGCGCCGCATTCAGTACATTCTACGTACTGATCACCCTTAGAATTCAAAGTGCAACTGTTATTCTGTCCCTTGTTTGCATCAAAACTCATCTTATCCTCTCATTAGCAGGTTAAACCTGCAGAAAACAAAACAGCCACCAGCAATGCCCCCACAGACGTTCTCTTCAATTCCGGATCGATATTGTAGTTCCTAACATTCCTAAGCATTATACGACGGAGCGATAAAAACAAAACCGCATACCCTGCAATGAAAATAAACGAATAGTATTTTTCGTTACTGATAGCGTAGTAAGTATAACAGACCAATGAAGCCATAATCAAAAAACAATGGTAAACAGTTCCAAAATTTGGACCAAACTTCACAACTACCGTACGCTTGCCTTTGATTTTATCACCTTGATAATCTCTCATGTTGTTCACATTCAAGACCGCGACAACCAAAAACCCATGGGCACAGCCAAGAAGCAATAGTGGTAAACAATTGGAATGATCCTGCAAATAAAAGGAACCAAGAACACCGAGAATACCAAAGAAAAGAAACGAAAACACATCACCCAATCCGTGATATCCGTATGCATACTTTCCGAGCGTGTAACCAAGAGCTGCTAGAATTGAACACACACCAAAGAAAACAAAGATTCCCAACGAATACCAGTCCGTGCCGAACGAAATATAAAGAAGAAGCAAACCGAGAATACTACATACAGTAATAGCTACAGCAATTCCTTGATACATTTCTTGCACGCTAATAAGTCCAAAACTTACTAGTCTTTTCGGACCTACTCTAGTATGATCATCCGTTCCTTTCTGTGCATCACCGAGATCGTTTGCAAAATTAGCTATAACTTGTAGTAACAATGCGGTAACAATCGACAGTACAAAAATGCTTAATCTGAAACAATTATTGCTGAACGCAACCGCATTTCCAAGAAGTATACATGCAACTGTAAGAGGCAAGGTTCTCAATCTTGCAGCTTCCACCCATCTATTCATTTCAAATCTCCAAAATACATCTAATATTATAATTCAACGGCACATTTTTAAGAACTTACACTAGAGATTTAATCTGCATATGATTAAAATACCCCTAATCAATCCACTGTATAAGTTTGTAAACACTACATAATATTACGCTAACACTCAGTTTTGTTCATTTAAATTGAATAAATTTATAAGAGTTTGAAATATGCCAATTGTAGTATAGTTAGGTCAACTTTAAGCAGAAAACAATTTGTAAACCAATGAAACATGAATGACGTAATATCATTGAAGAATTTTTTAAATATTGGACACTACCCTAAATTTTATCTGAAAGATCGCAATGGTAATTTTGAATTTTTCGCCATAGGTGAAAATGGGGGCATTTCCAACTTTAAAATACACCTTCAAGGTTTCAACAGCAATACCGATGCAACCTGGATAAAAAACATAAAAACAACAATTATTCCTGAAAGTGTAATCATAAAAAATCGGGATGGAACAACCTTTCTAGGATACCCACTGCCCCGCACGGAAGGAAATAATCAGCAATCAGTCAATACCATGATTGAAGAAATAGGAATAGTTCCGGATCAAACCGGTTATTCTGAGTTATTTTCCAAGGTACAGAGCAGTATCAAAAGTGGAATTCTACAAAAAGTGGTTCTTGCCCGCAAACACTCGTTTAAAATTACGAACAGCTTAGATATAGTTGATTTGTTAAACTTTTTTGAATCTAATTCCAAAGACTGTTATATATACTGCATCTGTCTTTCTCCTGAGCAATACTGTGCAGGTGCATCTCCAGAAAGGCTCTTTAAACTAGATAAACAAACTATAATTTCAGAAGCAATAGCAGGAACCGCAGCAAAAGGGAAAGAAGATGAACTGGCCAGTATCAAAAACCACCACGAGAATAATTTGGTGGGAAAACACATAGTTGAACGCATGCAGCAATTTGCCTCCAACATTCAGATTTCAAAACCCTTTACAATATCGCCCTCGAATGTGTCTCACCTCAAATGTGAAATAAACGGAATTATTGAAAGACAGTTTGATTTTGAACAACTTGCTGAGTTTATTCATCCGACTCCTGCAATGGCAGGATATCCACAGATTCCCTCGATGGATTTTTTGAAACAAGAACCTTTTGCAAGAGGACTTTATTCAGGTTTATTTGGGTATGAATTAAACTCTGATAAGGAAAGTATCGTACTTATCAGAGGAATTTTCGTTAATAAGGACAAGCTTGATATCTACGTCGGTTCAGGAATTGTAGCCGGCTCCTCCATGGCAGATGAATGGAACGAACTAAACAATAAAGAACAAATGCTGCTCAATTACATAAATCAGTTTAAGGTGTAGTATGAACGATCTAAATATCAGTTTCGCGTGGTCAAAACTCATAATTCATGAACTCAAGGTAAACCATGTCACAGACTTTGTAATTGCTCCAGGTTCACGCTCAGCCCCTTTAACGATAGCTTGCGCAGAAGATAAAGATGTGACAAAGCACGTGCATTTGGATGAAAGAGGAATTGGTTTTTTTGCACTTGGTCTAGCCAAAGCAAAACGTAAACCTGTTGCAATCATCACCACCTCAGGAACTGCCGTTGCAAACCTTTATCCAGCAGTAATTGAAGCATACATGACAAACGTTCCGCTGATTATAATAAGCGCGGATCGTCCTGCAGAACTGTACAGTTCAGGTTCAAACCAGACTATTATTCAACAGGATATTTTCAATAAATACGCTAAATGCATATCCTTAATTGAACCTAACACACGTGTTGCAATAAAAAGTCTTCTGACCAAAATAGATCATCTGGTTTTTGACACTGTTTCTTCAAAGAAACCTATACAGCTCAATTGTCCTCTATTTAAACCGCTTTACCCAGACGAGAAAGGCGAAAAACTTCCAGTACATTGGATAAATGAATATGTATCGTTCCTCACATCTAAGGTTCCCGCAGAATCCATCTATGACTGTTGTTATTCTATGGACACTGCGCTTTATAGTAGGTCTAACCTTAGTGCAGAATGCGACAACTTGTTTTTATTCATCATCGGGAACAATGTTTCCACGGACTATCATGATAAAATCAGAGAACTTGCGGAGAAATTAAACGCGGTAGTATTTGCAGATCTTCAATCAGGATATCCATACGAACGGCTCACTTGTCACGATTTATTCGTGGGCACAAATAAATTCTCTGAATTTTCCAAACAGATAACAGCAATCATCCAATTCGGCAATCAACTGATATCATCAAGACTCCTTGAGTTCAAGAACAACTTCAATGGACTTCAAGTGACTGTCAGTGACACACCAGACGAACAGGATCCAAATTTCAACAGTTCAAAGCAGTTCGTTGGAATCGCGCAGTTCTTATCATACATTGAAAGAATTTTACCAACACTAAGACTAAAAAAATGTACAAACACAATAAACGAACTGAAGCAAAAAAACACTGAATTCTCAATTCAATTCAGCAAAATGATCAGCAAAGATAAATCCTTCAATGAATTATCAGCATCTCTAGCAATTGCAGATACAAATGCAGATGTTTTGTTCATAGGAAACAGTTTGTGTTGTAGAACACTTGATCTTGTAAAATTCACAAAAAAACATCATTTCTATACCAACAGAGGAGCTTCGGGAATCGACGGGATTATTGCAACCGCATGCGGAATATCAGCACATTACGGACAATGCACCTTGGTTATAGGAGATATATCCGCACTTCATGATCTATCATCATTCATGCTGTTACAAAAATACAAAGTTAGGATCATTGTTTACAACAATCATGGAGGTAACATCTTCGCACTTCTTAAAAGCAAAAATGAGAACCCTTACCTAGCTGATTACTTTGAGCTCAACCATGACATTTCATTCTCTAGTATTGCCCAAATGTTTAATATTGCGTATAAAAATATTAAAACAATCAATGATTTTAATTCTATTTTGCGTAATAATGGTGAGACATCTTTCGACTCTTGCATTATAGAATGTGATTTTGAAAACGAACTTGGCGTTAATAGACTTAGACAAATAACTAAAGAGCTTTTGTATTCCTTCTAGACTTGGAAATATTCATGAAACTTTTAAATTCAGATTGTTCACTTGTAATGCTACATGGATTCCTTGGCAACCATCACGATTTTGATGAAATCATCAGTTTACTGCCGGAAGACCTTAGATCTAGGACGATAGCCATAGATCTGCCCGGTCATAACAACAACGAGCCTGCTAATTTCCGGGAAAGTATCCACTATATCGATCAACATATCCAAAATAACAATATAAACAATTTTGTTCTGTACGGATATTCACTTGGTGGAAGACTGGCAACAAATTATGCATTCAATGCAAGAAATTCACACCTTAAAGGGCTAATACTTGAAAGTTCTTCGTTCGGAATAACGGATGAAGAAAGAAAAATGAGAGAAGGAACAGATCTTATGTGGGCCTCTCAGTTTGCACTAAAGAAGCCGGAGGAAATTCTGACAAATTGGTACAACCAACCTATATTCGACGGATTGACAGATCTCCAGAAAAGACAGTTGATAAACCTAAGACGTAGTCAGGACTTCCACAAACTTGCAATTCAGTTTGACGCGACATCCGTTGCTCATCAAGAAAACTACCGTAACCGTCTGAACGAGCTGTCAATTCAAGTTAATTACATCTACGGAGGAAAGGATCAAAAATATACACTGGCAGCTCAAAGAGAAAACAATTATAAAAATTTTACATCATACTGCGTAGCAGAAGCAGGGCACAACATCCACACTTTTTTCCCTCAGCGGATAGTAAATATCATAACAAAATGTGAGATTTAAGGTGAATAAATGATCAATATTGATGAAAAGGAATTGTACAAGCCTATTAATTGGGTTATCCAGGATAAAAACTACACAGATATCATCTATGAGAAATCTGATGACGGTATAGCCAAAATAACAATCAACCGACCTCAGGTACGAAACGCATTCAGACCTCTCACAGTACAAGAAATGATTTCCGCTCTTGCTGACGCAAGATATGATCCAAACATCGGTGTGGTAATCTTGACAGGAATGGGAGAACTTGCATTTTGTTCCGGCGGTGATCAAAAAATACGAGGTGATTACGGCGGATACAAAGACGATTCCGGGGTACACCACCTTAACGTTCTAGACTTTCAAAGGCAAATCAGAACTTGCCCGAAACCAATAATTGCAATGGTAGCCGGTTATGCTGTAGGAGGAGGACATGTACTCCACATGATGTGCGATTTAACTGTTGCTGCTGACAATGCCAAATTCGGTCAAACAGGCCCACGCGTCGGTTCATTTGACGGAGGATGGGGAGCATCCTATATGGCAAGAATTGTAGGTCAGAAAAAAGCTAGAGAAATATGGTTCCTTTGCCGCATGTACTCGGCACAGGAAGCCCTTGATATGGGACTTGTAAATACCGTAGTACCTTTAGCTGATTTGGAAAAAGAAACAATCAGATGGTGTCGAGAAATACTGCAAAACTCCCCAATAGCAATAAGGTGCATGAAAGCCGCACTTAATGCAGACTGCGACGGACAGGCTGGCCTTCAGGAATTGGCTGGAGATGCAACAATGTTGTTTTATATGACAGACGAAGGTCAGGAAGGTCGTAACGCTTTCAATGAAAAGAGAAGACCTGATTTTTCAAAATTTCCAAGGAATCCTTAATGGCAGATATAAAAAGTCAGCAAGATCCAATTCTTATTAATGGGAACCTAAAATTCACATTTTAGTTGTTTTGTGATTTTGCAAACACATTTAACAGCGTATAGGTAATATGTTAGTAAACAGTGCAGTATTTTTCACTATCAGACGTGTACAATGTGATTATTCACTTATATTCAGACCGTTGGACTGTAGAATACAGACAAGCATTCCTAAAATAGGAACTTTAGTAATAATATAGGATAAAACAATGGCCAAGTCTTACTTTTTACACCAAACCGAAGCCAAATCAAATACATTTAAACTTGTGGTTGCATATACATTTGGATTATTGGTTGTTCCTCTTC
>JAEEGG010008397.1_pt1 | contig 23455 bp, 16 predicted proteins | sample 9134161 | NCBI WGS metagenome assembly JAEEGG01 (sample SAMN16246543, study PRJNA631951) | gut metagenome | biome: gut microbiome; feature: rumen; material: CR-attached | host: Bos | place: Iran: Karaj | collected 2018-10
GAGACAGCATCCGGGTGGACAGTCGGCGCGACCCGCAGCACCTGCGCGTGCGCCCGATGAGCGTTTGGCGGGAAAGGACAGCCGGCCCGCTGGGGCGCGACATCTTCTTCGTGGCCGTGGCTCGCAGTCTGGGCTTCCCCGCACGCATCAATGAGGTCGACGGGCATGTGGAGGATTATCAGGACGGCGTGTGGATTCGGGCTTTTGCTCCGAAGGACGGCGGCAGCAAGGCGCTGACAGCTACGTTGCACCTGCGCTACAAGCCGGTGGAGTATTACGACAACCCGAAATACTATACCCATTTCACGCTGAGCCGAGTAGAGAACGGGCGCGCACAGCTGCTCACCTGGCCGGAAGAAGCCACTTGGCAGCAGGACTTTGCCAACGGCGTGGAACTGGAGTGGGGCGACTATCTGCTCACCACAGGCACGAGGCTCGCCAGCGGAAGGGTGAAAGCACGCATCGACCCCATCCGCGTGCAGAGCGATGCCTGGGCAAGCTTCACCATGCGCGAAGACCAGGAAGAGCCGCAGGTCATAGGCGCGCTAAACGCCGAAGACCTGTACTTCGACCAGAAGACCCGGACGGAGAAGAGCCTGCTTTCCACCACAGGGCGCGGATACTATGTCCTGGGCATCGTGGCACCTAATCAGGAGCCCACGAGCCACGCGCTGCGCGACATCGGCGGATGCCGTCAGCAGCTAGAGCAGTGGGGGTGGAAGATGGTGCTACTCTTTGAAAGTGCGGATGAAGCCAGCCGTTTCAACTTTGAGGAGTTCAGAAATCTGCCGTCTACGGTGGAGTGGGGGACAGACATCGGCGGAAAGATATTGCAGGAGGTGCGCCGGGAGATGAAGCTGGAGAGCGCGTCGCTGCCCGTATTCCTCGTCTGCGACACCTTCAACCGTGTCCTCTTCGTCAGCCAAGGATATACCATCAATTTGGGCGAACAGCTGCTGAAGGTCATCAGCAAGCTGTGAGCCATCCCCATTTTTAGGTATTTTGAGGAGAAAATGGTCTTTCTCTTACGTTATTCCCAGAGAAATGATTACCTTTGCAGGTCATTTTATTGTAGAAGATGAAACTTTCGGAACTGAACACGGGTGAGCACGGCGTCATCGTGAAGGTGCATGGTCACGGCGGCTTTCGCAAGCGCATTGTGGAAATGGGTTTTGTGAAGGGTAAAAACGTTGAAGTATTACTTAACGCTCCCCTGCAAGACCCGGTGAAATACAAGGTGATGGGCTACGAGGTGAGCCTGCGTCGCCATGAGGCGGAGATGATAGAAGTGGTGAGCCAGGCCCGTGAGGAAGCATCGCTGCAGAAACCGCTGGTCATGGAGGGTCACGAAACCGACTTCATGCAGCACCAGGCCCTGCGCGAGCGCCGTACCATCAACGTGGCACTCATAGGCAATCCCAACTGCGGAAAGACATCGCTCTTCAACTATGCCAGCGGGGCACATGGCCGTGTAGGTAACTATAGCGGCGTTACCGTCGATGCCTCAGAAGCCCATGCCTCGATGTTCGGCTATGAGTTCAACCTTATCGACCTGCCTGGCACCTACTCGCTTTCCTGCTATTCGCCGGAGGAGCTTTATGTGCGGAAATACCTGAGGGAGCAGATGCCGGATGTGGTGATCAACGTGATTGACGCCAGCAACCTGGAGCGTAACCTCTACCTGACAACCCAGCTCGTGGACATGGACTTGCGAGTAGTGGGCGCGCTGAACATGTACGACGAGTTCGAACGCCGGGGCGACCATGTCGACCTGAAGACGCTGTCCACGCTCTTCGGCATGCCGATGGTACCCACGTCGTTCAAGAACGGAATGGGCGTGAAGGAGCTGTTTCGTGCCGTCATTCAGGTTTATGAGGGGCGTAGCCGCGAGGCCCGTCACCTGCATATCAACTATGGACATGAGATAGAAAACGGCATCAAGGGCATACAGAAATGGCTGAAGGTGAATGACGGAGCACCTGTTGAGGAGAGTGTACTCCCTGCCTCGCTGAGCACCCGCTACCTGTCCATCAAGCTGCTGGAAGGCGACGCTGAGGTGGAGGGGGTGTTCTCCAGTCATCTTCTGCCCTCTACCATTGACAGGATACGTCAGGCCCGGGAGAAAGCGGCAGCCCGTGTGCTGGAGGAAACGGGCGACGATGCCGAGACGGCCATCATGGATGCCAAATACGGCTTCATCAACGGCGCGCTGACGGAGGCGCGCTACCGGACAGGCACGAAGGAAGACACGTACCTTGTGACCCACACGATAGACCGTGTGCTGTCGAGCAAGTTCTTCGGATTCCCCATCTTCTTCGCTATCCTCTTCGTGATGTTCCAGACAACGTTTGCCCTGGGACAGTATCCCATGGACTGGATAGACGCCGGCGTGGAGTGGCTGGGCGAATGGATAGGTGCCACGCTAGAGGAAGGACCGCTGCGGTCGATGCTCGTCGACGGCGTGATAGGCGGCGTGGGGGCCGTCATTGTGTTTCTCCCGCAGATATTAATATTGTACCTGTTCATATCGTTTATGGAAGACTCGGGCTACATGGCCCGTGCCGCCTTCATCATGGACCGGCTGATGCACAAGATGGGGCTGCATGGCAAGTCGTTCATTCCCCTCATCATGGGCTTTGGCTGCAACGTGCCTGCCGTGATGGCCACCCGCACCGTGGAGAGCCGCCGCTCGCGGCTAATCACCATGCTGGTATTGCCGTTCATGTCATGCTCGGCACGCCTGCCTATTTATATTATGGTGACGGGCATCTTCTTCACCGCCCGGTGGCGCTCGCTGGTAATGATCTCGCTCTATGCCGTGGGCATCGTCGTGGCAGTCATCGTGAGCAAGATATTGTCGAAATATGTCATAAAGGGCGAGGACACGCCCTTCGTCATGGAGCTGCCGCCCTATCGCTGGCCCACCGCAAAGGCCACGATGCGCCACACCTGGGAGAAAGGCAAGGAGTATCTTAAGAAGATGGGCGGTATCATCCTGGTGGCATCAGTCATCGTTTGGGCGCTGGGCTATTTCGGCCCGATGGGCGTGGCACCTTCTATGGAGCAGAGCTTGATAGGCTCTATCGGACGTATGGTAGAGCCGCTGTTCTCGCTGCAGGGCTTCGACTGGAAGCTCGATGTCAGCCTGATTGCCGGTGTGGGAGCCAAGGAGATTGTTGCCAGCACTATCGGCGTGCTGGGCGGACTGGAAAGCATCACGCCGCTGGCAGCCTACTGCTACCTGCTCTTTGTGCTGCTCTATTTCCCCTGCATCGCCACTATAGCAGCCATCAAGAACGAGACTGGCTCCTGGCGCTGGGCCATAGTGGCAGCATGCTACACCACCGCCGTGGCATGGGTAGTCTCGGCAGTGGTGTATCAGGTGGGAGGACTCTTCAGTTAAGAATTAACAGTTCAGCGTTTATAAATCAGCGCTTAGAGCCAGGTTCAGAGCAAGAAGTTTTGGCTTCTCATTTCCCAAGCGGTTAGGTGTGCGGCGTATTCGCCGCAAACAGTGGAACCTGCCGGATGACAATCCCTGACACCAAACTCACATCTACTCTACCGTGACAGATTTTGCCAGGTTTCGGGGTTGGTCTACGTTCTTGCCTTTGCATACGGCCACGTGATAGGCCAGGAGCTGCAGGGGGATGGTAGCCACCAGCGGTTCCAGGCACTCCAGCACATCGGGCAGCTCAATAACTTCGTCTACAATCTTGGAGATGGTGTTGTCGCCTTTTGAAACGAGGGCGATGACTCGGCCCTGACGGGCTTTGATTTCCTGAATGTTCGACAGCACCTTTTCGTACATGGCGTTGTGTGTGGCTATGACCACCACGGGCATGTCGGAGTCGATGAGGGCGATGGGGCCATGTTTCATCTCGGCTGCGGGGTAGCCCTCGGCGTGGATATAGGATATCTCCTTCAGCTTCAAGGCGCCTTCGAGTGCCACGGGGAAGCTGTAGCCGCGCCCTAGATAGAGGAAGTTGTGTGCGTAGGTGAAGGTGCGTGCCAGGTCGGCCACCTTGTCGTTCGTCTTCAGCACCTCGCGAATCTTCTGTGGAATCTCGCTCAGACCCTTCACTATCTTGAGATAGTCGTCGCGGTTGATAGTCCCCTTCGCCTCACCCATAGCCAATGCAATCATTGTGAGTACTGTCACCTGGCCGGTGAAAGCTTTTGTAGAGGCGACACCAATCTCCGGGCCTACATGAATGTAGGTTCCCGTGTCAGTAGCCCGTGGAATGGAAGAGCCAATGGCATTGCAGATGCCGTAGATGAATGCCCCTTTCTCCTTGGCCAGCTGGACGGCGGCCAGCGTGTCGGCAGTCTCGCCGCTTTGACTGATGGCCAGCACCACATCCCCCTTGCCGACGACAGGGTTGCGGTAGCGGAATTCCGAAGCATACTCCACCTCGACAGGAATGCGGCACAGGCTCTCAATAATCTGCTTGCCAATGAGTCCGGCATGCCAGCTGGTGCCACAGGCCACGATGACCACCCGCTTGGCCTCTAGCAGCTGACGGCGGTAGTCGATGAGTGCCGACAACGTCACATGGTCGGCCTCCACGTTCACGCGTCCACGCATGCAGTTGGTCAGACATTCGGGCTGATCGAATATCTCCTTCAGCATGAAGTGGGGGTAGCCGCCCTTCTCAATCTGTCCCAGGTCGATGTCAACAGTTTTCACCTTCAGTTCCTGCTCCTCGCCAAGGATGCTGAAGACATGCAAATCCTGGCCGCGACGGATGACGGCGATATTGCCGTCTTCCAAGTACACCACCTTGTCAGTATATTCCACAATGGGACTGGCATCTGAGCCGAGGAAGAATTCATCCTCACCGATGCCCACCACCAGCGGGCTCTGTTTCCGGGCAGCGATAATCTGGTCGGGGTGACGCTTGTCGAGCACGGCAATGGCATAGGCACCGATGACCTGATAGAGAGCCACCTTTACGGCCTCCAGCAGGTCGAGCTTTTTTTTCACCATGATATACTCGATAAGCTGCACGAGCACTTCGGTGTCGGTGTCGCTGACAAACTGAATCCCTTTTTCCTTCAGTTTCTCCTTAACGTCGGCATAGTTCTCGATGATGCCGTTGTGAATAATAGCCAAATTGTGGCTCTGTGAGTAGTGAGGGTGGGCATTTCGGGAAGACGGTTCGCCGTGTGTTGCCCAGCGTGTGTGGGCAATGCCTATGGTGCCCGTCACATTTTTGTCGTTACAATACTCGGCCAGGTTGTCCACCTTTCCCTTCGTCTTATAGACGTTCAACTCGCCGTCAGCGTTGATGAGTGCCACGCCGGCAGAGTCATAGCCGCGGTATTCCAGCCTTCTCAGACCTTTCACCAGAATAGGGAAGGCCTCTTTCTTTCCAATATATCCTACAATTCCGCACATGATAATAATGTATTTGTGTTTGTTTATAATGCTTCGTCATCCGGGCGCTGGAGCTTCCGGATGATAGGGGGCAGATGTTTCTTCCGGCGCAAATAGGCGTCGCGTCGCGCTTCATAGTCGCGCTGGTGTTTCTCTAAATAGCCGTCGGCCATACTCCTAATTTCTAACTTGGTTGATTGGGCGTATAGTTGTTGGGTAGTTTGAGATAGTTACTTGGCTTGAACGACTGATCTCCCCAAACCACTATATCCTTAAACCACAGGACTATTTGAATTTCGCATAGACCACGTTGATGCGGATTGGTTCATTCGGGTTGTCAGGTCCTCCCACCAGTCGTGTGCTGGTGAGCGACATGTCGTGGTGGATGCTGGCCAGGGTCATGGTAGACGAGGAGACTGTGGTATAGGTGATGGGCACCAGTACCATTTTATTCCAGTCGGGGTGGTTAGTTTCCCAGTTGGGGTCGGTTTTCATTCCTTGCTGCCTCATGTTCCAAAGCATGGTGACCAGCGAGGAGAGGTTGTTGAAAGTATAGGTGTTGTCGTAAGTATAGGTCTGGCTGCTGGCGGGTATGGGGTTGTTATAGCCTGTGTAGTAGGAGGTGATGTTGTCGGGCACCGACTCGTTTTCAAAGAAGTTGTGAAGGCTGTCCTTTTGTACGAGGAGCAGGGTTTGCGGCACTGCCAGCAACCGTATGTCGCTGCTCTGGCTGTTCAGGCGCTGGAACGTCAACTTGGCAGCCAGCAGCGAGTCGCCTTCGTGGCTTTCCTTGATTTGCTTGACAGGAAGCGTAACCTCGGTGAAGAGTCCGGATGGTGTCTTCAGATAAGTGTGATTCGTCTCTGCTGCCATCTGCCGCAATATTTCCGTGTCGTTGGTAATATGGGTGGTTTGCAGCACCTCCCTTGTTCCGGCCAGTATGAGGCTGGCATTGATGATTGAGGTGTCGCCCTGTACCGTGTAGAAGGCTCGCAGGCCAATGTTGCTAACCTTAGAGTGGAAGCCCAGCCCGTCTGTGATGCGGAAATAGAATCCTGGACAGAGCTGGTGGGTGAAAACGTATGAATTGGCGAAGTACTCATGATGGTCGAAATACTGCCTCATCAGGTAGGTGCCATAGTTCTTATAGGTGATGCCGTCCGGTGCGGTATAGGGCTGGTTCATGGGGATGCGTATGCAGTTGCTGTAGTACTCGTCTGTCCGCACGTCATCTGCCTCTTCCAGATTAGCATAGCTGAACACCTTCGGCACGTTGATGCCGCCAAGGCGGAGCATTCCCGCCCGTACAGGACTGAAATTGGAATAATAGCGGCGCCCTTCCTCCATAGGTATTGCCATTTCGCAGACACGCATCTTCATGGCCTGCAGGCTGTCGTCCTGACGTGACGGCGAGCTGAGATAGAGAATGATGTCGCAAGAGTCGGCAGCTGCACGTCCGTCGTACTTGGTCAGAATCTTGTCCTCTGGATAGACGTATGTATTGTCCATGACGTGGAACTGAGTAGTAAACTCGCTGGTAATGTCGGCGCCTGTCTCCGGGTCTCTCACACGGCCCAGATAGCAGTCGGCAGCCAGCGACAGGACAGAGTCGGCCATGATTGTGCGGGTGGACACCTCGTAGCTGGCCGTACTCACCTGCAACTTGTCGCTCTCGTCAGTCAGACTCTGGCCAATGTTCAAGTCTTCGTTTTCGCAAGAAGAAATGGCTACCAGCGCGAAAGCTGCAGCAGCCATGTAGTGGATAGTTTTGGACATTTTTCCTTTTTACCTTAAATCGTGTCGTAGAATGCTTCGTATGCCGGGCCGAAATCCTCAGTATATTCCAGGAGCGGCATGTCTTTCCTGGTGGCATACTTCAGCAGGTTCTTGTTCACATCGGGGTCGGCCAGGATGATGCCGTCGCTGTAGTCGATGGCCAGCTTTCCCAGCTCCTCGAAGTTGAAGTTGTCTTTATAGGGTTCCAGCAGCTCGGGCTTGGCGTCGCGGAACGCCAGGCACTGCTTGAACTTCGTACCGAGATCCTTCTTCAGGCTACGTGTAAAGAGCGATGTGACGACCTTCGTCTCGGCATACGAAGGTTCGTCGGCGTAGGCCGTCTTCACATAGAGCGGCACCACGGCGCTCATCCATCCTTGGCAGTGGATGACGTCGGGCACCCAGCGCAGCTTCTTCACCGTCTCCAGCACGCCACGGGCAAAGAAGATGGCACGCTCACCGTTGTCGGGGTAGTCCTCTCCACTTTCGTCTGTGGTCATCTGCCGCTTGGAGAAATAGTCTTCGTTGTCGATGAAGTAGACGGCGACACGCGATGACTGTATGGAGGCGACCTTGATAATGAGCGGATGGTCAGTATCGTCGATAATGAGGTTCATGCCCGACAGACGCTGCACTTCGTGCAATTGTCCGCGGCGTTCGTTGATGGTACCCCATTTGGGCATGAAGGTTCGTATCTCATGCCCCAGCTCCTGCATGACACGAGGTAACTCACGCCCCATGATGGATAACTCATTGTCGGCCACGTAAGGGGAAATCTCCTGATTGATGAAGAGTATTTTCTTTTTTGTCATCGCTAATTTGTCTTTTACCTTTGCAAAGGTACGCATTTTTTTGAAGAAAAGCGAATAAAAAGCGGAAGAAATGCTGTATTTTAGGAAAAAGTGACATTTTATAGATTTATTTTTAAGCTTTTTTTTCCTTGTTTGCAAAAATTGTTGTTATTTTGCACCCCAAAACCGCAAATGCGGTAATCAGTAACTCGTAAATCACATCGATGAAAGTTTTTAGCAAGATTGCCGACCTGCAGAATGTGCTTTTCGACGAGCGCAAGAAAGGGAAGAGCGTGGGGCTGGTGCCCACGATGGGTGCGTTGCACGAGGGACATGCCTCGCTGGTGCGCCGCTCTGTAAAGGAAAACGACGTGACGGTGGTCTCCGTGTTTGTCAATCCTACTCAGTTCAACGACAAAAACGACCTGCAGCACTATCCGCGCACGCTGGATGCCGACTGCCGGCTGCTGGAGGAATGTCATGCCGACTACGTACTGGCCCCTACGGTAGAGGAGATGTACCCCACGCCCGACAGACGGCAGTTTGAGTATCCGCCCGTTTCCACCGTGATGGAGGGTGCCCATCGTCCCGGCCATTTCAACGGTGTCTGCCAGGTAGTCAGCCGCTTGTTCTACATTGTCCGTCCCGACCGGGCATACTTTGGCGAGAAGGACTGGCAGCAGATAGCCGTTGTGAAGGCCATGGTGCGCCACCTGCAATTACCGGTACATATCGTAGAGTGCCCCATTGTGCGCGAAGACGACGGGCTGGCCAAGTCAAGCCGCAACACGCTGCTCTCTCCCGACGAGCGTGCCATAGCCCCCACTATCTATCAAGCACTGAAAGACAGCCTGATGTATGCGAAGACCCATACGTTGGCAGAGACACACGACAAGGTTGTCAGCGATATTAATAATGTGGACGGGCTTGAAGTGGAATACTTCGCCATTGTCGACGGCGACACGTTGCAGGACATCGCAGCCTGGGAGGACTCGCCTTACGTGGTGGGCTGCATCACCGTCTATTGCGGCAAGACCCCCATCCGCCTCATAGACCATATCAAGTACAAACCGCAAACCGATTAATTCAGAAGATGTTGATTGAAGTAATGAAGTCGAAGCTGCACTGTGTGCAGGTGACAGAAGCCAACCTGAACTACATAGGCAGCATCACCATTGACGAGGCCCTGATGGACGCCGCAAACCTGATTGCCGGAGAGAAGGTTCAGGTGCTGGACAACAACAATGGTGAGCGTTTTGAGACGTATGTCATCAAGGGAGAACGCAATTCGGGCTGCATCTGCCTCAATGGCGCTGCCGCCCGGCGGGTACAGGTGGGCGACACCATCATCATCATCTCCTACGCCTTGATGGACTTTGAGGAGGCCAAGACATTCCGTCCCAGCGTGGTCTTCCCCAAGGACAACCGACTGTTATAACCTTTTTTTGGATAGCCATAAAAAGCATGTTTAGTCCTGCTTGATGTGGATGTCGCGCTGCGGGAACGGTATCTCGATGCCGTTGGAACGGAGCGTGTCGTAGATGGTGCTCAGCACATCGCTGACCACATAGATTCTTTTTACGGCATCGGCCCAGATGTAGAGCGTGAAGTTGACGCTGCTGTCAGCCATAGCCGTCATCACCGTCTTTACAGGTTTTTCGCTGTCTGCCCATTGGTGGTTGAGTGCTTCTACAGCCGCCTCTACAAGCTGCTTGACCTGTTTCAGGTTTGAGCCGTAGGCCACGCTGAAGGGCACGGGAGTAAGAATATAGCCGTGGTTGCGCGTCAGGTTCTTATAGTTCTTGGTGAAAAGCTGGCTGTTTTGGAAGGTGATGATCTCGCCGTAGAGCGACTCCACGACGGTAGAGGTATAGCTGATGGACGTCACTTTTCCCATGGTTCCATCGACCTGAATCCAGTCGCCCACCTTGACGCGGCCGGCCATGAGCGTGGCACCGTAGTAGATATTCTCGATGATGTCTTTCGAGGCAAAGCCGACGCCGGTGGACAGGCCGCCGGAGATGGCCAGCAGCCAGGTCACGCTGATGTGGAGGATGGACAGCGACATGAGGAACCAGAGTCCCCAAACGAGCACCTGAATGACATTCTTTCCCATCACTTCGCGACTTGCCGCCGTGGTGGGGTCGTAGGACTGGAAGTGCAACCGCATCAGGGAGAGCACGGTGCTGGCCACATAGGCGAAGAGGAACCAGAGAATGACCACCATCGAAATCTTGAAGATGCTCACCTTCAGGTTAGGCAGGTCTATGAAATTGTTCTTGAATATTTGCCAGCAGAGATTGCCCAAGTTGAACACATCGGCTGCCCAGTAAATGGAAAGCATGACCGAGCATACTCCTATTGCGGGCAATATCACCTTTGTGATGAGAAGATAGAACCACGACTTCGTGATGGGCTTCTCGTCATAGCGGTGGCGGTGGCCGTACATCTTCAGGTAGCTGCTGAGGCAGGTGATGGTGAGGATGCAGGTAAGCTGCATGATCCACCAGATGAGTATCTGCACAGCCATCAGCGTGTAGCCCAGCCATGAACAGCAGAGCGAGAAGATGAAGATGGCCATGGAGATATAGGTGTAGAACATGTCCGACCGGGGAATGTTCCTGTGGTGGCGACGGATGACCCTCCATTGCCACAGGGAGCACAACAGCAGAATGACAGGAAACACCATGTTCACCAGCTCGCTGGGAATGAGCACGATGCGGAAGGCTATCACGATGAAGCCCACGACGACGAGTGGCGAATAGATATGGAAGGCGCTCTTAATCTGGTTGCCGCTGACACGGAGCAGCAGCGAGATGAGGATGACGCCCAACAGCCAGGCGTACTCTATGAGCAGGCCGCTGGCCATGATGAAGAAATTCTGCTGAAGCGTGGCACGCATGATGCCCATCACGGCGGCAAAGGTTACCGTTGTGGTGGCCATGATGATGCAGGCTCGCTTCTTGAGGAATTCTCGGGTATGGAAACGGCGTGGCATGAAGCGGAAAGCCAGCATGTTCAGCACAATGGCTAGGGCGATATAGGAGAGAATCATGCCAAAAAGGCGCAGGATGACCGTTGAATCCCAGTCGGAGCTTTTCTTGCTGGGTCTGTATTTCTCAGCCAAGGATACTTCCATCTGCTGCCATCGGCTCTTAAGGTTCTTCAGTATGGAGAAGTAGTTCTCGCCTCCGTTTTTGAAAATACCAGTCTGAATGTCGTTATACCGGCGGTTGGCATAATCGTTCAGGTTCTTCAGCCGCTGCTCGGTATTTTCGTAGAAGGTGATGTATTCAGCTACCTGACTGCGGGTCTCGCCCAACGTGTTGCTGATGCTGGTGGAAAGGGTCAGGCAGACGGTGCGGTCGGTCTTCGCTGCATCTTCCAGTAGGGTGGGGCGAATGTTCTTCAGGCTTGTCACCAGGCTGTCGTACTTGGCTATCTCGGAGTCCAGCTGCTCGATATACGACTTGAAAGGCAGCTGCTGGCGCTTGAACGCGAGGTACTGCTCTGTGGCCTCATGGCAGGCGTATGTGAGGTCGAAGACGTAGTTCTGCTGCTGAGAATAGAGCATCAGCGAATTCTGGTTGCTCCGTTTCATGGTTTCGCGCAGCTGTTGGATGATATCTTTCGTCTGCTGTTTACGCTGCTCGGCCATCAGCGTCAGCTCTTGGTGACGCTCTGTCAGCTCGGCACGCAGCACGCTCAACGTCTGCTCTAGATTACGTTCCTTCAAGACGGCAAAAGTGTTTGCAGATTGAATCAATAAGACTATGATTATTAGCAGCTTGTTCTTCATCTCTTAGTCTTTTAGTTTAAGTTCAAGACAGGCCCATTCGCCTTCATTTTTCTGCCATTCCATCGACATCCCCAGCTCCTCAGCCTTGGCCGAAAGAAGCGGGATGTCTTCAACATAAAAGCCGCTGAGCAGCAGCGAGGCCTCCGGCTTCATGGCATCACGCATACGGGGCATGTCGGCCAACAGAATGTTACGGTTGATATTGGCCACCACCACGTCGAACTTTCTTCCAAGCTTTCCGATGACGGTGGAATCGCCCAAAACGGACATAAACCTGTCGTCCACGCCATTGATGACAGCATTATGATGGGCGTTGTCCACACTCCATTCGTCAATGTCGTAACCGACGGCCTGCCCTGCACCTCGCAGTAGGGCGATGATGGCTAGCACGCCGGTGCCGGTGCCGCAGTCTAGCACATGAAGTCGCTTCAAATCGCGCTGCATCAGTGCTTCAGCCATCAGGCGGGTCGTCTCATGATTGCCGGTGCCGAAGGCCATGCGGGTATTGACCTCCACGAGCAGCTGCGCCGGAGTGGGGTGGGGGACATGCCTCCCGTCGTGTATAATAAGATGTTCGCCCACGTACACGGGTTCGAAGCCTTCCTGCTCCCATTGCTCGTTCCAGTCCCGGTTCTCCGCCTCAGCGACAGTATAGGACACGGTAGCATCGGAAAAGGGTAGGGCATCGAGCATTTCTTTCAGACTTGCCTCGTCGAAAAGCGCTTGTTGCACATATCCCTTAAGGCCGTCATCGGTATCCTCAAACGATTCAAACCCCGCCTCGCCAGCCAGGGCAGCCACTACGTCGCGCACGTCCTGTAGCGTCTCTTTTTGGGTGAAAACAGCAAATTCTACCTCGTAGTATCTCATACTTTCGTTAAATTTGAGTGCAAAATTAAAAAAAATAGGGAAAAACCTACCATGTTTTAGGGTTTTTCCGTATTTTTGCATAAAAATTAGTAGTATTTTTGCATCGTGAATCATTAAAACAGCTAAGAATATGAAAAAGTGGTTTATTTTATCAGTAATGCTGGGAGCTGTTTCGCTCTCCACCTTTGCACAGGACGATGACATGTATTTCGTCCCGACGAAGAAGAATGTGGCGCGTGAGAAGGCCAGCTATGGTATTCCCACCAGCACCTACTATTCGGGATCATCCCGCAGCGTTGACGAATACAACCGTCGTTGGGCCAGCAGCTACGAAGTGCTTCCTGCTGATACTGGCGACATCATCAGCTTCGCTGCCGTAGAGGGTGTATACCCCGACTCTCTGAACGACTTCTCCCTGACTCAGAAGATGTCGCGCTGGGACGGCTATGAACCTTCAGACGCCTACTGGGCAGGATATAGCCGTGGATATGCCGACTCCTGGGGATGGCATTCGCCCTGGTACTATTCCTATTATCCTTGGTACGACTGGTGGTACTACGATCCCTGGTACTGGGACTATGGCTGGTACTCACCCTGGTACTACGGAGGCTACTACAGCTGGTATCACCGTCCCTGGCTGTATGGCTACTACGGCTCTTACGTATATGGATATGGCGGTGGCCATCTCTACAGCTATTCGCCAGGTACTGAGAACCACGGCCGCATCAGTGGCTCGGCCAATCGTGGAGTTACCAGCGGCCGCACCCATTCCTATTCATCGGGCACCTTCGGCAGCAATCGCAGCGTGGCAGCCAATCGTGGAGGCGGCTATGGCGGCTCACGTTCGGGAAGCTACGGCGGCAGCACCACCAGCACGCGCACCAGGACTGTGGCAACAGGCTCTTATTCCAACTCCGTGGGTAACTTCGGCGGCAGCAGCTCGAATGCGGGCAGCAGCTTCGGCAGCAGCAGGTCGGCAGCAGCCAGCGTGGGCAGCAGCGGCGGCAGCTCCGGTGGCGGCGGTGGCTCCTTCGGCGGCGGAGGAGGAGGAGGCGGAGGTGGCGGCGGCAGCCGTTCCGGCGGCGGTGGCGGCTTCGGCAGCGGACGCAGATAACTCCCCTCGTCTTCGTCAGACCCCTTCTACTGTTCTATCTAAACAAAAGACATAAGAATGCTATAAACTTTTAAGGTTATGAAAAAGATTTTTGCAATGGCTGCGCTGGCCCTGACAATGATTCCGGCCGCAGCACAGGAGACATACGAGAATGCCAAGATAGCCTGGAGCGACCTCAGCGGCACAGCACGCTATGTAGGCATGGGAGGAGCGATGGAAGCTCTCGGAGCCGACATCTCCACGATAGGAACCAATCCTGCAGGCATCGGACTCTTCCGCAAGTCGCAGGCAAACATCACACTGGGACTTATAAACCAGCAGGATGGCAAGGCATTCGGAGGCGGCCATACCACCAACATGAGCTTCGACCAGCTGGGGTTCGTCTACAGCTCGCGCACCAGCAGCACCGGATATGTGAACTTCGGCTTTAACTACCACAAGAGCCGCAACTTCAACTATATTCTCTCTGCTGCCGACCAGCTGCACAATGCCTCCCAGAACAAGCTCACTTACGCCAAGGCCAAGAACGAACTGCTTTTCGAAGGTAATGGCTCGCCCAACTTCAACAAGCCCTACACGCAGTGCAACCAGCTCGACGACATGTACGCCCGCAACCTGCTCTACGACTACGATACCAACACATGGTACTACGAAGAGGCCAACAGCTATACTTTCGACCGCCGCCATTGGGGCTATGTGGCCGACTACGACTTCAATCTTAGCGGAAACATCAATAACCGCGTCTATCTGGGACTGACCATCGGCATCCACGATGTGCACTACAAGCACTATAGCGAGTACACCGAGTACTTCCCCCAGAACTCGCCCATACAGGTGGCCGATGACCGCAAGATCAGCGGCACAGGAGCCAATGTCACTGCTGGCGTGATTTTCCGTCCCGTTGAGTATTCACCATTCCGCATCGGCCTGTCGATTGCTACACCTACCTGGTACGATCTCAATACGAGAAACTACACCACCATGAGCGACGCAGGTGGCTCGGTGTATAACAGTGAAGAGTATGAATTCAAGCTCTACACACCCTGGAAGTTCGGACTCAGCGCAGGCACCACCGTCGGCGACTACCTGGCCCTTGGCGCCAGCTACGAGTACACCGACTACGGTTCGCTCGACTCCCGCTATAAGACTGGCGAACGCTACAGCTGGTGGCTGGATGACTATTCGGACGAAAGCGAGAGCGACGAGGTGATGAACCGTAACACCGGCGAAATGCTTAAAGGCGTGTCTACGCTGAAGCTCGGCGCAGAATTCAAGGCTGCACCTGAAGTGGCTGTCCGCTTTGGCTACAACTATGTGTCGCCCATCTACAAGAAAGACGGCTTCAAGGATGGCACGCTGGCCTCAGATGCCTCTTACTACAGCTCAGCCACCGATTTCACCAACTGGGAAGCCACCCACAGAATCACCTGCGGCATCGGCATCCAGCTCGACCAAGTGAATCTCTCCGCAGCATATCAGTATGCAACCCAAAAAGGCGGCTTCGAACCATTCATGAGCTACACAGACCAATATGATGCAGCCGACGATAATATTGTCGATGTGGTAAAGGTTAACAACAAGCGCCATCAGTTCCTCCTTACTGCCACTTATTCTTTCTGATATCTCTTCGCAAGATTAAACATAAAAAACGTGGGGGACAGCTCCCACGTTTTTCTTATACCAACAACAGTTTATTTATCATAATGCCGATTCTCGTTCCGTAAGCCCCCTAAGTTAGGAGGTAGGGTCTGAACAGACGTTTGCGCTTCGTGTACTCGTTTTCATGATATGTAAAAGGGGGTAAAATAGACAATTTGGGACAATTATCTCAAAACGCCCGAATCCTGCTGCGAGTGTGCAAGGTATACCCAAGGTGTATTTTGGGTGTAAAAACGCTCAAGTCCACAGTAAATTCGCTGGTGTTTCATTTGTTACAATTCGTTTTACCCCCTTTTACATATCGCTTCGCTCGAAGAAGAATGGTTGTGAATCTATCCTCGCGCCATGTTGTAGATAGCCTCCATGTCTTCGGCGTGGAGCACCTTCAGACAGCCACATGTAGCGGTGTAATTGCGGCTGCACTTGCGGGTCATCTCCTTGATCTCCTCGTCGGTGATGTCGCGACCTATCAGCTCTTTTATGTTGACAGGCATGCCGATGGCATGGTAGAACCGCTCCATAGCCTCGATGCCCTTAAGCGCCGTGCCCTCAGGGTCGCTGAAGTCGTTGGGCACTCCCATCACGTTGACGGCGAACCTGGCGAACCGGCTTATGCGCTCGGACATCACGTAGCGTGCCCAACTGGGCCAGATGGCGGCGAGCCCGGCGCCGTGGGTGACGTCGAACATGCCGCTGAGCTCGTGCTCCAGCTGGTGGGTAGCCCAGTCGTCGCTGATGCCGCAGCCCGTCAGTCCATTGTGCATCAGACTGCCGCCCCACATGATCTGTGCGCGGTAGCGATAATCCTCCGGATTGCGGAGCACGGCAAAGACCGCCGTCTTGATGTTGCGCAACGCGGCCTCGGCAATATCGGTGGTGAAGTCCATGTCGTCGTCCTTTGTGAAGTACCGCTCCATGGTGTGCATCATCATGTCGGTCACGCCGGCAGCCGTCTGGTATGGCGGCAGTGTGAATGTGCGCTCAGGGTTCATGATGGCGAACTTCGGGCGTGACATGTTGTTTGAGTAGCCCAGCTTCACGCCGCCCTCCTCATTGGTGATGACGCTCGACTCGCTCATCTCGCTGCCGGCGGCGGGGATGGTCAGCACCGAAGCTACGGGGAGCATACGGGCAGGGGCCTGGGCCTTGCCCAGATAGAGGCTCCACACGTCGTCGTCCATACACACGCCGTAGGCGATGCATTTGGCCGAATCGATGACGCTGCCGCCGCCCACGGCAAGGATGAAGTCAACATCCTCCTTGCGGCACAGTTCAATGCCTTGGTGGGCGAGCGACAGTCGGGGATTGGGCACTACGCCGCCCAGAGTGATGAACCCTACCCCACCCTCGCGGAGCAGGCCGCAGATCTTGTCGAGCAGTCCTGAGCGCACGGCGCTCTTGCTGCCGTAATGCACCAGCACCTTCGTGCCACCATATTTCTTGACCAGACGAGCCACCTGCTCCTCCGACTGTTTGCCGAACACCACCTCGGTCGGCGCATAGTAAATAAAGTCTTTCATTTTTCTTCTTTTTGCTTGTTATGATTTTAAGTTTCGCATTCGCTCCACTTCGAGGAGTAAAGGAGATGTGGAGGTAAAGTAGATTAGACTTTACGTTTCAATTCAAGTTCTCAACTCCTGTTAGTTAGTCTTTGTCCATAGGATAGCGTACGCCCCACTTGCGGCGCAGACCGTCCATGAGCTGCATGATGTAGAGGGTTTCTCCGTGGGGCATTTCGCGGGGTTCCAGAAGACCGTCGGCGAGGGCGTCGCGGCAGGCCAGGAACTGATATTCGTAGCCGGTAATCTGCTGTGGCACACGGATGGTCTCGACATAGGTACGGTCGGGGCCGCAGACCGTGATGGTCTGCGGGTTGTTGATGTTGTCGATGATGAGGTTGCCCCCGGTACCGGCAATGACACCAATGTTGTCGCCCACACATGCCGCACTCGACTGCACGTTGGCAAGAATGCCGTCCTGAAGGACGAGTGTGATGGCATTGGTTAGGTCCATGCCTGTGGCTGATTTCACGCACTGGCCGTCGATGCTGAGGATGTCTGCCGGGAAAAACATCCTGACGAAATTCAGCGCATAGACGCCGAGGTCGAGCAATGCGCCTCCGCAGAGATCAGGGCGCATGATGCGCGGCTTGTCGCCCATAGAGTAGCCCAGCGTGGCAGTAACAAGCCTCGGCTGGCCGATACGTCCGCTGGCCATCAACTCACGGACCATGCTGACAGCCGGTTGGTAGCGCGTCCAGATGGCCTCGGCCAGGAAGACGCCTCGCTCTTGAGCGAGGGCGATGACGTCGCTTGCCTCCCGGGCGTTTGCCATGAAGGCCTTTTCAACCAGGCATGGCTTTCCGGCCAGCAAGGCCTCACGTGTCACGTCATAATGGTGAGAGTGCGGCGTGCCGACATACACCAAATCCACGTCGGGATCGGCTATCAGCTCCGAATATGTGCCGTAGGCCCGCCTGATGTTCCACTTGGCGGCAAATGCCTCTGCTGTCTCCCGTTTCCGTGAGCCCACAGCGTAGGCCTCACAGCTGTCCAATCCATTGAGGGTGATGGCCGCCTTCTCGGCAATCCATCCCGTTCCGATAATTCCAACTCGCATATCAAGTCTGTTTAGTAATTAGTGTGTTGCTGGGTCAGGAGCTAACATACGCTCCATCTCTTCTATTTCCTGTGCTGTTGTAGCCCAGCTTGTGACGAAGCGGCAGGCAGAATGGGTGTCGTCGACAGGGCACCAGACCTCGAAGCCTACCGATTGACGCAACCGCTCCAAATCGTTGTTCGGAATGACGAAAAACTGCTGGTTTGTAGGCGAATCTATATAGGGACGGTAGCCCAAACTTCCGACAAAGAATTGTCGCAAGCGCACGGCTAAGTCGACAGCATGGCGGCCGATGTCCATATACAGGCCATCCGTGAACAACGCCTCAAACTGCACGCCTACGACGCGGCTCTTCGCCAGCAATGCGCCGTGCCGCTTGATGCGGCTGAGCATGTGCGAGGGAGCGTTTCCACCGGGGAACACCACTGCCTCTCCGCACAGCGCGCCACATTTTGTGCCGCCTATATAGAAGATGTCGGTCAGACGAGCCAGCAGCGGGAAGGTCACGTCGCTGCCCGCCGCCAGGCCATAGGCCAGCCTCGCCCCGTCGGCATAAAGCAGCAAACCGTATTCACGGCAAACATCATGCAAGGCCTTCAGCTCCGCAGCCGTATAGAGCGTACCCAGTTCGGTGGGGAAAGTGGTGTAGACTAATCCTGGACGCACCATGTGCTCTGCCGTATCATCTGCAAAGAATGCCGCCAGCCAGGCTCGCAACTCTCCCGCATCGAGCATGCCCTCGTGAGCAGGCAAGGCTATCACCTTATGGCCGGTGGCTTCTACGGCTCCCGCCTCATGCACGTTGATGTGGGCGGTCTCTGGGCAAAGTACGCCCTCAAAGGGCTGAAGCACACAGTCAATGATAGTGGCATTGGTCTGGGTGCCGCCGGCGAGGAACCATATCTGCGCGTCGGGGGCCTCGCAGACTTCGCGAATCAGCTGGCGCGCATGCTCGCTGAACAAATCGTCGCCGTAGCTTTGAGTCCGCTCGCCATTGGTCTCCACGATATGTCGCAGCACGGCCTCATGGGCCCCGTTGTTATAATCGCTCTCAAGATGAATCATAGTCTTCCTCACAGATTTCTTATAGAAATTTACGCTTGGTCTCTTCCTGTGCGGCAATCACGCGGTCGCACCATTCGTCGAACTCAGGGTCTTCTATTTGCAGCTCGGGATGACTCAGGATGTGGCTGATGCAGCGGCGGACACCTTCGTCGAAACGAGTAGTGGCCTGGAAACCGGGGACAGCCCGCTTCAGTTTCGTGCAATCGAAGCAGACAGTTAGACTCTTGTCGCCCAGCAGGTTGCCCTCGAAGTCCCATTCCTTCGGTGCCACGGCAGCCAGGAACGCTGATGCCACGAAGTAGGGCTTCACGGTGACGTGTAGTGCGTTGCCAACACACTCGTAAATCTGCCCCCACGTAAGCTGCTCGTCACTCATAATCTGGAAAGCCTCGCCGAGAGCCTTCGGGTTGCCAAGCAGACCTATGAATCCACGGGCGAAGTCCTCGTTCCACGTCAGCGTCCACAGCGACGAGCCGTCGCCATGCACCAGCACCGGCTTGCCGTCGAGCATGCGCCGCAGCACCTGCCACGAGCCTTTCAGCCCATGCACGCTCAGCGGCACGGCCCGCTCGCAGTAGGTGTGGCTGGGACGTACAATGGTCACAGGAAATCCTGTTTCCCGCCACTCACGCATGAGCAGTTCTTCGCAGGCAATCTTGTTGCGTGAGTACTGCCAATGGGGATTCGCCAGCATGGTGCCCTCGGTGATGATGTGGCTGGCCGCAGGCTTGTTGTAGGCCGAGGCCGATGAAATGTAGACATATTGACGCGTGCGCCCCCGAAAGAGACGGATGTCGCGCTCCACCTGTTCAGGCACAAAGCCTATAAACTCGCACACGGCGTCGAAGGGCTCGGAGGGAAGAGCTCCGAGCACCGTAGGCTCGTCGTCAATGTCGGCAATGATTTGCCTCACGTTAGCTGGAACCTCGTCCTTGCGGTTACCACGATTGAGCAGCCAGAGGTCATGGCCGCTCTCAGCCAGCTGTCGGGTGATGGCACTCGATATGGTGCCTGTTCCACCAATAATCAATATCTTCATAGCATGTTGTTGTTTAAGTCTTGTTTCATAGTTTTTATGCTGATAGAAGTCAATAGCTCAGCACCTCCACGCCGTACTCAGTCATCAGCAAGGTGTGCTCCCATTGTGCGCTCGGTTTCTCATCCTCCGATATCACCTCCCAGCCGTAGGGGTCGTCGGCATCGATAAACACTTTCCACGTGCCCATGTTGATCATCGGCTCGATGGTGAACACCATACCGGGAACGAGGAGCATGCCCGTGCCGCGATGTCCATAGTGGTTCACATCCGGCTCTTCGTGAAAGTGCAGACCTACGCCGTGTCCCGCCAGGTCACGTACGATGCCATAACCGTACTTCTTGCAATGTTTCTCAATGGCGTGCCCAATGTCGCCTACAAATCCCCAGGGCTTGGCGGCCTCCATGCCTATCTCCAGGCACTCTTTTGCCACACGCACCAGCTGTTCCTTCTCAGGCGTGGTCTTTCCGATGATGAACATACGCGATGCGTCGGCATAATATCCGTCAACGATGGTGGTGAAGTCTACATTGATGATGTCGCCCTCCTCCAGGACATCCTCCTCCTTGGGAATGCCGTGACACACCACCTCGTTGATGCTGGTGCACACACTCATCGGGAACGGCGGCGTGTCGTCGTCGGCGCCATAGCCCAGACAAGCAGGCGTGGCATTGTGCTCCTCACAGTATTTGCGACAGATGCGGTCAATTTCCAGCGTGTTCATCCCTTCGTGGATGGCAGCCGCCACAGCATCCAGCACCCCCGTGTTCACCACTCCGGCGCGTCGGATGCCCTCTATCTGTTCGGGAGTCTTGATCAGCTCACGAGTAGGCACCAGCTTACCCTTGTTTTCCCAGTACATCACTTGCTTGTCCAGTTCCGTCGGTTCCTGGCCTCTCAGACAGTGCCAGCGGCGCTTCATCGGTTTTGCGTTCATATATATAATATGTGTTTTAATTATAAAAACCTTTTCTCCAAATCCTCTTCGTATTAGTATTTTAAGCTTCTATATAACTAATGCTATTTTGGCGTTTGCGTAGAGACGTCACATTGTGGCGTCTCTACTGACCGCTGCAAAAGTAGTCATTTTTTTCCAAAAAGCAAAATAAAAAGCTACATTTTTACAGATTTCATCTTTTACTCCGACAATAGGTTAGCACTACCCTCTTCTTTTCAGCCCAATGTGCTTCTGCTTTGCTACATGATGCGTATAAGAGTAGTCCCATGTAGGAATCTGACGCCCTGAGTCAGGGGTAAAGAGACTAAGCGTTAAAATATGCTTAAATGCTTCATGTATGAAAAAAAAATAGTACCTTTGCACTCACAACAAGAAAGATAAAACGCCACAGCGGGGCAGGAAATGCCCTCTATGGCAAAAATGGTTGAAAAGTAAAAAGGTAGTAAAGTAAAAAAATAAGACAGTGGATCAAACGTTTGACAACGACAGAATCTTGAAGATTAACATTGAGGAGGAGATGAAAAGCTCCTACATCGACTATTCCATGTCGGTGATTGTGGCGCGTGCCCTCCCCGATGTGCGTGACGGATTTAAGCCGGTGCACCGCCGTATTCTTTACGGAATGATGGGCATCGGCAATACCAGCGACAAGCCGCACAAGAAGTGCGCCCGCGTGGTGGGTGAGGTGCTGGGAAAATACCATCCTCACGGAGACTCCTCAGTTTACGGAGCCTTGGTACGCATGGGACAGGAATGGAACATGCGCTACATGCTGGTGGACGGACAGGGAAACTTCGGCTCGGTGGACGGCGACTCACCGGCTGCCATGCGATATACCGAGTGCCGCCTATCGAAGATGGGCGAGCACATCATGGACGACCTGGAGAAGGACACCGTCGACATGGACCCGAACTTCGACAATACCCTGCTGGAACCCAGCGTGATGCCTACGAAGGTGCCCAACCTGCTGGTGAACGGCGGCAACGGCATTGCTGTGGGTATGGCAACGAACATGCCGACACACAACCTGGGCGAGGTCATCGACGGCTGCTGTGCCTTCATAGACAATCCCGACATCGACTGCGAGGGACTGATGCAGTATATTCCCGGCCCGGACTTCCCGACGGGAGCGTTCATCTACGGACTGCAGGGCGTGCGCGATGCTTACGAGACAGGACGCGGCCGCATCGTGATGCGGGCCAAGGCTGAGATAGAAAGCGGAGAGACGCACGACAAGATTGTGGTCACAGAGATTCCCTACGGCGTGAACAAGGCCGATCTCGTAGCTTATATCGCAGAGCTGGCCAACCAGCACAAGCTGGAGGGCATACACAACGTGAACGATGAGTCAGGCCGGCAGGGCATGCGCATCGTGGTGGACGTGAAGCGTGATGCCAATGCCAAGGTCATCTTGAACAAACTCTTCAAGATGACGGCCCTACAAAGCTCATTCTCAGTAAACAACATTGCCCTGGTGCCCATTCCCGGCACGCACGGCAAGCTGCGCCCGAAGCTGCTCACGCTGAAGGAATGCATCAAATACTTCGTAGACCACCGGCACGACGTGACCATACGCCGCACACGCTATGACCTGAAGAAGGCTCAGGAGCGTGCCCACATTCTGGAAGGACTAATTATCGCCGTGAACAATATCGACGAAGTGGTGCACATCATCCGCAACTCGAAGACACCCACCGATGCCCAGCGCAACCTGGAGAAGCGCTTCGACCTTGACGAGCCGCAGTCGAAGGCTATCGTCGACATGCGACTCTCACAGCTCACGGGCCTGCGCGTCGACCAGCTGCATCAGGAGTACAACGACCTGATGAAGCTCATCGCCGACCTGCAGGAGATACTCGACAACCCCGAGCGCTGCAAGGAGGTCATGAAGCAGGACCTGCTGGAGGTGAAGGAGAAATATGGCGACGAGCGCAGGACGCAGATCATTCCCTTCGACCATGAGTTCAACGCCGAGGACTTCTACCCCGACGACCCTGTGGTCATCACCATCTCCCACATGGGCTACATCAAGCGCACACCGCTGGCCGAGTTCCACGCACAGGGACGCGGTGGCATGGGCAGCAAGGGAGCACGCCACCGCGACAACGACTTCACGGAGTACATCTATCCTGCCACCATGCACAACACGCTGCTCTTCTTCACCCAGAAGGGACGCTGCTACTGGCAGAAGTGCTACGAGATTCCCGAAGGCGACAAAAACTCAAAGGGCCGCGCCATTCAGAACATGCTCAACATCGAGCCCGACGATGCCATCAACGCCGTGCTGCGCATCAAGAAGTTCGACGACGAGGAGTTCCTCAACAACCACTTCGTGGTGTTTGCCACCAAGCAGGGTATCGTCAAGAAGACCTGTCTGAACCAGTATAA
>JAEEGG010008398.1_pt1 | contig 23447 bp, 8 predicted proteins | sample 9134161 | NCBI WGS metagenome assembly JAEEGG01 (sample SAMN16246543, study PRJNA631951) | gut metagenome | biome: gut microbiome; feature: rumen; material: CR-attached | host: Bos | place: Iran: Karaj | collected 2018-10
ATCAAAAACTATCAAATGCTTTCAAACTTTTTTGATATCTTTTGCATCGATTAATTTTAATTCTGCTAATGTAATTTCTGGGAAATTTCCTATCACTGCGAAATACATAGAATTCTCATAATAGAATAAACAAGTTTAATATAACTAAATACCGCAGACTTTCAATTATTCGTTTTTATTCTGCACAACTATTACATCATATTCATCAGTTTGATCTAACATTGCTTTCATTACCCTTTCTTCCGATATAAATTCAGGTTTTTTCTCTGGACCTGAATCATAAATTTCAAACATTCAATCTTTGTATCATTTGCAAAGCACTACATGGCCACCACTAATTCATTCTTCACGAGGCTGATCATATAAAGCATACCAATTTAAAGCCAATATAAATAAGGTATCTTCATCCTGAAACTTTTTTACAACAGATACCAAATCTGTTTCATATATTTTGTCAATTTCATCACTTTCTAAAACTTTTTTCATAGCAAATGTATCATACAAATCAAACGTATTGCTTCAATTCATATCTGTCCACACCCCATCTTTTAGAAACTCTTCAGTTTCATAATTCTCAAACGCCTTATCAATATAACTTTTAGGATCCTGAACATATGCCAAATCATTTTCATATGTTGAGTTACTAGCATAAGTTACCTTAAATCATAATCTAGAAAGAGCATACGCCATTTCCACCTCATTCAATCATTTACCATATTCATATCTACCCATTTTAGCAATTTTCATAACATCTCGAGTATCTTTCATATTAAACTGAGTATACCAAAAATAATTGAGTATCCCCATAAAACAGGCAGTACTACAGCATCAATAATAAGCTTCAGGCATAAAATTAATTTGATATTTTGGATATTCCATAATAAAGAAATTACTAAAATAAAAAGCTTTATTTCATCATATAATAACCTTTATTTCAACTCCTTATCCAAAAATCCATCCAATCACTCCTTATCAAAGCAACAAACAAAACTTCATTTATTTACTTTATAATATTTTTTTAACTCAGTTTTTTCAAGTATTTTCTCCAAATTTTTAATATCTCATACATAATCTATAATATAAAGTTTTCATCCTGGTTTTAATAATCTTTTCGCTTCTTGTAAAAAATCACCTATATCTAATAGAGATTTACTATAAATATGTCACAGAGTATGTCAAATAATGACAAAATCCTGACTATTTGTGTCAACTCACTCAATATTATCTCATGATGAAGGATTAAGAATTAATCAATATTTGCCTTGATTCTCTTCCCAGTTTTTTAAATGTTCCATCAAAATTTTACGTCTACGTATATACTCTCTCATGCTTGATTGACAATCATTATACCACTGCAAAGTTCATTTTGCTTCTAATATCTTAGCATCATCCTTACTTTTTGAAATAACCTCTACAATCTCCTTTTTCATTCACTCAATTCTATCTTCAAACTTTCATCTTATTTTACTTCACATCCATTCAATATTTTCCTTTAATTTACAATCTATTCAATCCTGATCCGCAAACATTGGATCCACAATTGTCACGTTTGCTCAAGCTTTAGCTGCGTCCATTTCAAAAATTCCAAATCATCATCCAATACTCGTTATCTTCTTACCTTTCAGATTTTCTGGTTTTAAATCCATAAAATCCAAAAAATTATCAGTTACCCAATTTGGACAAATACTTTTTACATCAACATATGACTCTGGATATTTTTCCATATTCATTTAAAATTATCATTCTGCTAAAAAGCTTCTCTTCCAATCCTCCAAAATACGCTCAAGATAAACAATATTATGTAATCAAAGTAATGCTCATCAAAGCACCTCTTTTTCACGTAATAAATGATGGAAATATGCTTTAGTCAGATATTTACATGCATAACAGTCACAATTACTAGTCAATGGAGAAAAATCTCTCGCATATTTCGCATTTGTAATTTTGATATTTCACTCATCTGAAAATATAATTCCATGTCTTCCTAATCTAGTCGCACTTACACAATCAAACATGTCTATTCATTGTTCGATAGCAAAACGAAAATCTGCAGGCGTTCATACTCACATCAAATATCTAGGTTTATCATTAGGTAATTTTGGCGCTGTATATTCTATTACTTCCTCAATCTTTGACCTTTCTTCTCCCACGCTAACTCCACCAATTGCTATTCCATCTCGTGCATATTGAGACAAAAGCTCAAGTGACTCCTGACGCAAATCTAAATACGTTCCTCACTGAACAATTGGAAACAAGACTCCCCTTGTTTCATTATATTTTGGTCTAAAATGCTCAAAAGCTCTTTTCGCCCAGCGATGTGTCATCTGCATTTGTCTAGCCGTCTGCTTTTTATCTGCGTCTCAAGGAGAACACACATCTAAGACCATCATAATATCAGAACCAAAATCTGACTGAATATCTACCACTTTTTCAGGAGAAAAAAAATGCTTACTTCCATCATGAGGAGACGAAAACTTAACTCATTCCTCAGTCAACTTCATTCTCACATTATGAGAAAATCATTTATCATCCTTCTTTCCAAGTCATAAACTAAAGACTTGAAAGCCTCCACTATCTGTGAGAATCAATCAATCATTCCAATTTTCAAATTTATGTAATCATCCAGCAGCTTTGATTAATTCATTTCATGGACGTAAATATAGATGGAATGTATTCGCGAGAATCAGTTTTATAGGTTCGATATGGGTTCAAATATAATGAGAATCACGAAGCAAATCAAGAATTATTCATTTAATCGTTGCCTTAGTTCCAACAGGCATAAAAATAGGAGTCTGAATTTTTACTCCATTTAGCTCAATTTCTCCAACTCTTGCATTTCCCCTTTGTTTAAGTATATTGAACTTTAGTTTATTATGCATTGATTTTAAATAAGATAAACTGCAGTTACTATAAAGAAAATCCTTAAATAAGCAATCGATTTTAATTATTGTATTTATGATAAATGCTAGAAGAAATCAAAAAACTAATCTATAGTAAATATAAACCAGAAGATAAAATCTGACTCTTCTTTTCTCTTTTTGATGATAAATGAAAATTACTAATTTCAAACTGAGTTTTAACTACAGATAAGACATTGGAGGAAATGGTAAATTTATTATACAATTGAATGTTAAAGAAACAAGAATCTAGGACTAAACATATCATCATAGATATAGTAAACGAAATAGTTGAACAAAAAGATGTAGCAACATTTCTAAGTATGGATCCCAAAACAAATTGAGTATTACTTGTTGAAACTACATGAGAAAAAACTTGATTAATCTTACCTAACACAAAATGAATCTCTTCAATGAAACAAGCAGTCGCCTGAATCAAATCAAAATATCAACTGCAATGAGATGTAACAATTTCTACTTTCACTGTAAATGAATTAATTTTGGATAGATAAATTATTCCATAATTACTTCACCATCCAAATTGCATATATATGCATACGGCAACAATTCCTTAATTCTTTTTAGAATTTTTTTATCTTTTTCATATTTTCTTCAAACTAATATTCACTCAATCAATACTGGAGGAATTCAGAATAAAATTGCGCTTTCTCTTTCAGTAAAAAATAAATCCTTATTTTTTCTTTTGGGAACAAAAAAACTATCATACACCTCTGGATGTACAAATTCTTTCACATCTTTACACGGAATTTTTGTATCCAAGATATCTCATTGCTTTAATAATCTAGCATATTTATTAGTTCAATTAATAATTATTCAAATCTGAACAAAATCCTGAGCTAAACTCGGCATAAATCTAGCTTCTTTTGTTTGTTCCATATACCATGTATTAACTCACTGTGTTTTCAACCATCATAATAGATTTTTCATTTCATTAAATGAAACTATTTTTTGATTAGACGATCACTCTTTACCATCTCTCTTCCAAAAAAAATACTTTATAGTTCAACCACTATAATAATTAATATAATCTTTCAATAAAATATTATTCCTTAAATTTCGAACTCATACTGTATACAAATATTTTCATTCTCTTCATCATTCAAATTGTCACGTAATTAATCATTTTTTTGCAATAAATTCTAATCAATCTATATTTTTTCGTGTTCAATGTAATAATGTTCATTTCTTTAATTTCACCAAATCTCAAATTTTATATTTATGCTTTCTAGGTTTATAATTTTCCAGAATGTAATAAAAATTATTAATCTGATTTATTAATAATTTCTTTGAGTTTTTATTTTTTATTTTAGCTTTTGTAAGCTTTAAATACTCAGTTCTATCCATTATTACAAAATCATAATCTAAAATTACTCCTTACCAAAAGATTTCAAAACATCATAATTTCATTCTCCTTCAACATTTGAATATCATTTTGGAGAATCTACATTTTCCATAATTTGAAAATGCAAATGCTCTTCCCAATCTCAATTATCTTTACTAAAAGGAGCTCAAACTCTACCAATCACATCTCAAGTCTTAATATCATCCCCCACTTTTGGCAATTTTTCTGGTCCAAGATGTGCATACAATGAATAGAATTTCGTCATTCAATCTGGCATAGAATGTTCAACAATAACTCTATGTCAAAGTCATCAATCCAATCATGAAGCAACAACTTTTCAATTATAAATAGACCTTACCTCAAATCACGCCTTTACATTATAATCCACTCATAAATGATATTGCTCATTTTTATAACTTCTATTATCTGAAGGCAATATAAATCACTTTTTAATTAGATTCCTATATGCCTTTAATTCATATATTCTCTTATCTTTTGCATTACCTTCTAATATGCTTTTCTTTACATCTGCCTTTCATTCTTCTTCTGCTCACTTTACCAACATTTCTACCAAATCTTTAAAAGGAACTATATTATCAATCCCAGGTATTGGCTCTGAACAATTATCTCTAATAAATTCTTGAACTTTTTCATGTTTATCAGTCTCATTAAATAATTTATATTTCAGGTCTTCTGCTCTATTTTGAGCATCTTCTTTTGCTAAAATTTTCTCTTCTGTAATTCTAGTCATTTGTTCTCTATAATTATTTTCATCAAAAGATACTCAAAAATCTTCAGGCGATTTATGATTTCTATTTTCTAGATTTCTATCCGCTCTTTCCATGAGTAAATTTTAATATAAATCTACTAAAATTATACACACAAACAAAAATAATGCAAAAATTTGATTATTTTTTGCTCAATAAAAATTATTTTTCAAAAAAAGGACCCACAATCGTGAATCCCCTTTTATTTTAAGTTTTTACTCTCATTAACATCAACCATGCCCATTTTCTCAACTCCCATCTATCTTCAGGATTGTCTATCTGGGTCATAATTCATTCTCTATTAAGAGCTCATAGATGCCTCGTATAATATAGTTTAGTTGCTGTCGCATCTACTACGTCATATTTATCTCACCATAGCAATCTTGATAAGATTGTTCAGAATTCAGCCCTATCAAGTATTTTGTTTGGCAAGAAGTTTTGCATTCTAATTCACATCACTCATAATGCACAAGATTTTTCTGCATACATTTTCGCATTTGGTTTCCACCAATCTCTTTCTGGATCTCACCATTTACAATATGAAGGTATCGGTGGAACTTTCCTTCCAAGTACATTCTCTGTAAACCTTACTACTAATTCTGCCATATCTCACCTAGGTATATATCCATCTGGATCAGAATCTTTTCGCGCTGTATCTATAATTCATTTACTACGTGCCCACATGTACCCAATCAATACTTCCATGTTATTTCTATTTCTATCTACTGTCTCTGCTGTTTTATCTTTTGCTGCTCCATGCTCTCATGAAGGTTCATCTGGTGAATCTGGCGAATCCGTAGAATCTGATGAATCTCATCATCCTCATCCACCTCATCATCTTCATCATCATCCACTCCATCATCCACCACCACTTACTTCTTTCCATATAGCCTTAACTACAATATCATCTCAAGTTATAGTCTCTGGGGGTTCTGGCTCCCATCATACAAACTCATATCACGTTTTAGTTGGTTTTTCTGGATATGGAACTGGCTCTCCATAATTACCTGTGAACGTAGGTATCTCAGTTCATCAATCTGTATCAAACGTAACTGAATGCTCTCCATAATCCCATTTACTTATTATCTCTAGATTATGAGCTGGCATTGTTGATGCATGTGTATACTCATCATCTCCATCAAACCATCATAAGAATGTATTTCATGTCCATTCAGGATCTGCAGGCAATATAAGAGAATCTCCGTATTTAACTCATGTATCAACTGGAATCTTACCTCTATCATTTACAATCAGATTATACATATTTCTTGTGTAATAATACTGCACTATTCAACCAGAAATAACAGCATCTCCTGTCCTCAATGTAAATCATGTATATTCATTTCATGTCTCTATTACGACAGAACCAGATGCAGCCGTTCCTTCTCATGTCTCTACTACATCACATCATGTTCATGCTATATTTTCTAGACAATACTCAATTGTATAAGAGATTTCTTCAGCTCGCTGTGCATACAATCGTACTTCTCCTCAATCTTCTGTAGTCAAATTAAATACTTCTGCTCAATCAGCAAAACCTGTTCATGTTCATCACGGTTCAGTATTCCATCAATTGAAAACAGCTCAATCCTTCACAAGTGTATTTAGAGGTAAATACACTCATGTTTTATCATAAGTCATTTCCAAATTATCCATAGCTCAATATCCTCCATTTACATCAAAACGTATTGTATATGTATTTGGTTCTGTTACAGCATATAGATATACATCATGCTTAGGCATGATAAAGCTGAATATACTATTAACCAGATTAGATCCTATCAACTCATCATAATTTTGAGCAAACGAAAAATATGTAAGCATAGATGCTCCTATCAACCCTCCAATCACAAATGCCATCGAACTAAGAAATTTCTTCCCTCTAAACATCCGACAATGGAGTACAAAAATAGGTAAAAAGACCGCTTCTGGTTTTGTTTTTTTGTTTTACCAAAGAATTTACACAGATTACTTATAAATATATTCTATCCACAGTCAAGCCTTAATTCAAAAAAAGTTTTTGTAAAAAAATAGAGAGAGCCTCCGCTCTCTCTATTATATTTAGTTAGTTATAAACTTCTAAGATGATGGACCTAAATCTGTCTGAAATGTATCATCAGTCTTTTTTCTCCACTCTTTGAAGTGGTATCATGGTTCAACTGTACCAGTTACTGTTACTGTCTCTCCATATCTATAATCTCCTGCTCCAGTCAAGTTAGTTATATGTGCATCACCACTCAAGTATACATGGAATGTTCCTCTAGTGTAGAATAAGTAGATTTCTGTAGTTCCATGTCTATCAATTGTGATTTGAGTATATCCTGTTCCACTATAACCGTCTGTTCCTCAATCTAAGTATCATAGAGTAGGTGTGTTATATCATGAAATATTATATACTAAGCTTGAAACTGCAACTTGTGTATCAGAAGTTCCGTTATGTACTCCAGAATCTACTAATGTGTATCCAGTTCCATCTGTATCTTCAGTGTAGTAGTATACTTTATACTTAGTATCTTCATTAGCCTCCCAAATTGCTGTAAACGTTACTGTTCCTCATGTAGCTAAATTCTTAAACTCTGTCGCTTCCACTCCACTCGCTGTTGCTGCTGTTGATGTTTGATCTCCCATATAGTGTGTTACTCATTCAGTCATTCATGTGATTGACCATCACTTAAATGTATATCATGATTTCTGTGGGATATCAATATGTCATGTTTTATCGTATGTAAATCCTGTTGTTACTGTCTGAGGAACTTTATCATCATCATCATAATTAATTGTTACTGTATATGTGTTGTTAAGACAAGCTGTTCATTCTCCATTATCATGGTATCATGTGTTACATGACCAAACTGCTTCATAAGAACTATCGTATGCTCTTCCGTTAAATGATACACTTGGATCAGGATCTCCAGTTATATCTGTTCATGACCATCATACGAATGTACTATTATCTCTGTGTGGATTAGACAAGTTAACAGTATCTTCTACTGTATAAGCATATCCACTATCTGTACCTCCTTCTCATCATTTCTTATTAATTGAGACATGGTATGTATTTGTTGATACATTTGCCTTAATTGTTACATCTGATGCTGGCATTGTAAATGTTGCACCTTCTGGTGATGTAGGATTAGTTACTGTAATATCACCTGACTCAGTTGTTACTGTCCAAGACTCAAATGTATATCAACTCTGTACATCAGCATTAAGTGTTACTGTATCTTGATATAGATATGGTCAACTATTACCTCCAGAGTGATCTGCCGTAGTAGTTACTGTCACTCCTGTTGAAACATCTATTGTTCTATTATAACTTTCTCTATTATAATAAGCATTAACTACTCATGTACCACCTCAGTAAATTTGTGTCTGATCTATATGATCAGGTGCAAATCATACATAATCACGTCCTGTAACTGCTGTTGTTGTGTCAGTAGTTCCGTAACCTGTATATGATTCAAGATTAACAGTATAATTTCAATTTAAATCTTGTCATAGATGATTAACTTTATATTGTGTATTTGTATCCTCTGTACATTGTTCTGCATTGGTACCTGTATCTACTATATGATATCAAATATCACAACTCCATGTAGCAGTATATTCTCTATTTCCAATACTTCATCATGTAACTACTACATTTTTTGTTGGTCAATCTAATTGAGTTCCATTAATTACTCATCCAGTCCATCATTCGAATGTACTATGATCTCTTGTTGGATTTCCCAATGGGATATTTTCATCCTCTACATTATAAGTTCTTGTACTTATAGCTCCAGATCCTCATGTAGGATGGATAATTAAGTCATATGTAATTAAGTCTGCATAAGCTGTCTTTGAAATATTTTCTGCAGGCATGTTAAATGAAGCACTATCACCACTATATCCACTCCATGTTCCTGTTTGATATCATGGTTTTAATTCGAAACTCAAAGCTACATCATCATCATATTTGAATGAATAAGTATGTGTTCAACTATTTGTACCTCCACTACTATAAGAAGTTGAATTTACAGTTACTGTCTCTACTCATTTACCTGCTATCAATTCTAAGTCATAAGATTTTCTAACATATTCATATCTAATTGCAGTTGTTCCATCTGGTTTAATTCCTGTTCCCTGTGCTGATGGAGTTGTAAATCATGAGTATTCAACAAGATCTCAAGTTATGAAATCATCCGCTGTAGCTGTTCCAGTATATGTATCTGTTGGAGTCTCTGGATAAGTTCCATCTAATTTTTGTTGATAATAATTTATTACATAATTTACTTGATCAGGATTCCATCTAGCCGCGAAGTGTACTGTTCCACTTGTTGCACGTAGATTGTTGAATGATGTTCACATTACTCCATCTGCTACAGTATCATTGACATCTGCTCATCCAACCTCATGAGGATATGCAGTATCCATTCCTGTGATATGCCAACCTGAGAAGCTATATCATGTCCTAGATGGATTACTTACTGTAAATCCACTATCATATGTTGCACTCGTTGGATGGCTCGCTCCATGAACTGGGACACTAGTTCCACTACCTTGATTTAAATCATATGCAATAGTATATCCATTAGCTCACCATTGAGCATAGATATGATAGTGTCCACTCTCCTGAGTGGTCAAGTTCTTTACTTCTTGTCCAGATGTATATGGTGTTCCATCTCCACCGGTTGTAGTATTCCATGATTGCCATGTATATCATGTTTTCACGAATGCATTTGGATTTAGAGATCATGATTCATCATAAGTGAACATTTGTTCTGGCATTGTTCATGATGCTCCATCATTTCCATGATAATCTACGAAATACTTGTTTGCCTCAGTTGTCGCATACAGATATACATGATGCGCTGGCATAAGAAAACTAAATGATTTTGCAGTCGAAATTGGATTTGTAGCTGAATCATAATTTTCCACATCCGCTGCATTTGCGTAAGACAATGGTGTTAGCAAATTGGTCACCCCCAACATTGCTACTGCTGTTACGCTGATAAACTTCCTAAAGTTGGACATTTTTAATAAGAAATAAATTAAAATATCATTTACAGCGTTAATTATAATCAGAAATTTTTTTCTGTCAAATTTTTGGGGACTTTTTTTGATATAAATTTTATTAGGTAGAAATTAAGTTTTTTATATTTGATATAAAAAATCACTAAAAAAATATACAAAAAGTATTTGAAAAAACAAATAAAATCAAAATTTTTATATCATAATATATTATATATATAATAAATCTGATCAAAAAGAATAAGATATTTCTCCAGTTTGCCGTTATCTTCCTTATTTCTCTGCTCTATACTTTATAAAAAATTTCATAAAAAAAATCCCCCTTTTACAAGGGGGAAGGAGTATAACAACAGAGATATATTAAATCTTTAGCTTTTATATTCCTCACATTTACCATTATTTTATTTAGCTGATCATCATGAATGTCATGGTACTATATCATCATCTTCTTTTTCTAATTCTCTATCCCATCTTACGAAATGGTATCATGGTTTAGGTACAGCATTTACTGGTACTTCACTTCCACATTCTCGTACTGCTTCTGTCGTTCTCTCTCCATTTATCTCTAAGTAATCTACTCACTTATCTCCACTTAAATGCACTGTATAATTATTTCTAGTATAGTATAGATATATCTTTGTACTTCCATCTCACTTAATTACTGCTTCTGTTACTATCTCTCATGGTCAATTTTCTGTTCATGTTAAGCTTCATCTATCATAATGTGCGCATGGATACTGACTCTCTTTAGATAGAGATGATAATGTTAATACATCATCCGTTATTCAATGTCATGTCTCTGTTTCAGTTAATTGATATGTACCTGATCATACTCTCTTTACATAATGATATACTACATACTGCGTATTTGTATTCGCTGTAGCTGTTGGTGAGAATGTTTTGCTTTCTGTAATCGCATTCCATACCTGTGGATTAGCTTCACTAGTATCTGTATGTGTATATCCATCCTTAGCTACTGCATAAACATAGATATCTGATCAGGCTTTTACTACTCTGCTTGCTGTAGATTGTGTATTACTATATCCACTTGCTCCATTTATCTTATAATATATTATATCTATTCATGTATTAATAATCATATTCAATGTATATCTCTCTCTATCAAACCATGTATAGTATGTACTATTTCCATTCAATGTTGTAGTTGCTGATGTATTTGGTGTATTTGTACTATTACTTGTTGAATATCATCTATATGTCTGAGTTGAAGCATTCTCTGGTATAGTATATATACTAGATAGTGTTAATGGTGTAGCTTTTGGTGCTATATAAGTTCCACTACTTGCGATATCATAATTAGTTGTGTTATAACTTCAGCTTGTTCATGTTATCTTCTCCAACATATTATATACTACATAACTATTGTATGTCTTTGATCCGCTAACTACATTTCCTGCTGCATCTCTACAATACATGTAGTATGTTCATGCTGATGTAATATCTATTCATGTTGTGAAACTTGTATTACTTGAGATTGTTGTATATGTTGGTGTAGAGCTATTTCAAATATAGTACTGAGTAATTCATACTGAATCTGAACATACTCATGTCAATCTTTGAGTTGTAGATTTTTGAGCATCTGTTGTAGTTAATGTAATTTGTGGTTTTCATTTATCTATATTACTTACCTCTATACTACAACTTCATACATTATCTGCAGCATCCTTTACATATCATGTGTATCTTCCATTTTCACCTACAACTTTTATCTTATTAGTATTAAATACATTTCCATTCCAACTATATCATTCATCAATCTGATTCAATTCTACATCATAATTCAATGTTAATGTTACATCTTCATTTGTCCAAGATGTCGTATTCGGAGTTATATTACATATTGGAATAGTATTATCTACTGTTGTTTCTGATATCCATTCTTTGGCTCTATTTGGATTTCATGATGTATCTGTAAATGATCATGCTGGTACTGCTATCTTCAATTCTCAGTCTCATGTTAAGTTGGTCAATGTAAGTGTATATTTATATGTTCATCATACTACAGAATCATAAGTCAGAGTTTTAGTTGGCTGTTTTTCTACTCAATTTACATAAATATGTATATCACTTGCTGTGAATTCTCATGTATTTATTCACTTAGATTCTATTACATCCAATGGAATATGTATTGTATGTCCAGAATTTACAAATCGATATTCTGGTGCTCCATGCTCTGGATCTACCTCTGGACCTGTAGTATCGATATTCTTCCATGTTACAGTGATATCTTTTGTAGTATCTTGATCTGTTAATGTGATTACACATGTATCATCTCACTCATAATTATCATCTGGAGAATATGTGATATTGTTTCCATTTACTGTACATGATCAATGAGTTGCATCTGTCTTCAATGAGGCTGTTATTGATTCACAGCTTCATGCTGTTGCATTACTTCATGTCTTCCAATCTACCGTCTTTCATGTATTTCATACATTTTCATGTCCTGTAAAATCATGAGCTGCTAATGCTACATCTGTCCATGTGAATGTTACATCCTTTGAGGTTGTAGCATTTAACAACGCATCTCTTACTTGTACTGCCACTGTCTGTGTTCATGTTCCATTCTTATACAAACTATATGTTGCACTTGATCCATATGTTCATGCCCAACTATATGGTGTTGCATGTAATCATACTCATGTATCGTTCGCTGCACTTATCTCTGCTATTCATGTACTACATTCTCCTACACTTACGTTACTTATACTATATGTTGGCGCTGTATTATCTACAGTTACTCATACATTGTTCCATTCAAATCTTATATTTGGATTTCATGCTTTATCCGTAAATGATCATGCTGGCACTACTATTCTCAATTCTCCATCTCCTGTTACATTACTCAATTCTAATTCATATGAATATACTCATCCATTTAATCAATTGTAAGTTAGGTGTTTAGTCGGAGATTTTTCTACTCATCATACATAAACATGTACATCACTAGCTGTAAAATCTCATGTTAACATTCATATTACTTCAGTAATATCTAATAATATACTAAAATCTGATTCAGAATTTACAAAATCTGGTGCTGCTCCATGCTGTCCACTAGGATCTGGTGATACAGTATCCAATGTTATACTATCATTATAACTACTTCCTGTATTTCATAACGCATCTATATATCTTACATAAATTGTCTTACTTCCATTCGTTGTATCACATCATACACTTGAGTAATTTCATAATGCAAAACTCTTGCTTGTTGCATAGTCCTCTGCTGTACTCCAGCTAGTATTATTACAGCTAAACTGCATCTTACTTACTGTGCTACATCATACTTCACTTGCACTTAATGTTAATGACAATGTTGTTCCACTTGCATATGTATCATTTCAATTATATTTTACGTCTATACTTCCTGTCGGTCCACTATAATCGTATTGCCATGTTATTGTATTACTTGCCTTATTATTATTTCACGCTTCGTCTGTCGCTTTATTTGCTGCTATACTTACTGTCGTCGTTCCATTTCCACTTGCGTTACTCTTTACTGTCCATACGTATACCGTACTACTTACTGCTGTAAAACTTTGTATACTTCCATTAGTTATACTTAAATCTTCCTGTTCTACACCATTCATCGCCTCGCTAAACGTTCATGTCACTGTATATGTATTTCCTTTCTGACATGTTCCACTTCAGTTACTTGTTATTGTTACTGTTGGCTGCGCTGTATCTATTATTATCGTTCTTACACTCGTATAATCACTTGCTCTTCATAAGCTATCCACCTCTCTTACTTTCCAATAATATGTTCATGGTGTTAGTGCCGTTGTTAAAGTCCAAGTCGCACTACTTAATCATGTCTTACTTTGTGTTACATTACTACATGTATTATTACTACATATTTGAATCTCATAACCTGAGAATATTGAACATCATGCTATGCTTCATGACGTCCAAGTAAATGTTGGTGTCGTATTATTTGTCCTTGTTCATTCTGCTGGACTACTCAAACTTGGCACTCATGGTCCTACTGTATCTATTCATGTTATCTGGCTTGAAGCTTGATATTTTACACGTCACGCATTATCTACTGCTTGGAAACATATATATTTTCCATTATCACTCTCCGTATTCAACGTTATATCACTATTATTTTCATACGTTATCCAACTAGTTGGTTTTGCCGTGTTTCAAGCACATGTTGAACTTGCCGTCTTCACATATTTCATTGTACTTATTCATGCTGTTGCATCCGTTATATTAGCTTTCACCGTCTTACTTGCTGCACATGACGTACTTGCATCTGTTATCAATATACTTGGATCTACAGTATCCAATATTATATTATCACCATAACTACTTCCTGTATTTCCTAACGCATCTATATATCTTACATAAATTGTCTTACTTCCATTCGTTGTATCACATCATACACTTGAGTAATTTCATAATGCAAAACTCTTGCTTGTTGCATAGTCCTCTGCTGTACTCCAGCTAGTATTATTACAACTAAACTGCATCTTACTTACTGTACTACATCATACTTCACTTGCATTTAATGTTAATGATAATGTTGTTCCACTTGCATATGCATCATTTCCATTATATTTCACGTCTATACTTCCTGTTGGTCCTGAATTATCTACCTGCACTCCTGCACTCGGTCATGTTAATACGTTTCCATTATTACTTGTATCTTTTACCGCATTTGCTTTTAATGTAAATCATGTTGTTCCATTTACTCCTGTTTTTCATGTATATGTAAATGTATACGTCTTAGTTGTTGACGTTCCATTTTCTGTACTACTACCATTTCACAATGTTAACCAACTTGTATTATATGTTACGTTACTTGCACTTACACTTGTTTGACTTATTCATACTCCATCTGTACATGTTAATTGTATTGTTCATGCTACTCATCATGATATACATATGTTTGTAGGTTCTCACCATGTACATACTGGCTTTTGTGTATCTTTACATACCGCTGTTAAATTTGTATTTTGCGTAATTGTTACAGTAGTACTTGCATTTGTTGTACTCGCAGGTGTATTTCCACTATTTTTTATCCATCCACTAAATGTATATCCACTTGCAGTTTTACATGTTGCACTGATATTTGCAGTAGAACCATATCAATATGTTCATGCTCCATTTACACTTGCTACTCATGTTCATGCATTCAATGTCAATGTATACTGATTTGTAGTTCTTACAAACTCTGCTGTGATAGTACAATCATTAATCAATGGATTTGTACATGCAATATTCCATCAACTGAATGTATATGTATACTGTGCAGTTGATGTAGATGGAGTAGCTGTTATTGTCGCTAATAAAGGATATATTCACATCCATCAAGTTCTAAACTCTCTTATCAATAGGACGTTTCATGACTCAACAAATGTAAGTTGGGCACCAGAACGAATCAATACAGAAGATACATCTACAGTTCCATATGATGTATTATTTGAAACTATTTGAATTGTATTTTTTATTCCTGTATTATATTGTGCCGTATATGTTGCTCATGTCGTTACTGTTGTTATTGTAGGACTCCATCATGAGAACGTATAATAATACTGATCCGTATCAGGCTTTGCCGGAGTTTCTCAAGTATACACCGGTGTAGCTCCATATTTTAATGTATTACTCTGTAAAACAGTTCCATCTCGATTTTGGAATTCTACATTATGTTTTGTTCTATTAAACCAAAAATATCCAGACCTATTACTTCATAAATCGGACCATCCAACCATAGCAGTACTTGGAGTTCCACTAGGCCCAGATGTATATCATTTATATGTACCTGTTGAAGCTCATTCTGGTATCGTCCATACTTCATTAAATGCTATACCTGCACCTTGTGGGGCTATATATGTATATACACTTTCCTCTGGGTAATTTGTTGTATTATATGTTCATTCTGCCTTATCTACGGCATTTAGCATATTATGTATTGTATAATTATAGTATGTCTTACTTGCTGCAGTACTTACATTTCCTGCCGCATCCTTACAAAACAAATAATATATTCATGTTGAAGTTACTATTTTTGTTGTACTGAAACTTGTAGTACTTGATACCGTCGTATATGCACTATTTGCTGGATTGCTAGTTGTTCATCGATAGTATTTTGTTACTCATACTCCATCTGTACAGCTTAATGTTGCAGTTTGACTTATTGCCTTTAAATTAGATGTTGTAGATATAGTCGCTACTGGTTTAGTTTCATCCTTCCATACCGCATACAATGTTACTGTATCTCCATTAATTCAGGTCAAATTACTTACATTCTGTCAGTTTGTATATGTAGCTGATGTTGCACTAGGTGATGTACTCCATCATTTAAATGTATATCACGCCTTGGTAAAACTATTACTACGTAATGCACAGTTACTATCGTATGTACATGTGGTATCTGTCATACTTCATGCTCATCAATTTTTATCATATTCTATAAAATAAGTATTCGGTGTCCAGTGAGCAGTCAAAGTCTGATCAGTCGCTGTGGTAAAATTATATTTCCACTGAAAATCAGCTTTTATTTCACCTGCTGTTGCATCATATATCTGAGCCGATGCAACATACCAAGTTACATTTGTATTATCAGAACCAGAAATATATACATGACCAAAAGAACGAAATGTTCCTGTTGATCACGCTTGCAATCTTATCATATAGGTCGCCCAATCTCATACACCATCTTGGGATGTTAAAAATTGTTTAGACCATCAATTACCTAATTCATTTGCTGCTGTATATAACTTGTATCATACTGGAATTTTTGCTCTATATACCAAATAATATACATGGTTTGCTTGTGCATTTACCCACGTTGTAGGTCATTTTTGAACGAATCATCCTGCACCTGGTCGCGCCGTTCCATTCGTTGTCACTTGCAAAACTTGTTCACTGTGTGTTGGAGAAGTTGCATCCTCATCCCACGCAATCGTTACTGCTCCATTACTGTTATTATTATATACAACAGTATTTGTTCATGTCCAGTTTATCACCGTATCTCATTCCCAACTACTAAACGTATATCATGTCTTGGTTGGATAAAGCATTGTGTAATTTGTTCCATAGTTTTGAGTTACTGTAGTATTACTTGTAGTACCGTTATATACACCACCATTTGGATTGATTGTAAGTGTATTATTAGCCAGACTCGCAGTAGGACTAAATGTTTGATTCGATGTAATCGCAGTCCATGTCTGCGGATTACTTGAAGTTATACTTGGTGTATATCCTGCCTGAGCTGTTGCATATGCATATATATCTGATCATGCTTTTACTCCTGTTATAACTGTACTTGCTCATGTATTGCTATAATTGGCAGCTCCATTCACTTTATAATAAAGTTTATCTATTCATGAATTTTTAGTCAATGTCAGATTATAATGATTTCTGTTTAACCAAAGATATAACGATACATTTCCCGCTACAGCTTCAGAAGTCATATAATTACAACCTGGAGTTCCATTAATACTTCTTGAAGATCATAGAGTTTCTTTAACATCCCAATATAATCAAGTTGATCCCCAATCAACATAATCAAACGTTGCTTGATATCCTCATGGTAATATATATGTATTCATATTATATTCTGGATATGTTGTATTATTTACTGTTCACATTACCGTACAACTTGTTATTCCATGAGATGTAGTCGTACGTTGATATCATTCTGCTGCATTCACAGCATTTAACATATTATGTACTGTAACAGTATAATAAATCTGACTATTACTTCCTACATTTCCTGCAGCATCTTTACAAAATAAATAATATCTTGTTGCTGATGATACATCCATTCACACAGTAAAACCTGTTGTACTTGCTATATCAATATAATCACTATTTGCTGGATCGTTATCTATTCAAAAATAGTATGCTGTCACTCACACATCATCTGTACATGTTCATGTTAAGTGTTGAGTTGTACTCTTATCTATACTTGTCGTAGTCAAACTGGCTACAGGATTCGTAGTGTCAGCATTAGCCATCGTAAAGTATCATGGTGTTCCTGGTTGATCTATCCTTGCATATGTCTTATTAATATAATTAGCATTATAAGTAGTTCCATTTCATCATTCTATACTTGTACAATCTTTAAACATAAAATTATGCTCTGTTAGATCTGGTTTATTAAATCATGTACTAGCATATATAGTTTGTAGATTACTACATTCTGCAAACATCCATTTCACATCAATTATATTAACTGGATTCCATCCAGCCAAACTTAATTCAACAAGTGCACTACAATTTCTGAACATATAATTCATGTAATAACAACCCGATATATCCCAATTACCTATATTTAAATTTATTAAACTAGTACAATTCTGAAACATAGATTCCATAGTTCGTACACTTGAGACATCCCAATTACTCAAATCCAACTCTGTTAAACTTTCACAATTCTGAAACATAGCACGCATATTTTCTACACTTGAGACATCCCAACCATTTAAATCCAACCCCGTTAAACTACGGCAATCCTGAAACATAGCACGCATATTTTCTACACTTGAGACATCCCAACCATTCACATCTAATCATGTTAAGTTTCGACAATTCTGAAACATATATGACATATTTGTCACACTTGAGGTATTCCAACTACTTATACTTACACTCATATCTGTTAAATTTCTACAACCAGCAAACGTACCCTCCATATTTGTCACACTTGAAGTATTCCAATCACTTACATCTAACTCCGTTAAACTTTGACAACCAGCAAATGTATATGACATATTTGTCACACTCGAAGTATTCCAGCTACTTACATCCAAATTTGTTAAACTAGTACAACCAGCAAATGTATATGACATATTTGTCACACTTGAAGTATTCCAGCTACTTAGATCTAATCAAGTTAAATTATGACACATATAAAACATTGATGACATATTAGTCACACTTGAAACATTCCAGTTACTTACATTTAATCATGTTAATAGATTACATTCATAAAACATATTTAACGTATTATTTACATTTGAGACATCCCAGTTACTTACATCCACATTTGTTAAAGTAATACATCTATAAAACATTGATGACATATTCGTCACATTTGAGGTATCCCAACTGCTTACGTCCAAATTTGTTAAACTATTACATTCATAAAACATTGATGACATATTCGTAACTTTTGATGTATCCCAATTCGTTGTATCTATCGATTGTAAACTGCTTCGACCCATAAACATTCCACTCGAATCAGGATTCAAATATATCTTACTTGCCGATGTATAGTAGTATAATGTTCATCCATCTACCCACGCATATACTGGCACTTGTGAGCTTGGAGTAGAAATAATCACTGGATTTGCTCAACTTGGAATACTTCACGTTTGAACTACATGACTAATACTTCAAACAGAAATACCCGAAATTGCAAACGCCTGTCATGGTAATAACGTCGTTGCAGGAGCTGTAAAATATCATGATAATCCATTTTTACCATCTATTCTGGCATATTCTCAATTCACATGAGAACTACTATATTTAGTTCCATTTCATCACTCCAACACACTATCTGATGTAAACATAGTACCAGAAGTAGCAGGAGCCACAAACAAATCACTTGCATAGATTGTTTTTAATTTACTACAACCTCTAAACATATTGGTCATATTCGTCACTCTTGAGGTATTCCAACTACTCAAATCTAATTCTGTTAATTTACTACAATTATAAAACATCTCCTGCATAGTAGTCACTTTCGACGTATCCCATTTACTTACATCTAAATTTGTTAAATTATTACTTCATCTAAACATACCATACATATTAGTCACATTCGATGTATCCCATCTACTTACATCCAATCACGTCAAACTAGTACACGCATAAAACATCTGATACATAGTTGTACCACTAGTTGTTTTCCAATTACTTACATCTAAATCTGTTAATTTATTTGCATAATAAAACATTCTGTAAAAACTATTCACTTTCGACGTATCCCAACTACTTACATCTATCGATTTTAACGAACCATTATAACCCGCATAGTAAAACATCTGATACATAGTTGTCACTTTCGATGTATCCCAGTTACTTAGATCCAAATATGTTAAACCACCTGTATATCCTACATACTGAAACATATACTGCATATTAGTCACATTCGATGTATCCCAGTTATGTATATCCAATCAGGTTAATCCTCTCAAATTATAAAACATATAACTTGATGTTGCGTTCATATATATCTTGGCTGCCGTCGTATAGTAATATATTATTCCACCATCATACCATGCATAAACTGGAGTCCCTGAAGTTTGAATTCACGTAGTCACCACTCATCAAGGAATCTCATCTCATGTCCATGGTCTTATTTGTTTAATCTTAGTATCTATCGCACTATAAGCTACCGTAGATCAACTGGCCAATGTCTTAATTCTAGCAATAAATGTCGTTCAGTTTACCAAAGTCGCCGTAGTATAGTTTGTAAAATATCATGGAGTACCCGCGGCATCGATTCTGGCATAAGTTTTGTTCATATAAGAACTATTATACGTGGTTCCGTTTCATCATTCTATACTCGTACAATTTCTAAACATATAATTGGACGATGTTACCTTAGATCCATTAAATCATGTACTGGCATATATTGTTTTTAATTTATTATCACCATCAAACATATATGTTGTATTTGTAATTTTCGACGAATCCCAATTCCCCAAGTTCAGACTTGTCAATCAGGTACAATTCTGAAACATATATGACACATTTGTCACTTTCGATGTATCCCAATTACTCAAATCCAATGAAGTTAATTTACCACAACCTCTAAACATATATGTCATAGTTCCACTCATAGTTGTCCACAAATTCACCTTCAAATCAGACAAATTACTACACCCGTCAAACATATAATTTTTAGTCGTAACTTTTGACACATCCCAAGTATTTAAATTCAATCTTGTTAATGCTGTACAATTCTGAAACATATATGACATATTTGTCACGCTCGATGTATCCCAATTACTTACATTCAAACTTGTTAATGCTGTACAACCCCTAAACATATATGACATATTTGTCACATTCGATGTATCAAAATTACTTATATTCAAACTTGTTAAACTACTACAATCCCTAAACATATATGTCATATTTGTCACATTCGATGTATCAAAATTACTCAAATCCAAACTTATTAAACTACTATCACCATAAAACATACGTGACATAGTCGTTACATTACTAGTGTCCCAACTACTTACATCCAAACTTGTTAAACTACTACAACCATTAAACATACTTGCCATAGTTGTTACATTCGATGTATCAAAATTACTCAAATCCAAACTTGTTAATCTACTACAATTAGAAAACATACTTGACATATTCGTAACATTACTTGTATCCCAACTACTTACATCCAAACTTGTTAAACTACTACAATTAGAAAACATACTTGACATATTCGTAACATTACTTGTATCCCAACTACTTACATCCAAACTTGTTAAACTACTACAATTAGAAAACATAGCCTCCATATTTGTAACATTACTTGTGTCCCAATCATCCATGTCTATACTTTCTAATGATTCATGACCTTCAAACATATGACTCGAATCTGGATTCATATAAATTACACTCGCTTCAGTATAATAATATAATATATGATGATCATACCACCCATATATTGGATATGGTGAATTTGGCACTGATAATAATTCTGTTGTTACTCATGATGGCATACTTTGTGCCTGAACTATCTCACCAATATTTGTAGCTATATCCTCCCATCATCTATCCCCATACCAAACAACACTATCTTCTGCTAATGTTCTTATTGCTATATTAAATTGTACTCATGATAACAATACAGCATAATTACCAGTATATCATCTGATTTCAGTTTCTTTTTTTACTTCACTTCATGTTCATTCCTTAAGATCTAATCATGTTGAAATTTCAAGATCTTTTCATTTTTCCTCTACTCATTTAGTTTCCTCTATAGCACCCAACATACTCTTACCTAGACTCATCATTCTTGTAGCAACTGGAGCTGTAGTTCCCACATTTATATCCATATTAGCTACTTCACTTATAGCATCTGATCACGTTAATATCACATTTTCTCACGTAATAACTGTTCACGTATTTTCTGGTGTTTTATCTGGTGTGGATGATGATCAACCTCCTCACCCTCATGATGATTTTTTAGTCCATTGTGCTACTAGATTTAATCATCATAGTGGCATAGTTTCTGGGAAACTAGGCTCCCAACCACTAAAAGTATATCATCATCTAATTGGATTCGTTGGAGCTTCCAGAGTTTGTTCATATTTTCATGTTAATGTTTCTACTGCAGTTCCTCAATTACTATCAAATGTAATTGAATATCTAATTCTATCATAAAAAATTCTAACATAAGTACTTCCATCTCCATTGATAGTTTTTTGTCTTATAGTACCTGTTTGTACAAATCCAGTATACTCTCTTGCTTTTGCTTCTGTATACTCATCTGTTGTACCTGATAAAACCTCATCTTCATGTAAAGAATATCCATTACTATTAGCTCTTTCTCGTATATGAAGCACTCTATATTTTGTTCATGTATTTGGTATCCATGTTGCATTATATACCTTATTTCACATGCTTCATTGTTCTACAGTTACTGTCAATTGTGGAGTATCTCCATTACTTCCTGTCCATCCTCCAAATGTATATCCAACTTTTGATGGATTATTCAATGTAAAACTTGAAGTTTCTATATTATAGCTAGTCGGATTATCCTCGATAGTTGCACCAGATATATTATTATATAGTATAGTATACAGTATCGGTTTAGACATCGGAGTAACATACAAATCATTAGCAGGCATACTAAATCATGTATCATTACTAGTATCCGTAGATACTTCTCACGATCATTCTAAACCTATAAGTTCCCATCACCTAAATGCATATCCATTCTTAGCTCTAGCTTTTAATACTATATCAGATCCATATGCTACTTTTCCATTTTCTGTACTTCACTCTGTATCTATATGCGCATTTTCCCCTATTGTAAAATTAAATTCATCAGGATAACACGCATCTCAGCTTTGATGATAATTTTCTATACATTTCCATCCACATGCAGGAGTCGGATTCCAATCTCATGACGCTACATTCCATGTAACATCTACTCATGTTACTATATATGTTGAATGCTCTACTCATCATGTTTGTTCACAAACTTCAACTTTAGTATTTAATTCACATGCTCCACTCCATTCATGATAATCTGGGGCACATCCCCATGTGGCTATCAGTGTAATATCTCCTGTAATTGCAGTTCCTGTAAAATCAAAAAACGAATCTGATCCACTCAGACGCCATCATGACCAACTATATCATTCTTCCTTCTCTATATGTTCTGGCTCTTGTAAATACTCTCAGTACTCAACT
>JAEEGG010008401.1_pt1 | contig 23441 bp, 19 predicted proteins | sample 9134161 | NCBI WGS metagenome assembly JAEEGG01 (sample SAMN16246543, study PRJNA631951) | gut metagenome | biome: gut microbiome; feature: rumen; material: CR-attached | host: Bos | place: Iran: Karaj | collected 2018-10
CTTTTCTGCCTTTGCCTGCAGTTTGCATTCTAGCAACAAGCACAAAATCTTCGTAAACGCCATCAGCAATTCGGCGTTTTGCTTCCTCATTAGTAGAATCAATCTCATCAAGAATATCTATTTGTATTTCATTATTCAATTTATTCTTAAAATAATTTAAATCATACATAATAAATAATTATAAAACAATGAAGAATTAAAAAACGAAACTCTATTACAGATACTTCTCCAAAATTTCATTGTCATTCAAAGCAGCCTCAAGGATTCTACTGAGAACGGACGTGTAACCTTTCCCTAACGATTTAGCCTTATCAACTGTACTCTTAGGAAGGCGCAGTGTTAAAGTTACTCTCTTTCGTCTCTCATGATTTATCTCTGAGGCCCTTCTGAATTCCGAAAGTTCCTTGTCCGTTAGTTTTCTACAATAACGATCATATACAATAGGCTTATCCTTTGATCTTTCAATCATCTCTTTTTCTTCATCAGTCAGATCAGGGGGCGAATCAAATTCGTGTCTTACTATCATAATAATTTCTCCTTTCTACTTTATTAGCATTTCTCGCAGATATTATTCTAATGTATTCATCTCTAACGCAATATACAACATACAATATTTTATTTGCCTTGATAGCATATCCAATCGTTATAAACCTGTCCTCAAATATGCTATTTCTTTTATCAAGCCATTCCAATCTATATAAATCAAAAAATACGCTTAATGCAACAGAAAAACTAATATCATGCTTTTTTATATTTTGTTTTTCTTTATTGGCATCCCATTCAAACTTCAATATTCTTCCTCCTTATTATATAATTGTGTAACACATTTTGCAACACATTTTGTAACACATTTTGTGTTACACTTTTCGATACAACGGTCCAATCTTCATAATTGCACCCTGCACTTCTAGTTCCATCAATGTCGTAAGAATATCTTCATATGAATGATGTTTATCGTATAGAAGTGCTACCAAATCAGTAATTCCTAAATCACCCTGATCCAAATAATGCATAATTAATTCATCTAGAGATTTATCCATCAAATCATCGTTATCATCTTCATCTTCAATTTGTGATTTGGATATTCTATCCTCGTCATTTTGATTAAAGATAAACTGTAAATTGTTAGTTTCACAGATAGATTCTGAATACTTATAGCTATTGTTTCGCAGTTCATTAATCACGCTTTCAGACGATATAGCTATGCCCGCACCATTAGCCAACAGGAAATTACAACCGTCTGATAAACCATCTGTTATTCTGCCTGGTACAGCAAAAACATCTCTGCCTTGTTCAAGAGCTTGTGATACTGTAATCAAAGTACCACTCTTCTTTCTAGCTTCAACTACAACTACTGCATCAGATAATCCTGATATTATTCTGTTTCTTGAGGGGAAATACCTCCTGATTGGAAGTTCATCGAATTCGAATTCACTTATTAATCCGCCACGCTTTAATACTTCGTCAAATAATTCAGTATTCTCAGGTGGATACACTACATTAACACCGCAACCTAATACTCCAAAAGTTGCACCATCATAATCAACTGCAGTTTGTTGAGATATACCGTCAATTCCTCTAGCTAATCCACTGATTACTTGGATATCTTCCGAAGCAAAATCTTTAGTAAAAGTCTCTGCAACCTGTTTACCATATAGTGAGCACTGTCTCGCACCAATCATTGCAACACTTGGCTTATTATCATCCGGAAGTCTACCTTTATAAAAGAGTATCGCTGGAGGATCAACAATGTTGTATAGATTCTTTGGATAATCTTCTCGAGATAAATGAGTCCAATTAACTCCATTATCGATGATCCTCTTATAGTATTCTTCTGCTTCAGTTAGAAATTTTGTATTATTTCTTCTTATGTCAACCAAAATCTTATTTAGCTTTTCAGGTTCCATTATTGAAGCAATGGTATTATATATCTCATATTCTTTAAATCTAAAATCAATTACCTTCTCGATATCCAGATTGATAATCGTCTCATAATTTTGAAATAGTTTACATAACTCCTTATTCTTACATTTTCCTATTCCATATTTCTTAAATATATATGCATATTTATCTTCGTTACTAATATTCATAATTACCCCCATAAGCATTTAACGTAAATTATTTAGTTGTATTTAAACAAATCAATTAACTTCTTTCATAAAAATCAGACATTCTATAATTTAGCGCTTCGGCTAAATGTACTCTTTCGATATTCTCACTCTCATCAAGATCCGCCAATGTTCTCGCTACTTTGAGAATCTTATGATATGACCTCGCTGTTAAATTCATAGTATTAAATGCTCTCTCAAAAAATGCCTCATCTTTCATGCTTAATCCACAATACAACTCAATATCTTTAACTTTCATTTCAGAATTGAATCTCAAATCAGTTCCTTGAAATCTCTTCTCCTGCATTCTTCTAGCAACCATAATCCTCTGTCTCATCTCTTCGGACGATTGTTCAACTTTATCATTAGAGCGAAGATTATTGTATTCAAGCTTCTTAGTCTGAACACATATATCAATTCTATCTAAAATAGGTCCAGATATCTTATTAATATATTTCTGAATTTGAGCATCATTACACCTGCATCTATTCTTATCCGGATAAAACCCACAAGGGCATGGATTAATCGCTGCAACAAGCATGAAATCTGTTGGATACTCAAAACTTCCCGTATTACGACATATAACAATCTTTTTGTCCTCTAAAGGTTGTCTCAATATTTCCAACACACTTCTGTCAAAATGAACAGCTTCATCTAAGAAAAGAACCCCTCTATGTGCTAATGAAATAATTCCTGGCTTTGGTATTTTCCCTCCTCCGGCAAAAGCTTGCTCAGTAACCGTGTGATGAGGCGCTACAAAAGGGCGTTTAGTTACTAGAGAATCATATTCTTTAATATTTCCTGCTACAGAATGAACCATACTCACATCTAGACTCTCCTCATATGAAAGTGGTGGAAGAATTGATGTAATCCTCTTCGCAACCATAGTTTTACCGCATCCCGGTGGACCAACCATTAGCATATGATGAAATCCTGCAGCAGCTACTACGCACGCTCTCTTAAGTTCTAATTGACCATTAATCTCACTAAAATCATTTTCATATTCATCAATTTTGCTTTCGAACAATTCGTTGATATCTATAATCGTTTTTTCGAATCCATTTTCTTTCAAATCACCATCATATTTAAGAAAACTGATTACGTCTTCCAGTGACTTCATTCCATAGACTTCTATTCCTTTTATAGATGCCGCCTCTTTAGCATTCGATTCTGGAAGAACTATTCTCTTAATTCCTTGTTCTTTAGCCCTAATGGCTATCGGCAATACACCTTTAACAAAACGCAAGTCCCCGTCCAACCCTAATTCTCCTAACATTAGGGTACTATCAACGCTTTCTTGCTTAACATCTCCTAAAGCAATCAATAACGATACAGCGATTGGAAGATCAAACTTCGTACCAGACTTCCTAATATCTGCCGGTGATAGATTTACAGTTATTCTATTAGGAGGCATAGTATATCCATTGTTCTTGAGCGCAACTTTTACTCTCTCTTTTGCCTCTCTTACTTCCGAATTAAGCATTCCAACCATATCAAAAGTCGGAAGGCCGTACGAAACATCCGTCTCCACACGAATAATATGACTGTTAAGTCCATACACAGTACCCGAATAAACAATACTAACCATAAAATATCCTTTCTAAATTAATCTCAAATAATTCAAATAGTAAATGTATTATCATCAAAACAAAAAAATCAAAATCTATATTTTTATGTGAAAAGAAATATAATCAAAATCAAAATATTAATGGGAAAATAGAGAATTTAAGATATTTAGTTATATCCTAGAATAAAGTTATTATTTTCTAGAACAAATGTGATTTGAGTATCATATATTAATAAATATTAATATAAGACATATCAAAAGATACGTAAGATTCAATACTTACTAAATAAGTCTAGACAAAAATTTTAAGATTGGATAACTTAATACGAAAATGAAAATCTGAATATTCGAAAGAATCGACGGGCCAGGGAAGAGTCCCCCGGCCCGTAATTGTCAGCCTTGAACGGCCAACTAGAATCTATAACCGACCTCGCGGTATAAAATTCAATTATACAGGAGCCTGTACTCCCTTTAATCCAAGTTTCTGAATCATACCAACAGGATCCTGAGCGAACTGAACTACGTTCTCCTGGTCAATCTTACCTTCAAGATAAAGCTGAGTAAGAGCTTCATCCATTGTAATCATACCCATCTTTCTGTTGGTCTGCATTACTGACTGTAACTGGTGTGACTTACCTTCACGGATAAGGTTTCTAACAGCATGGTTACCAAGCATAACTTCAAATGCTGCAACACGAGAACGTCCGTCTGCTGTAGGAATAAGCTGCTGAGAAATAACTGCCTCCAAAACGTTAGCAAGCTGAACTCTAATCTGCTGCTGCTGATGAGGAGGGAAAACGTCGATAATACGGTCGATAGTAGAAGCAGCACCGATTGTATGGAGTGTTGATAATACAAGGTGACCGGTCTCGGCTGCGGTTACGGCTACGGAAATAGTTTCGTAGTCACGCATCTCACCTACGAGGATGATATCTGGATCCTCACGAAGAGCAGCTCTAAGTGCATTAGCGTAGCTCATTGTATCGAATCCAACCTCTCTCTGGTTAACCATCGCAACTTTATGAAGATGTAAGTATTCAATAGGGTCCTCAAGAGTAATGATATGTGCATCTCTGTTGTTATTAGCTTTATCAATAATCGAAGCAAGTGTTGTTGACTTACCTGAACCTGTAGGTCCTGTTACAAGAACAAGTCCTCTCTTACGGTTGTAAAGATCTACAACCGCATTGGGAACACCCAACTGCTGAGGTGTAGGGATAACTGTATTAACAGCACGGAGAGCCATCGCTACAGAACCTCTCTGTCTAAATGCATTAACACGGTAACGTCCAAGGTTAGTAACCGCGAATGACATATCTATCTCACCACGATCCTCGAACATCTGTGTCTGATGCTCGGTCATAATCTGACCAACTATATCCATTGTATCTTCAGGCTTCAAAATAGGGAAATCCATGTTCAAAAGATGTCCGTTAACACGCATCTTAGGAGGAAGTCCTGCTGTCAAATGAATATCTGACGCTCTGGAGTCCATTGCAACCTGTAATACTTCTTCGATTTTAACCATATTAAATGCCCCTTCTCGTTACATTATAAGATTAGTCACAAGTCACTGCGACTTATTAATTATACCTTTTTACAAGCAATCTTTCAAGTTTTTAATTATAAAACTATTATAAAAGAAACCTCGTCGGCCAAGCATCTTGTTAAAGACCCAAAGATTACACAAAATCCTTAAAAACGTAGTTACTTAAGTCCCTGCCTCTCTCAGATAAATATAGTTGATTTCCATCTCGAATCAAAAGCCCGTTCTCAATGTGCTTATTAACCGCATTATCATATTCATCAAAAATATTCTTATAAAATCTCTTCGAATAATCAGATATCAATACACCCTCATTCATCCTTAGTCCTAAAAAGATGTACTCCGATTCAATATCAGATTGCTCTAAGCATTCTCTTTCATCGTTCAGTCTTACTAAATCACCATCGTAGTCTATATAATCCTTAACACTGGAAATATTCTTAAATCTATATGAGGGTTCAATACAAATCTGTTCTTTATCAAAAAGATTACTTAATTTATTATTTTTATTATCTATTTTTCTCTTATCATCATGACTATTATTTGATATTAAATCAAAAGATAAAAGCGATGCCGCCGATACTCCAAATCCTACATACTCATCTCTCTTCCAATATTTTATATTATGCTTACATTCGTACCCCTTCTTAGCATAATTGGATATCTCATATTGATGGTATTCATCACCTAAAATACTTGGAATAATATGAACCATCTCTCTTTCTTCATCCTCATCAGCGAGATTCAGATTCATATTATAAAAAGGAGTACCTTCTTCAATAATTAGACTGTAAATGGAAAGATGCTCAGGACCTAATCCTTTTATTTTCAAAAGTCCTTCTTTAAAAGACTCAAGATTCTGATTAGGTATAGCCCCCATTAAATCAACATTGATATTAGTAAATCCAGCTGAACGAGCATCATTATAACTCTTCAAAAAGTCTTCATACCTATGAATTCTTCCAAGAACTGCTAATTGATCGTTATCGGTGCTTTGAAGACCGAAACTAATTCTATTAATTCCTAGGGATAAATACTGCTTAAGTTTATCCTCATTACAAGTTCCGGGATTACATTCTATAGAAATCTCAGCATCATTAGACACACGATAATACTTATTCAGCGTGTCAAAGATCTTTCCAATCAACTGAGCATCAATAATGCTTGGCGTTCCACCGCCAATAAATACTGTATCGACTTGATAGCAAGAAAAAAACTGCGATTTCGCAATCATTTCCTTACACAGAGAATCAACATACTTTTGCTGAATCTCAACAGAATAAGGACCTGAATTAAAATCACAGTAATTACATTTTTTTACACAAAACGGAATATGTATATAAACACCGATTTTTCTCATGGTTTTACTTCTTATCGTCAAGTTTCAATACTGACATAAAAGCAGCTTGAGGAATCTCAACATTACCAACCTGGCGCATACGCTTCTTGCCTTCTTTTTGCTTTTCAAGAAGTTTCTTCTTACGTGTAATATCTCCACCGTAGCACTTGGCAAGCACATCCTTACGATATGCCTTTACCGTCTCACGTGCAATTATCTTTCCACCGACCGCAGCCTGAATAGGTACTTCAAAAAGATGACGAGGAATCTCCTCTTTTAACTTCTCGCACATCTTTCTTCCACGCTCATAAGCAGTATCCTTATGAACGATAAAAGATAACGCGTCGACTTCTTCATGATTAACCAAAATATCAAGTTTGATAAGTTCTGACTTCTCATAACCCTTAAGGTCATAGTCAAATGATGCATATCCCTTGGAACGGGACTTAAGTGCATCGAAGAAATCATAAATAATCTCATTCAAAGGAAGCTCATACTTAAGTAAAGCACGAGTTTCTTCCATATATTCCATACCAAGATATCTGCCACGTCTTTCCTGGCATAATTCCATAATGGAACCGATGAATTCAGTGGTAACCATAATCTCAGCAGAAACAATTGGCTCTTCCATGTAATCAATCATTGAAGGATCAGGAAGGTTTGACGGATTGGTAAGTTCTATCATCTCGCCATCTGTCGTATGAACATGATATACAACGCCGGGCGCAGTTGTAACAAGATCAAGATTATACTCTCTCTCAAGCCTTTCCTGCACAATCTCAAGATGTAAAAGTCCTAAAAAGCCGCATCTAAAACCAAATCCAAGAGCAATTGATGTCTCGGGCTCATAGTTAAGAGAAGCGTCATTAAGCTGAAGCTTCTCAAGCGCATCACGAAGATCAGGATACTTAGCACCATCCGCAGGATATACACCACAGTAAACCATCGACTGTACTTTCTTATAGCCAGGGCAAGGCTCCTTACAAGGATTCTTTGCTTCAGTTACTGTATCACCGACTGCAGTATCTCTTACATTCTTAATAGAAGCAGTAAAATATCCAACCATACCGGCTGATAACTCATCGCAAGGTATAAACTGTCCGGCGCCAAAAGTTCCAACCTCTACAACTTCGCATGTAGCTTTGGTTGCCATCATCAAAACCTGGCTGCCTTTTTTTATACGACCATCCATAAGACGGCAAAATACAATTACACCCTTATAGGAATCATAGATAGAATCAAAAATCAAAGCCTTAAGAGGAGCATCCGGATCTCCCTTAGGCGCAGGTATCTTATTAACAACAGCCTCAAGAACTTCATCAATACCAATGCCATTTTTAGCAGATATCAAAGGTGCATCTTGAGCTTCTATACCAATAACATCTTCTATCTCATCTTTAACTCTCTGAGGTTCAGCAGAGGGTAAATCAATCTTATTAATAACAGGAAAAACATCCAAATTATGATCAAGAGCAAGATACACGTTAGCAAGTGTCTGTGCTTCAATACCTTGAGCAGCATCTACTACAAGGATTGCACCATCACACGCAGCAAGCGATCTACTGACCTCATAGTTAAAGTCAACATGGCCCGGAGTATCTATAAGATTAAGGATATACTCATTGCCATCCTTAGCCTTATATACAGTACGTACCGCCTGGGACTTGATTGTAATACCTCTTTCTCTCTCGAGATCCATATTATCAAGAACCTGGTCCTGCATCTCTCTACTTGTCAAAAGACCGGTGCTCTCGATGATTCTGTCCGCAAGCGTGGACTTACCGTGATCTATATGCGCAACTATACAAAAATTTCTAATCTTACTCTGATCTGTCATTATTTCACCTATAAGTGTTTAATTCTTGAAAATATATAATGAACAAAAATAAGTTAAAAGAATTATATAAACACTTTTTATTTCTTTACTATATTACTACTAATAATACTTTTTATTTCTTATCTTTAAAACCCTATGAATTATAACAAAGAAATACATATTAATGCAAATAAAAAACTCTTCCACATGACGGTATGGAAGAGTTAATCATTCATAAAAATATAAATTAGTTCATTTTATTAACAGCAAGACTTAAACGAGAAACTTTTCTTGATGCGTAATTCTTATGATATACGCCCTTGGAAGTAGCTTTCTCGATAACGCTGGTAGCATTGATTAATGCTGCCTTAGCTGCGTCCTTGTCATTAGCATCGATAGCAGCGTATACTTTCTTAACTGCTGTCTTAACGCTTGAACGGATAGCTTTATTTCTTTCAGCGTTTCTTGCGGAAACTTCAATTCTCTTCTTTGCAGATTTGATATTAGCCAAGACCTACACCTCCATTAAATATTCTCACACATTAAATCCTGACACGGTGGAATTAATGTTTACATACGTTAATATATTATGCGCATTTTATTTCTTTTGTCAACATATTTTTAAAATCACTTACCTCTATTTTTACATTTATAATTCATATCCAATAGTTCAAGCAAAAACAGTTACTAAATCGATGATCAATAATAAATATAATAATTTAAACAAGTAATACCCCTTTTATTAGACTTTTTACATCCAATAAAAGGGGAATTAAATAAAATAATATGATTTAAAATCTAGTTATGTTTATAGTAATTTCTATCTCGTCTAACTGGATTTTCAAGAGGTGCCTGCATTTCTGCAGCTTCCTTGGCATCAAGCATCACACTTATGGGCGTCCCGACATAGTCCTCTTCAGTTTCCTTAGCCTTATTATTTGAAGACTTATTGTTCTTTCTCTTCTTTCTGGACTGCTTGGACTTACCTGTTGAAGCAGGTTTCTTCTCCTGAGGAGCTTCCTTCTCTTCTACAGTATCTTTTACAGGAATATACTCACCATTCTTAATAACAGCAATGACTTTTTCCTTGTCAGAATATACCTTCTCACGCTTAATCTCCTGAGGTTCTTCTTCCTTCATATGAGATATCTTGGTGGTTTTAATAACTCTAGCGTTCTTAAATACTATAGAAGTATCAATCTCTTTCTTAAGGAAATCATTCTTATCCTTATATACAGGAGCAGCCGGTTTAGGAGTCGCACTTGTAAAGTTATCTGTCTTAGTTTCTGAAACAGATTTAGCTTCGTTAAAGTCAGACTTGGTAGCATTAACAAATGAATCTACTCTAGGTTCTTCCTTAATTTCAGGAAGAACAGGAACCGGATCCTCAATTACCTTTTCTGCTGTAACTACAGGTTTCTTCTCAATAATATCCTCAAGTTTATTCTGAACAGCAGGTTCAGGTTTTTTCTCAACTATAGTTTCCGCCTTAACATTAGAAGCAGGTTTTGCAGGAGCTAATCCGAGTTCTTCATCGAGTTGAGCCATAAATTCATCAAATTGTTCTTCTACGCTCTTAGTCTCTTCAACAACCTCTTCTGTTTCCTCTGTTGCATCAACTGAACCATCCTGAGCATCGCTTGTAGGAACATCAACTACTTCATTTTCAATATGTGTCTCAACAACATCTTCTATTTCAGATGATTCGGATAAGATGTTTTCAACAGTTAACTTCTCATCTACATATTTATCATCCAAAACATCTGAAGCAATTAAATCATCAACAGCCTTTTCTTCCGGTGTCTTTTCAAAAGAAGGCTTATCTTTAAAACTCTTAACGAATTTAGGTAATTCAAATACAGGCTCTTCTAATTCAGAATTATCTATATTAGTTTCTTCAAATACAGGAACTTCAATCTTTTTAGCAACAGGCTGTTCTTCAACAATCTTCTCAACAGGAGTCTCAACCACAGGCTTGTTGAATACAGGTTCTTCAAATACGGGCTCTTCTATCGGAGCAGGTTTAACTGTATTCTCAACAGATGCAGATACTTCAGGTTCAGATGTTGAAGGCTCGTCAACTAAAGATATGCCTCCCTTGGCAGGCTTATCTTTCTTACCAAAGAAAGGATTGAACTTATGCTTTGACTTCTTCTTAAGAGGAATCGGACCTCTGTCGATTGTAAATCCTTCGTCTTCCTCAATAACGTCACGCTTAATAAGTTCTGTAGAGAATCTATCGGTTGCACCAACAAGAGAATTGGGATTGGATTCCTTGATAATGTGCATACCGGATTCTTTTTTCTCTTCTTTATGCTCTTTGAGTTCTTCTTTCTTCTCTAAATTTCCATCTTCATTAAGACGAACTCTAGGATAATTGTCCACTCCTGTATTACCAAAGAAGTTATGAGCTTCATTGATATTTTTAGAAGTTTTTTCTTCCTTAGTTTCTTCAATAACTTCTCTGACTTCGGGTTCAGCACTGCCATGATACTTGCTGCTCCAAGGCTTAACAATAGCACGGCTTGCAGCCTGCTCATTAATCTTGGAAAGACTGTCGTCATCTTCTTCCTGAGCAGCTTCAACTATCTCAGCAGTCTTTTCATTGTAATCAACTATCTCAGCATCTTTCTCAGTTTCATACTCAAGAAGTTCTTCATATGCTTCTTTATCAGCACTTGAAGCCTCAATTTCTTCAACAGTATCTTCTGTGATTTTTTCTTCTACTGTTTCTTCAACTGATTCTTCAGTAGTTTCTTCCTCGATAGTCTCTTCATCTATTTCTGGTTCTTCAATTATTTCCTCAGTAGTTTCTTCTACTACTTCTTCAATAACTTCTGTTTCTTCAGCCGATTCTTCTACAACTTCTACAGGTTCTTCTACAGTTTTTTCTATTACTTCCTCTGTAATATCTTCAGATGTTTCAACTTCCTCAGTAGTTTCTTCTTCGTATTCTCTTGCAGACTCAACATCTGAAATATCATCAGCATAAGTAACTGGCTCTACATAAGCGTACTGTTCAGAAAGCTCAGAAGCATAATCACTCTGAACCTCAAAATCATCAATATCATTGTATGAAGAAGGTTCTTCTACAGTTTCTTCAACCGGTTCTTCAACAACAGTTTCCTCAACAGCCTCAATAGTTTCTTGAACAGGCTCAACTACAGCTTCAACAATTTCTTCTACGGGTTCAGCTATAGTTTCAACTACTTCTTCAACTTGTTGAACTTCTTCGATTGTTTCTTCAACAACTTTAGGTTCTTCTTTTGTTACAGCAAATTGAAGTTTAGTTTTCTCAGGCTTATTTAATCCGAATCCGCCAAGTCCTAACTCATCAACTTCACCTTCGCCGTGAAGTTCTTTAAGCATATCTTCTCTAGCATTAGGTCTCTCGATAACCTTAACATCTGCAGCATCAACAAAAGATGAAGCACGCTTAAGTCCAACTCTCTCTGAGCCCTTCTCATCTTTTTGAATTATTCTCTCATGAGGATTAGCCTTATCTACATCGTTTCCTTCTGCAAAATTAGAAGCCTTAGAGAATGAAACAGGTGAAGATGAAAACGTACTGGATTTAGCCTGTTCTCTGCTTATAAATCTTTCTCCGGGAACAGACAATGCATTATCACATTCAATATCAGAATTGAATTTCTGAACCTTCGCAAACTCAGGAATAGGTCCTGTAGGCTTCTTAAGTTTGGAAGTAGACTCTTCATTGAATCTGTCTTCATCGCCAAACACGGTCTTCTTCGAGAATGCATTCTTGGTAGACATATAGTCATACTCAATCTTGGGACCGCTCTGATTGGTCACAAGGGCACTACCGGCACGATCAACAACCTTGGATATCTTAACCGAGTTGGAATTCTCTGCCGAAAGATCGGAATCTATCTTTTTAGGTGCCGCTTTTTCATTTGCAGCATTTATCTCATCAACTTTCTCTTTAACTTTTGCTTCAAAAGGTTCTACAACCGCAACACCCTTATTACTTACTGTTCTGTATGAAGGTGCATTAACAGAATTAGGGAAAATCAAAGAAGTTTTAACTTCTTCCATCGTAGGAATTCTGTGTGCAGCAGAAGCATCATTTTCAGGAACTTCTGAAGTATCAGCTTCTGCAGGAACAACTGCTTTAGGCATTGAAGGAACTTCCGCAACTGTAGCAACCTTAGGCATCTCTGGTACTTCAACTACGGATGCAGACTTAGTCTCCTCAACAACAGGTGCTTCTGCCTTAGGCGCTTCTGTAACTTGTGTTTCTACATTAGGAGTTTCTACTGCTTGCTGCTCAACCTCTTTAGGTGCCTCCTGATTAACAGGAGTAAACATCTTGCGTCTTCTCAATCTGGGAGTAGGTCTCGGAGTCTCCGAAGCATTATCTTCGTTTTTATTCTCTGAAGAATTCTCAGGTTTATATGAATTAGGCATAGGAGGCACAGGTGCCGAAGTTGCTCTGTATACATCAACAACTTCTGATGTCTCCTCAGACTTGGCAACTTCACGAACTTCCTTTGCTTTAGGAGCTTCAGGAACTGTTTCTGTCTTAACCTTCTCAGCAACTGTCTCAGCTACAGGTGCTTCTACAGCCTCTAATACCTCGTCTTTTCTAGACGATTCAAGATCCATAGGAATAACAGGTTCCATATTGGGATCAATAGGAATCGATACTCCCGGTCTTGCTGCAATAACAACTGAATTATCAAGAACAACAGCCTCGGAAAGCTTACCTTCAGGGTCAGCCTTCTTAATAGGTGTCATCATGGGACGTCTCATTCGTCTGGGCGGAACATATTCAGAGTCTTCACTCTTATTGTTCTCAATCTTCTTCTGAATGGGAACGTAATTTCCTCTGTATTCACCCTCTCCCGATAATAATGCAGAGTTATATACTTTCTCCGACTCAGGACCTTCATTGCAATCATTAACAGTCCATACATTCTCTTTATTCTTGGTATTGTTAAGAATATTCTTAACACACTCAAAAGAGGTATTCATAGTCTGTTCAACATTGGAGAATCTGTGCTGTCCGTTTCGTCCGATACAATAAAGATTCTCAAAGCCGTCTACAAACTTCTTGAGCGCTTCAACATTCTCATATCCGTCATAATAGCAAGGGAATGCCTTGTTAAAACGAACTGTGGAGTACTTCATAATCCACTGATTGTTTCTGATAATTCCAAGCTTGATTAACTCGCTCTCAACAAGCTTTCTGAAATCTCTGTCATTAAGATTCCAGTAATAATCACCCTCGTTACAATAGTAGTTAAGACCGAGTGTAACGTAATGATCGTCTCTGTTAAGATATGGTGAAAAGTTATTGTATATCTGAATTCTTGCAACCTTAACATTAGGATTATCAATATAGATAACCGAATCAGGTATTATATTATTAACAGTCTTAATATCCGAGTCAGTATTCTTCCATAAAATATCTGACAACTCGACATTAACGCTTACCAATCCTCTATAGCAAAGATTCTCTGCAGCAAGATGTGTATGACCGTCAATATCATTCATTGACAATACAAGGTCTCTTAAAGGCATGGTAGAAATAAGATAATCACAAGGCACGTTGAACTCATCTCCGTCAGCGTAACACTTTACATTGAGTATCTTATCGTTAGCCTGATAAATACCTGTAACCTTACAATTCTTATGTACGCTTCCTCCCATTTCTATGAATCTGTCTGCACATGATTCCCAGAGCTGATATGATCCGTACTTGGGATAATAATATCTAAGCGCATTTGGAGCATCAGTCTTATTGCACTTACCGGAATTTTTCTCAACATTAATAACCGGAGCAATCAAATCCTTGCAGGCAATATCTCCCCATTCGGAAAAGATTCTTGAAGGATGCTTACCCCAAACCTTATCTACATATTCCTCAAGGAAAAGATTATATAATTCCTTACCGTAACGGTTAATCATATAATCTTCAAGGCTCTTCTCTTTTCGCTTAAATACAGAAGCACCTTTCTGAGAAAAACTGGACTTCAAAGATGCTGAAAGACCCATGTTTTTAATAGCTTCTTTGTTAAGCTTAACAGGGTTGTCATAAAACTTGCCGTCCTTATATATTTTTGTATTTTTTTCACGTGATAAAAAGACGTCGTCGACCTGATTGGGATTAGGTCCGCCGTTAGAAATCTTGCAGTATCTGTCAAGTGTAAGGTCATCCTTGGAAGGTGAACCCTGCATAGGAAGAACTGCATTCCAGAATTTATTAATCTTAGGATTCTCGGATATATACATATGACCGCCCGCATCGAATGATATGTCATCATTCTCATTACGAGCGCACAGACCACCTACATAAGGTGTTTCTTCGATAATTGTAACTTCGTAATCCGATGATTTGGAAAGAATATCATAACCTGCAGTCAATCCTGCAGGTCCTGCCCCAATAATAATAACTTTTTTCATCCCAATACCCCTTTACAAAAAGCAACTTATTTCTTTTTGTTGCTCTTTTCTTTTTTATTGGAAGATTCAGCATCGCCTTCGAGATTTCTAAGCTCGTCGACTATCTGTTCTATAAGCATCTTCTTAATAAATACATCATAGCTTAAAAGACTCATGAACATGAAAAGCTTGAGATACTCGCTGTCCGAATCATCTCCGTCATAAGCCTCCTTGGAAGCCTTGTATTTATCAAGGATGTCTTCTTTTAAATGTCCGATTCTCTCTTCTCCAAGTTCCAATATACCGTCGTATACACTGTCTAAGCCATTATTATCCTCATTCCCGAAATACTTGTCAGTAATAGGGCCTATCAGCGTTCTCACATCATTAATAGAGAGAAAGTTCTTGAAGTAATATATGAAAATCAAGGTCATTATATGATTCTTGGAATATTTCTTCTTAACAGGAGGAGGAAGTAAGTCGTTCTTCGCATAGTTATTAATCATAGTCTTGGTAAAGACTCTCTCTTCGCTATCACGCTCTGTCCTCTGAGTATATTCGAGTTTCTCATCAAGGAATGAAAGCACCTGATCCATGTACAGGTCGATATTCGGAATATCATCGCTCTTGATATTGAATACGCCACCCATATCATTAAGAATTGAATTCAAAACTTCTTCAATGGCCTCGGCCGAATAATCAAATTCCTTTTTGTTGTTAGAACCCATAAAATACTCTCTCGCCACTCGATCAGAAAAATGACCGCAAAATATCCAAAAACCTTTTAAAATCTATTAAATATTATAATAAAATGGACAAAAAAAGTAAAGGAATTTACACATTGAATCTCGTATTTATCTGTGATATAATCAAAACACTTTAAAAATCTAAAGTGTTAAAATTTTTAAGTGTTAAAGTTAAGGGAATTCAATCCGAATTTTCAAACATTCGGAGGAAAGGATGAATTATGAATCCTAAGTTAAAAACAGAAGCAATGGACTCATTATTTGACGCTATTTTATGTATGGAGACCAAGGAAGACTGCTATAAGTTTTTTGAAGATTTATGCACCATCAATGAGCTTCTCTCACTCTCCCAGCGTTTTGAAGTAGCAACCATGCTTAGAGACAAAAAAACATATATGGAAATCGTCGAAAAAACAGGCGCTTCCACAGCCACAATTTCACGTGTCAACAGGTCCTTAAATTACGGTTCTGATGGCTATGAAATGATATTTGAAAGACTGCAGAAATAATTATTCTTTTCTTTACAATAAGGGGTATTTATGGTATCCTTTATACGTTGCGTTTGCAACGAAATATTTACGGAGGTAGCCGACATGAAAGGTACAGTTAAGTGGTTTAACAACCAGAAGGGTTACGGATTTATTTCCGACGAATCCGGCAAGGACATTTTCGTTCATTACTCAGGAATCGTTTCTGATGGATTCAAGACTCTTGAAGAAGGTGCTGCTGTTGAGTTCGAAGTAGTCGAAGGTGACAAGGGCGTTCAGGCAGTTAATGTAACCAAGTTATAATTAGTCATTTATAAATGTGCCTTAATATATTGTTTTAATATAGAAAGCAGTTTAGTAATACGATTAAGATTTAACGAGATTCAAAAAGGACCGTGATAAACGGTCCTTTTACTTTTGTATATAACCTGTTTTTTAATCTTCTAAAACTCTATCCTATCTGTAGGAATACTTATCTGCAATATCCACAAAAGACAATTCGCCTCCAAATATATCTAGTGCAGATCCTATAGTAAAATCCATCTTACCATTTGACAATTCATTGATTGTCTCAATATCATCTATCGACCTGATTCCTCCGGCATATGTTATCTTATTGCCATTATATGAGGATAATTCTTTAATCAAGTCCTTTTCGGGACCATTGCTCTTGCCCTCTACATCGACTGCATGGATAAGATATTCATCGCAGAATTCTTCTAGTTTACATAACATCTCAACATCAAGACATGTATTTGTAACTGTCTGCCATCTGTTGGTTGCTATATAATATGAGTCATTTACTTTTTTGCAAGATAAGTCAAAAACCACATGTTCTTTACCAACTGCATCTCTGAGTTTTTTCATCCTGTCAAATGATAACTCACCATCTTCAAACAGATAGGATGTAACAATAATATGTGATGCTCCTTCTTTTATAAAAGATGCCGCGTTTTCATCATTGATTCCTCCTCCAACCTGTAAAAGATTAGGAGTTGTCTTAATTGCCAATAGAGCCGCTTCTTTTGAAGCCTCATATTCGACAGTACCAATCTTGTTGAGGATTATTACATGTCCACCTTTTAGGCCCTTATCAGCATAAAGCTTGGCATAATAGGCAGAATTCTTATCAGATACATAGTTTTCAGACACAGTCGAAGTATCAGATAGACTAGAACCGACTATCTGCTTAACGCTTCCATTATGTATATCTATACAAGGTCTGAAATACATATGCGCTCACCTTTTAGCAATTAACCACATCGAGCATTGAGTAATATCCTGCTCCCTTGCCAGCAAGGAACTTAGCTGCACTGATAGCTCCCTTGGCAAATACAGCTCTTGAATATGCAGTATGGCTGAATGTAATAACTTCATCTTCACCGGCAAAAATTACATCATGATCACCAACGATTGTACCGCCTCTAACAGCTGAGATACCAATCTCGCTCTCACGTCTTGCCTCTGAACGAGGAGATCTGTCATATACATATGTATACTTATCATTCATAGATGCATTAATGCTGTCAGCAAGTGCTAATGCAGTTCCACTGGGCGCATCTTTTTTCATCTTATGATGCTTTTCAACTATCTCAATATCGAATCCTGCCTCTGCAAGAACTGGAGCATTTTCTTTTAACAATTTAATAAGTAAGTTTATACCAAGAGACATATTTGCGGACTTAAGAATTGCAATCTTCTTCGAAGCATCTTCTACTCTCTTAAGCTGGTCATCATTAAGACCTGTTGTACATAAAACTACAGGAAGATTTTTAGCCAAGCAGTAATCAAGAAGTCCATCTACTGCTGTAGCAAGAGCAAAGTCGATTACTACATCTGCATCAACCGTACAATCAGAGATTGTCTTGAATACAGGATAATCATTCTTTCCTTCATCAAAAGGATCAATACCTGCAACTATCTCAATATCTTTATCTTCTTTGGCAAGTCTGGTGATATTCTGTCCCATTCTGCCATTACATCCGTGCATAATAACTCTAATCATTCTTATATTCTCCTTTTTATTTACAATCGAGTAATGAGACTTTGTCTCATTTACTCGTTGCGCCGCTCGCATGCTTCGAAGAAGCAAATTTCCATATGCGAGCGTGTGCATAAATTAAGGGCGCCGAAAAATCGGTGCCCTTAAATCTTTTACGTTTAATTACAATAATCCGTAAGCTTTCATTTCTTCTTTAAGAGCTTCGGCCTTAGTCTCATCCATCGTGCAAAGAGGTGATCTGTATACATCATTGCACCATCCCATGTAGTTCATGGCTTTCTTTACAGGGATAGGATTAACTTCACTGAAGAGTGCGTCGATAAGAGGAATAGCCTTAATCTGCATCTCTCTTGCTTCATCAACCTTTCCTGCGAAGAACTTCTCGCACATATCATGTACATCTTCGGGAGCTATGTTGGAAAGAACTGAGATAACACCCTTAGCACCAACTGATAAGAAAGGAAGTGTCTGATTGTCATCGCCACAGTAGATATCTACCTTGCCCTTAGCGAGATATGAAAGTCTGGCTGTCTGGCTAAGATCTCCTGTTGCTTCTTTAACACCTACAATATTCTTAACCTCTGTACATAACTTAACGATTGTCTGAGGCTGAATGTTAACACCGGTACGTCCGGGAATGTTGTAAAGAATAATAGGTATGTTAACTGAATCAGCGATTGCCTTGAAATGAAGGAACAATCCTTTCTGTGTTGCTTTATTATAGTACGGAGATACGAGTAAAAGTGCATCTGCACCTCTCTTTTCTGCCTCCGTAGACAAATGAATAGCTTCTGCTGTCGAGTTAGAGCCTGTACCTGCGATAACAGGAACTCTCTTGTTTACACGCTTGACGCAGGCCTCTATAACGTTCAGATGCTCTTCGTGACTCATTGTGGATGACTCGCCTGTTGTACCACAGACTACAATCGCATCCGTCTTATGAGCTATCTGATATTCAATGTTTTCGTAAAACTGATCATAATCGACATCCCCATTTTCTTTGAAGGGTGTCACAATAGCTACTGCTGCGCCTGTAAAAACTGACATAATAAGCCTCTCCTTTCAAAATTAACAATTCTCATTATAGCGTTAAAACCTTAATTGTCAACTTAAATAAAGATGATTTGTTGCTGTTTTTACGCCTATATGGTAAAATGTTTCTGTATGAAATACAACTTTTGGGGTAGTTACAAGCATGCAGAGTTTTTGGACTGAATTAAGACAATTTATCACCAAGGATGTAAAAAATGAATCCGAATCCAAGGATTTAGCTGTCCTTATAAGATTCGTTGCCATCAGTACATTTTTATTCATACTGGTCGGCTCCATCTATTTTGCATTCAATGGTTCGTATTTTCATGCAATCATATCACTTCCGTTTTTAGGTCTATACGTTTTTTCATTTATTATTTCATATGAAAATAAAACCAATTTTGCGTTATTAATGTACAACTATTCTACAATAGTTGCTGCTGTTTTATTTACTCTGATTGGTGGTTGGGATAAAAACTATCAATGGATGTTATTCATTGTATGCTTGCTTATCTTCTTTTCGGTAGATACAGATATTAAGGTCAAAAGGCAACACACTGAGATAATTATTATCATCCTTATTGCTATCTCAATATTGTCCCATCTTTTTGGACCCTATAAAACAGGCAATAATATAGGTAATACAATCTTCGCTCTTACTTGCGCGGGATATTACGGATTTTCAGTAGCTTTAATTGCTTACTCATTCTCCAAGAAGTTCAACGCATCCGAGTTGAAGCTCAAAAAATACAATCAAAAGCTTCAGCAGATGGCTTCACTTGATACACTAACACAGTTAGCCAACAGACGAAGCATGAACGAATATCTTGCTCAGTTAGTATTTGAAAAAGAGAAAAAAGGCGATACCTTCTGCATAGCAATCGCGGATATCGACTTCTTCAAAAAAGTTAATGATACATATGGCCATGAAGCAGGTGACTTCATATTAAAGGAATCAGCTAAGATATTTGAAAGCACTATGGAAGGCCGTGGAAAAGTATCAAGATGGGGCGGCGAGGAATTCCTCTTCTGCTTCGAGGATTTGCAAATTAAGCAAGCATATGCAGTTCTTGATGATATGAGGAATCTCGTATCTCAAAGAAAGTTCATATACAAGGATACAGAGATTAACATAACTATTACTATAGGTTTGGAAGAATATTATCATATCTATGGCGTAGAAGGTACTATTTCCAACGCTGATAAGAAGTTATACGACGGAAAAACAAATGGTAGAAATATGGTTGTTATGTAAACTTATTGCGTTTTTTCAAAACAAGTTAACTAACAATATATTTATAAATATTCTAAATAGTAAAGCCGAATTTGATTAATCAAATCCGGCTTTTTATTTTCTATTTTTTCTATGTAATACTTAAACTATTTTATGTATAAACCAACTTAATTGATTATACTTATTTAACTCTCTTATAAGTATTAAATGAGAATGTATTATCGAAGTAAGTCTGCTCTTCTCCCTCCACACTTAATTCCCACTCATCATTAGAATCAAGATTAGGGAAATATGCATCCTTGGAGAATACTCTGTCAACCTTGGTTATATAAGCTGTATCGCAATAAGGTAAGAACTGTTCATATATGCTCGAACCTCCAATGATATAAACATCTTCTGTATTGTACTGCTTTAAAAATTCAAGGCACTCTTCTATTGAATGAACATATATTTCACTGTCTCTTACATTAACATCTTTTGAACCGGTAAGGACAATATTGGTTCTATCCTTAAGAGGCCTTCCACCGGGAAATGAATCAAGTGTTTTTCTTCCCATAACAACAACTTTTCCTGTTGTGGTTGTTCTAAAAAACTTCTGATCTGAAGGAATCCTGACAAGAAGTTCATTCTTATATCCTATTCCCCATTCTTCATCTACACATGCAATTAAATTCATAGTAATATCCTCTATTTTTTAGCTACTTTAAAATATATTTAGTCCTTTTTTTCAAAAAAGAATAATAATCTTATAAACAAATTATTTATAAACTTAATTAGATCGCTATAGGTATATTCTCAATCTGAGGTCCTGTAATATAGTTTTCTACCTTAACATCATTTCTCGTGAATTCATAGAAATCATGAATATCAGGATTAAGCCAGAATGTAGGAGCATCATATGTAGGTCTTTCAATTAGTTCCTTGATAAGAGGAACATGTCTATCATAAATATGTGCATCCGCAATCACGTGAACAAATTCACCCACTCTCATATCACAAACCTGTGCAAGCATATGAATAAGTACGGAATACTGAACTACATTCCAGTTATTTGCAGCGAGCACATCCTGTGAACGCTGATTAAGAATAGCGTTAAGAGTAAGTTTATCATCACCTTTTTTCTGAGTAACATTAAAAGTCATGCTGTATGCACAAGGATAGAGATTCATCTCATGAAGATCCTGATGCACATAAATATTAGTCATGATACGACGGCTAAAAGGATTGTTCTTAAGATCATATATAACCCTGTCAACCTGGTCCATCATACCTTCTTTGTATTGATGCTTAACACCAAGCTGATAACCATAAGCCTTACCAATGGAGCCATCCTCGTCAGCCCATTCATCCCAAATGTGTGAATGAAGGTCATTGATATTGTTGGACTTTTGTTGCCATATCCAGAGTATCTCATCAGTTGCAGACTTAAGAGCAGTCTTTCTAAGTGTAATTAAAGGAAACTCCTTGCTTAAATCGTATCTGTTAACAACACCAAACTTCTTAATAGTATATGCAGGTGCACCATCCTCCCAATGAGGTCTAACCTTCTCTCCTTCGGTACTTGTACCGTTCTCAAGAATATCCTTGCACATATTAATAAAAACTTGATCAGCGTAGCTCATTATAATTCCCCATTCTTTATATTTTTGAAATTTCAAGTTAACATAATTGATTTACATAAAATTTAGTTATGTTAATCATTCAAAAAGAAAACATGCAATTTGCAGGTTCAGAACCTGCAATCTTTCCATTTGTTATGTTAACTAAATCATCATTTATACCTTTATACTCATCTTCTTTTACAACTATTTCAGAAGACACGTTATCAAGATACTCTGATGAAAGAACTCTGATGCTCTTCTCTCTGAAATACTGAGATACCTTTGCATCAAAATTATATGCATATGTATATTTTACTTTTATAGCCTTTTCCTCGGATATAAAAGTGCTTTTATCTATTGCATCTTTGAGACTCTCAGAATATGCTCTGACAAGTCCTCCCGTGCCAAGAAGCGTACCACCAAAATACCTGGTTACTACACAGAGAATATCTGTTAATCCTTCTCTTTGCAGTATTTCAAGCATCGGTCTTCCAGCAGTACCTGAAGGTTCTCCATCATCACTGCACTTATAGTCATTACCATCATCACCTAATATGTAAGCATAGCAATGATGTCTTGCATCAAAATACTTCTTTTTTTCTGCCTTCAATATCTCTGCTATCTCATCTTGATTGCTTACCGGGAAAAGATGACATATGAATTTAGACTTTTTTTCTATATATAGGCCTTCTTCGGCAATGCTTATTTTTTTCATTCGAAAACTCCGTATATTATTCTAACAAAACAAGGTGATTATTACAATTTATATCCAAGAATTTATATCTATTAATTTTGTTAACAAAAAACACATTATATGGTATTATATATACTTGATTAAGAATGTATATATATAAGAAATAAGAATCACTAAAATATATGCCTATATCCCTTACTAATCCAATAAAATAGGCAATCACGGAGTAGAAAATGAATTTTTCAAAACTAGGAATTAAGAAAACTTTACGACAGATGAAATCTAAGGGTGTCAAAATCGGCAACCTTTTTAAAGTATCTTTCCTACAGATACTATTCATCGGTTCTATTACAGGATGCGTATTATTAGCATGTATCGGACTCGGTGCTTTTAACGGAATCTTATCAAGTGCTCCCGAGGTAAACGAATTCGATCTAATCCCCACAGGATATGCAACTGTAGTATATGATGCAGAAGGTCACGAAATGACCAAGCTCGTCGCTTCCAATTCCAACAGAAGTTACGTTACGATTGATAAAATACCTCAATACCTCGCTGATTCATTCGTAGTTATCGAGGATAAACGTTTTTACAACCATAACGGTATTGATATTATGGGTATTATCGCTGCAGCAGCAGAAGGTATCAAAAACAGAAACTTCCATCGTGGTGCTTCCACTATTACACAGCAGTTGATTAAAAATAATGTATTTACAGAGACCTGGGTTAATGAAGGTGAAGGTTTTGCAAAGTACAAACGTAAAATTCAGGAACAGTATCTTGCTCTCGAAGTCGAGAAGAAAATGTCCAAATCCCAAATTCTTGAGTACTATATGAATACCATCAACCTGGGACAGAGCACA
>JAEEGG010008402.1_pt1 | contig 23440 bp, 21 predicted proteins | sample 9134161 | NCBI WGS metagenome assembly JAEEGG01 (sample SAMN16246543, study PRJNA631951) | gut metagenome | biome: gut microbiome; feature: rumen; material: CR-attached | host: Bos | place: Iran: Karaj | collected 2018-10
TTACCGATTGCCTGTTGCCTATTGCCTGACCGGCAAATCCCGATTTGGAATCTGTGATCGATACGCCCCCTCATCCGTCATCCGGCTTCCGTGAGACGCCGGATGCCACCTTCCCCCCGAGGGGGGAAGGCTTTTCGCTGCTTCAAAAGCCGAGGCCCCGCACCCGGAACCCGCGCTCGTGCGCCGCGGGCGGGAGCTCGGTCAGCTCCACGCCGGTCACGCGGATATAGGGCTTCGCCTTGAGACGCAGGAGGAACTGCCGCAGCGCAGGGGGCTCGCCCTGGACCTCCGCCTCCACGCGCCCGTCGTCCAGATTCTCCACCCAGCCGGTCAGACCCAGATCCTCCGCGATCCGCCTGGCCCAGTAGCGGAAGCCCACGGCCTGCACCCGGCCCGAAAACAACAGATGCCAGCGCGTCATGCCGATCCCCCCTTTTTTCATCTGCGTCCATGATAGCCGATGCCGGCGCGATTGTCAACGGAAAAGCGCACCGCCCCAGATTGCCCTGATCCCTGATCCCTGATCCCTGGTCCCTGATCCCTGATCCCTGATCCCTGCCCCTGCCCAATTTTCCCTTGCAAAACAGCAGGCTTTGTGGTAGACTGTAGGGAGAATGCTGTATAAGGGAGTATTTCCGCATTATGACAGAAATCATCACAGAAAAAACCGTTGCCGAGTACGAGGCCTTCGTGCAGGGCCATCCGAAGGGCAATTTTGCGCAGAGCTCCTACTGGGCGAAGCAGAAACCCGCCTGGACCTGGCGCGCCATTGTCTGCCGCGGCGCGGACGGGAAGATCAAGGGCTCTCTCTCCGTCCTGATCCGCAAGATGCCCGGCTTCGGGCGGGCCATGATGTACGCCAGCCGCGGCCCGGTCTGCGACATCGACGACTACGCCACGATGGACGAGCTCTTTGCCCGGGCAAAGGAGCTGGCGAAGGAGTTCAAGGTCTACGTGATCAAGATCGACCCCGATATCCCCTCCTCCGAGACCGCCTTCACCGATTATATGAAGCGCAGCGGCTTCATCATCAAGTCCGGCGGCGAGAAGTTTGAGGCGATCCAGCCCCGCTACGTCTTCCGCCTCTATCTGAACGGACGAAGCGAGGAGGAGCTGCTGGCCTCCTTCCACCAGAAGACCCGCTACAACATCCGCCTTGCCATCCGCAAGGGCGTGCAGGTGGAGATCTGCGGCAAGGAGATGGTCCCGGAGTTCGGGCGGCTGATGCTGACCACCGGCGTCCGCGACGGCTTCGTCACCCGCGAGCCCCAGTACTTTGCCGACATGCTGGACAATCTGGGCGAGCACGCGCGGCTCTACATGGCCTTCATCGACGAGCCGCAGGAGGACGGTACGACCCGCAGAAAGGCCATCGCCGGAACCCTGGCGATCTGGTACGGCGACAAGGTCTGGTATCTCTACGGGGCCAGCTCCAACGAGGACCGGAACTATATGCCCAACTACCTCCTGCAGTGGGAGATGATCCGCTGGGCCGTGGAAAAGGGCTGCCGCGTCTACGACTTCCGGGGCGTGCCCGGCGACGTGGGCGAGGACCATCCGCTCTACGGTCTGGTCAAATTCAAGCGCGGCTTCAACGGCGACTACACCGAGTTCGTCGGTGAGATGGATCTGGTGCTGAGCCCGTTCTGGTACAAGCTGATCGAGAAATCCACCTCCGCCTTCAAGGAAATCCGCAAGCGCGTCTATCTGATCAAAAACCGCGGGAAATAAGCCCGCTGGACGAGAGAAAAAGAGGTGTCGTCATGAAAGTCTACGTGGTCGAGCGCGAGGCGCTGATTCACAACATCCAGGCGATCCGGCGCTTTGCCGGCCCGATCCCGATCTGGGGCGTGCTCAAGGGCAACGGCTACGGCATCGGCGTGGTCCCTTTCTCCAAGCTCCTGCATGAAAACGGCATCGACCGGTTCGCCGTCACCGAGATCAAGGAGGTCGAACAGCTGCGCGGTCAATTCCCCGACGCGCCGATCCTGATGCTCCGCTCCACCGCCGACCCTGCCGAGATCAACGAGCTGCTGGATCTCAACGCGATCCTGACCGTCGGCTCCTACGAAACCGCCGTTGCCATCAACGGCATCGCCGCGGCCCGCTCCACGATGGCCGAGGTCCATCTCTGCATCGATACCGGCATGGGCCGCTTCGGCTTCCAGCCGGAGGATACGGACAAGATCATCTCGGTCTACGAGTATATGAAGAATCTGGTGATCACCGGCATCTTTACCCACTTCCACAGCGCGTTCTGCAACGAAAAGGCGACCAGGGCCCAGTTTGAGGCCTTCAACGGCCTGATCGAGCGGCTCAACGCAGCCGGATACGAGACCGGCATGGCCCACTGCTGCAATTCCCACGCCTTCGTGCGCCACCCCGAGATGCACATGGACGCCGTCCGCATCGGCTCCGCCTTCCTCGGTCGGCTCAGCTTCAAGGAGCGGCTCGGTCTGCGGCGGGTCGGCTATGCCGAATGCACCGTGGACGAGGTCCGGGAGATCCCCAAGGGCCAGACCATCGGCTACGGCGCGGGCTACAAGGCCAAATCCCAGATGCGGGTGGCGGTGATCGGGCTGGGCTGGTACAACGGCTTCACCGCCGAGCGGGAGAACGACCTCTACCGCCGCCGCGACTGCCTGCGGAACATCCTCAAAAACCTGAAATACCTCTTCATCCCCCGGCGGATCATCGTGGAGGTCAACGGCAAGAAGTGCCGCGTCCTCGGTCACGTCGGCATGGTCCATGCGGTCGTGGACGTCAACGGCATCGACTGCTCCATCGGAGACCGCGTCACCGCCCAGGTCAACCCCCTGTATCTCAAGGGCCTGAAGGTCCAGTACCGCTGAGCCCTCTGCAATCGCAAGAGCGCCGCGCAGATCTTTCTGCGCGGCGCTCTTGCCGGTTCAGGTCGTTTCCGGCTTCGCCCTGCGGAGCCTGCGGACGGCGGCGCGGCGCAGGAAGGACCACAGAGCATACAGCTTTTGGATCGCATAGGAGAGGACGGCGGAGCATACGAAGACGAGCGGCACCATCCAGAAGAAGACCTCCAGCCGGTCCCGGATCTCCGGGACCATCCCCTTTACGACCTTGTAAAACAGGTTTTCAAAAATCCATGAGGTCAGATAGATCCCCAGGCAGAGGCCCGACAGCCTGGCTGCACACCAACGCAGCGCGCCGGGCATTTTCTGCGTGCGGAGATTGGTGAAAAACGCAAACAGGAACCAGGCCATCGGCACGAGGAGCGCGGACTGCCAATCCGTCCATTCCCCGCTTTGGAAGGGAACGTCGGCGCTCCGCCAGAGATTGTAAAAGCCTGCCGTCAGACAGGAGCCGACGAAGCCGAGGGCGGCCTGCCAGGGCTTCATCCGGATCCCGTACTCCCGGATATACGAGCCGAGGAAATAGTAGAACAGCGGATAGCAAAGATACCAGAAGGAAGGGATCAGCTTTTGCCAGCTTTCGGAGCTCGACGGGTTGCTCCACCAGCCCGGATCGGTAAAATCATAGACGTTCAGAAGCGACGGCAGGCAGGCGATCACAAAGAGCGTCGCCAGCAGGAGCCGCTTCCTGCGGCGGCTGTCCAGCCCGTGATAGAGCACGTTCAGAAAGGGCATGAGCAGAAACAGACCCAGGTACATCTCAACGTACCAGGCGTAAGGCGCGGACTTGAAGCTCAGCGTCTTCCAGACGACGTCCGAAAAGCGGACCTCGGAGAAGGTCTGCTCCTTCAGTCCGAGGACGGGCCGGAGCCAGCCGTACAGGGCAGGGTAGAGCAGCATGCAGCAAAGTCCGGCGACGACGTAGGTAAAGTACGTTTTGCCGACGCCCCGATAATAGCTGCGCGAGAGCCGCTTGTTCGTCATCAGATAGCCCGAAAGCGTCAGAAACAGCGGAACGCAGGCGGCGCAGGCGGAGCGAATGAAAAGCATGACGGTCATGCGGGGACAGTCGATCGGCGCCTTGTAGAAGTCCGTGTAGATCGAAAAATGGATCCCGATCACGAACAGCACGGCGATGATGCGGAGCAGATCGGCGGCTGGGTCACGGTCCGGCAGACCGGCTTTTTTCGGCATGGCAGCTTCCTCCTTCCCGGATCAGGCGTCCTGTTCCATCATAATACGATTTCGGAGGCTTGTCAATCGCCTTTTTCGCCCGCAAAACGCGGCGGGAAAATAGGGCTGGCATTCCCGGCTGCGGCATGGTATAATTGGTTCGAAATACAGAAAATGGAGGGATTTCCATGCACGCACTGACCTATGAACAGACGCTTGCCTTCCGGGAAGCCTACGAGAACGACCGCGCCGCGAAGACCGCCACGGCTGCCGCTGCCCGCACGGAGCTGGCGGATCTGGCCTTTGTCCCGATGAACGCCGCGAAGCTGAACGGCGAATTCACCATCGAGCTCAAGACCCGCGGCATCACCGCCCAGGAAAAGAGCGGGCGCTGCTGGATGTTCGCCGCCCTGAACCTCCTGCGCGAGGGTGTGGCGGAGAAGCTGGGGCTGAAGCAGTTTGAGTTCTCCGAGAACTATCTGGCCTTCTACGACAAGCTGGAAAAGTCCAACAATTTCCTGAGCTGGATCATCGACACCGCAGCCAAGCCCCTGACCGACCGCGAGGTCAACTATATTCTGGCCGGGATCGGCGACGGCGGCTACTGGTGCATGGCCGTGGACCTGATCGAAAAATACGGTCTGGTGCCGAAATCCGTCATGCCCGAAACCTGGCAGTCCTCCCACACCGAGAAGGGCCGCACCCTGCTCAACACCCTGCTCCGCCGCGACGCCGCCGAGCTCCGCGATTGGATCGCGGCGGGTAAGGACCCCGAGCCCCGCCGCCTGGAGATGCTCCGGGAGATCTACAAGCTGCTCTGCATCACCTTCGGCGAGCCGGTGGACAAGTTCGACTTCACCTGGCGCGGCGAGGACGGCGCATTCCGCGAGGATCGTGGTCTGACCCCGCAGGACTTCTATCGGAAATACGTCGGCGTGGATCTGAGCGAATACGTCCAGGTGGACAACGCCCCCACCTGGAAGACCCCGATGCACGAGCCCTTCACCTTCCACTATCTGGGCAACATGGCCGAGAAGAACGTTCTGGCCCTGAATCTGCCCTTCGACGAGTTCGAGGCGCTGGCCCTGGCCTCCCTGCGCGGCGGCGACGCGATGTGGTTCGCCTGCGACGCAGGCGCCTACGGCGACCGCAAGACCGGCGTCTGGGACCCGGACAGCTTCGACTACGCAGGTCTTCTGGGCGGCGTGGAGCTGGAGATGCCCACCAAGCAGAAGCGGCTGGAATACCGCGCCTCCAACGGCACCCACGCAATGCTGCTCATCGGCGTCCATCTGGACGAGAACGGCAAGCCCGACCGCTGGAAGATCGAAAACAGCTGGGGCAAGGACGTCGGCAAGGAGGGCTACTTCGTGTGCAGCGAGCGGTACTTCCGCGAATACACCTACGAGCTGATCGTCAAAAAATCCTATCTGACCGACGCACAGCGCGAGATGCTGACCCACAAGCCCATGCGCATCCTCCCCTGGGAGGATATCCCGGTCTGATCGGTCAGGGATCAGGGACCAGGGATCAGGGGACCGCTCAATTCAGCCCCGGGGCGGTTGACGCGGGTTTCCGGGGAACAAATCCGGGATTGCCAAAACCCGGGCCTCATGCTATAATGAAACCGATCAAAAACAAAGGAGCTGCAAGCATGGAACAAATGAAGCAATACATGGAATACGCGGTGCAGGTCACCCAGCGGCTGCTGGCTGCGGACAGCCCCTCCGGCTTCACCCGCGCGGCGGAGGAGGTCCTGCTCAAGGAGCTTTCCGATCTCGGATACGAGCCGAAGCGCACCGTGAAGGGCGGCGTGCTGGTGGATCTGGGCGGCGAGGACGCGAACGACGGTCTGCTTCTGCAGGCCCATATTGACACCCTCGGCGCGATGGTAGCCGAGGTCAAGGGCAGCGGCCGTCTGCGCCTGACCTCCCTCGGCGGTCTGCCCGCCGTGATGGCAAATACCGAAAACTGCCGTCTCTATACCAAGTTCAACGGCGTGCTGGAGGGCACGATCCAGCTCTGCAACGCCTCCACCCACGTCAACGACAATCTCCGCACCACCGTTCCCGACTACAACAATCTGGAGCTGGTTCTGGACGAGCCCGCCTTCACCGCGGACGCCGTCCGCGCCCTGGGCGTGGACGTGGGCGACGTGGTCTGTCTGGACCCGCGCACCCGCGTGACCGAGAAGGGCTACATCAAGAGCCGCTTCCTCGACGACAAGCTGAGCGCCGGTATCCTGGTCGGTCTGGCCAAGTACCTCAAGGACGAGGGCCTGACCCCCAAGCGCCGGGTCTACGCCCACTTCACGATCTATGAAGAGGTCGGTCACGGCGGCTCCGGCTCCGTCCCGGCGGGCGTGACCGAGTCGATCTCCGTGGACATGGGCTGCGTGGGCGACGGTCTGCAATGCACCGAGCATCAGGTCTCCATCTGCGTCAAGGACAGCGGCGGCCCGTACAGCTACGACGTGGTCACCGGTCTGATCGCCGCAGCCAAGGCCGCCGGCGCGGACTACAAGCTGGACGTCTACCCGCACTACGGCTCCGACGTGGAGGCCACCCTGCGGGCCGGATGGGACATCCGTCACGGTCTGATCGGGCCGGGCGTCTACGCCTCCCACGGCTACGAGCGCAGCCACAAGGACGGCGTGCTGGCGACCCTGCAGGTCCTGGCGGGCTATCTGGCACGCTGAGGAGGAACCGCCATGCTACCCATTGAACAGAAGGATATCCTGTCCTACCGCTTCCTCTCCGGCCTGCGCTTCGCGCCGGGCGGCGGGAAGGCCGCCTTTGTGGTCGCAAACGCCAACGAGGAGGAAAACTGCTACGAGCGCCGGCTCTGGCTCTACGAGCACCACGCCATCCGGCAGCTCACCGATCTGGGCAAGGAGTCCGCCTTCGTCTGGCTGGACGAAAACCGCCTGCTCTTTCCCGCGGTCCGCTCGGCAAAGGAGAAAAAGCGCGCCGAGGCCAAGGAGGAATTCACCGCCTACTACGTTCTGGACGTGCGCGGCGGCGAGGCTCTGCCCTTTATGACCCTGCCGATGCAGGTCTCCACCCTCCGCGTCCTGGACGAGACCCACTTCCTGGTCACCGCCGACGTGGACAAGCGGCACCCCGACCTCTGGAACGCCGACGAGGAGACCCGCAAGAAGGTCCGGGCCGAGCGCGAGGCCGACGCCGACTACGAGGTCTTTGACGAGCTGCCCTTCTGGGGCAACGGTCAGGGCGTGACGAACGGCAGCCGCAGCTCCCTCTTTCTGGTCGGGCTGGAGCCCTTCCGCGTGACCGCAGTCACCGCCCCGCCCGAGGAGGTTTCCTCCGTGGCGATTCTGGGCGACGAGGTCCTCTACGCCGTCACCCGCTGGGAGCGCAAGCTCCAGCTCGGCGGCTTCAAGCTCCGCGCTCTGAACTGGAAAACCGGCATGAGCCGCTCCATCCGCGACCACGCGACGCTCCGGCCCGAGGGGATGGAGGTCGTAGGGGACAAGGTCCTCCTGCTCGCCACCGAGGCCCAGCGCCACGGTCTGAACGAGAACGCCTGGGTCTATACCATCGACCCGACCACCGGCGAGATCGACCTGCTCCGGATGGAGGAGTACAACGCGTACAACTCCGTCGGCAGCGACTGCCGCCTGGGCGGGAACCGTCAGCGCGTCGCTGCGGACGGCGCCCTCTACCATCTGACCACCCGCGGCGGAAACGCCTGTCTGCACCGCCTGAATCCCGACGGCACCGACGTTCCGGTCTTCACCGGCGCAGGCGCCGTGGACGGCTTCGACGTGGACGGCGGACGCTTCCTCATCATCGGCCTGTTCGACATGCTGCCGCAGGAGCTCTACGAATACGACCCCGCCGTGGGCAGGCTCGTCCGCGTCTCCCACTTCCACGACGACGCCCTGGACGGGCGCTACGTGGCCCGGCCGGAGCCCCTGACGGTCCACAGCCGCGGCTATGAGATCGAGGGCTGGGTCCTCCGGCCCCGCGACTTTGACCCGGCGAAGAAATATCCCGCCGTTCTGGACGTCCACGGCGGACCCAAGACGGTCTACGGCCCGGTCTTCTACCACGAGATGCAGGTCTGGGCCTCTCTGGGCTACTTCGTCTTCTTCTGCAATCCGAAGGGGAGCGACGGCGGCACGAACGTCTTCATGGACATCCGCGGCCACTACGGCGACACCGACTACGCGAACCTGATGGACTTCACCGACGCAGTCCTGGCGGCCTGGCCGCAGATCGACGCCAAGCGCGTCTGCGAGACCGGCGGCAGCTACGGCGGCTTTATGACCAACTGGATCATCGGGCACACGGACCGCTTCGTCTGCGCGGCCTCCCAGCGCTCGATCTCCAACTGGCTGAGCTTCTACGGCATCTCCGACATCGGCTTCTACTTTGCCGAAGACCAGTGCGGCGGCAATATCTACGACAACGCCGAAAAGCTCTGGAGCCTTTCGCCTCTGCGCTACGCCAGGAACGTCAGGACCCCGACCCTCTTTATCCACTCCGACGAGGACTACCGCTGTCCGCTGGAGCAGGGTCTGCAGATGTACGCGGCCCTGGTGGACCGGGGCGTGGAAGCCCGGCTCTGCCTCTTCCACGGCGAAAACCACGAGCTCTCCCGCTCCGGCAAGCCCACGCATCGCCTCCGCCGGCTGAAGGAGATCACCGACTGGTTCGAGCAGCACGTCCGCCGCGCCCAGCTTCCCAACTGACTGGTTAGAAAAGCAAGTATTTTTCAAAAACTTTTTGAAAAATACTTGCTTTTCTATATAAGATGTGGTATAATCCCCCCGTAATTAGGTAGGAAGTAAGTTAGAGAGGCCGTCAAGCCTCTCTTTCCTTATGTAAAATCCATTTCAAATCCACTGATCCACCTGCGGAGGCAAAACAGATGAAAGTGACGGAACGAATCCGCTCCCTCGCCCAGCCCGTGGTCGAAGAACACGGCTGCACGCTCTGGGACGTCGAATACGTCCGCGAAGGCGGGGAATGGTTCCTGCGCCTGTATATCGACAAGGACGGCGGCGTAAATATCAATGACTGCGTGGAGGTTTCCCACGCGATGGACCCCATCCTGGACCGCGAGGACCCCATCGAGGGCAGCTATCGCTTTGAGGTCGTCTCCGCCGGACTGGAGCGGCCCCTGAAACGGCCCTCCGACTTTGCGGCCTTTCTCGGCGCGAAGGTGCTGGTCAAGCTCTACCGGCCCCTGAACGGCGTGCGGGAGTATCCCGCCGTCCTGCGCGGCTATGACAACGGCGACGTCACCGTGGAATACGGCGGCGAGACCCTGACGTTTTCCAAATCCCAGGTCGCCCTGGTGCGGCTCAGAGCGGATTTTGACTGATACAGATAATGGAGGAAGAGATCATGGCAACCAACAACACCAACAATGCCCATACCGAAATCTTCGCAGCGCTCAAGCAGCTTGAGCGTGAGCGCGGCATCCCTGCGGACTACATGGTCGATAAGATCACCCAGGCCCTGCTTGCCGCCTATAAAAAGGACCGCGCCGGCTACACCGACAACGTGTTCGTAGAGCTCACCGAGTCCGCCCTGCGGATGTACGCGCAGAAGGAGGTCGTGGACGAGGTCATCACCCCCGCCACCGAGATCCAGCTTGAGGCCGCCCGCAGGATCGATCCGAACTGCCAGCTCGGCGACCTGGTCAACGAGGAGATCCAGACCCAGGCCTTCGGACGCATCGCCGCCCAGACCGCCAAGCAGGTCATCATCCAGGGCATCCGCGAGGCCGAGCGCGGCATGATCTTTGACCGCTTCTCCTCCAGAGAGCATGAGATCATGACCGGGTCCGTTCTGCGCGTCGATCCCAACACCGGCGATCTCACCGTCCGCATCGGTCAGGGCAACGACCGCACCGACGCCTGGCTCGCTTCCGGCGAGCAGGTTCGCGGTGAGACCTATATCGAGGGCGACCTGATCCGCGTCTATGTGGTTGAGGTCCGCCGCTCCAGCCGCGGCCCGCAGGTCATCGTCTCCCGGACCCATCCGGGTCTGGTCAAGCGCCTGTTCGAGCTGAACGTGCCCGAAATCGCCTCCGGCGAGGTGGAGATCAAGTCCGTCGCCCGCGAGGCCGGTTCCCGCACCAAGCTGGCCGTCCACGCGGTTGACCCGAATCTCGATCCCGTCGGCACCTGCGTCGGCCCGAAGGGCTCCCGCGTTGCCGCCGTGGTCAACGAGCTGCACGGCGAGAAGATGGATATCGTGGTCTGGAACGAGGACCCGGCCAAGTTCGTCGCCGCCGCCCTGGCTCCCGCCGACGTCATCTCCGTGACGCCGCTTTCCGACGAGAAGTCCTTCCGCGTTCTGGTTCCCGACGACCAGCTCTCCCTTGCCATCGGCAAGGAGGGCCAGAACGCCCGCCTGGCCGCCCGTCTGACCGGCCACAAGATCGACATCAAGCCCGCCAGCGCCGCCGAAGCGCCGGAGGCCTGATCGCCTTCCGATCCAATTTGCCTTCGGGCTTCCCGATCCTGCGGGCAGCCCGGACCGAAACCGAAGCATTTCCGATGAAAGGAGGAAATCCGCCGATCATGCCCAAGAAAATACCCCTGCGGCAGTGTCTGGGATGCCGGGAGATGAAGCCCAAGCGCGAGCTGGTGCGCGTCGTCCGGTCTCCGGAGGGGACGGTCTCGCTTGACCTGCGCGGCAAAGCGCCCGGACGCGGCGCTTACGTCTGCCACGACCCCGACTGCCTGAAAAAAGCCCTGCGCTCCCGGGCGATCGCCCGCGCGCTGGAGGTGGAGATTCCTCCGGAAATCTACGACGCCCTCACCGGGCAGATGGAGGAGGAACATGGAACGTAACGCAGATAAGACCCTCGGCCTGCTTTCCATCGCGCGAAAGGCAGGCAAGCTCCAGACCGGTGAGGACTCCGTCGGCGCCATGCTTGCCGAGCATCGCGCCAGACTGGTCCTCCTGGCGGCGGACGCCGGTCCGGCGACCGTGCGCCGCGTTCTGGCGCGCACGGAGGGGACCCGCCAGCGCGTGATCACGCTGGCCTATGACAAGCAGACCCTGGGCGCAGCCCTGGGACGGCCCTCCGTGGCTGTCGCGGCCTTCACCGACGTCTCTCTGGCCCTGGCCTTTGCCAGGACCCTTCCGGAGCCCGACGCCGCGCTGATGGCGGATCTGGAGGAACGGGTCCGCCGGGTGAAGGATCGTGCCGAAAACGGTCGGCACACGAAAACACGGAAAAGTTAAGCTGGAGGTGGCTGTATGAGTTTTGTGAAGTATCGCATCAAGGAGGTTGCCGCAGATTTCGGAATGGCTCCGAAGGATATTGCCGCAATCGTGGAAAAATATTTTGAAAAGCCCAAGAGCACCGCGCAGGTGCTGGAGGAGGAGCAGCTGAACGTGATCTTCGATTCTCTGACACAGCAGAATCAGATCGCTTCGGTGGAGACGGTCTTCGCCGCGGCCTTCGCCAAGAAGGAAGCCGAGGAGAAGAAGAAGACCGAGGAGGCCGCAAAGCGCGAGGCCGAGGCAAAGAAGGCCGCCCAGGCCGCGCCCGCCGCCAAGCCCGACGACAAGAAGCCCGCTCCTGCCCAGAATGCCAAGCCCGGCGCGCAGAAGCCCGCCGAGAAGAAGCCCGCCGAGCCCCAGCGCAAGCGCGAGCGCCGCGTGGTGGACACCTCCGCGGTCCAGGTCAACGCGGCCCGCTTCGACGACCACGCCGACACCCTGATCTCCGAGCGCGACCAGAACCGGACCGGCGGCAAGCAGAAGATCGGCAACAAGAACAAGAAGCAGCAGGGCGGCAAGAGCGCCAAGTCCCGCGAGGACGAGCGCAAGCGTCTGAGCCGTCTGCGTCTGGAGGCCATCAAGAAGACCCCGCTCACCGTCAAGATCCCCGACGAGATCACCGTGGGCGAGCTGGCCTCCCGGATGAAGAAGACCGCCGCCGAGGTCATCAAGTGCCTGATCAAGAACGGCGTCATGGCCACCGTCAACCAGAATATCGACTTTGACACCGCCGAGTACATCGCCACCGAGCTCGGCTGCAAGGTAGAGAAGGAAGTCGTGGTCACGATCGAGGAGCGCCTCTTTGACGATCACGAGGACACCGTCGAAGAGCTGGTCACCCGTCCCCCCGTCGTCGTAGTCATGGGCCACGTCGACCACGGCAAGACGAGCCTCCTCGACGCCGTCCGCAAGACGAACGTGGTCGCGGGCGAGGCCGGCGGCATCACCCAGCACATCGGCGCCTATACGGTCCGCATCAACGGCAATCCGATCACCTTCCTGGACACCCCGGGCCACGCGGCCTTCACCTCGATGCGCGCCCGCGGCGCGATGTGTACCGACGTTGCGATCCTGGTGGTCGCCGCCGACGACGGCATCATGCCGCAGACCATCGAAGCCATCAACCATGCCAAGGCCGCCGAGATCCCCATCGTGGTGGCCGTCAACAAGATGGATAAGCCGGGCGCCAACCCGGATCGCATCCTGACCCAGCTCACAGAGCACGATCTGGTTCCCGCCGAATGGGGCGGCGACACCGAGGTCTGCCGCATCTCCGCCAAAACCGGCATGGGCATCGACGAGCTGCTGGAGACCGTGATCCTCACCGCCGAGCTCCGCGAGCTCAAGGCCAACCCGAACCGCTCCGCCAAGGGCACCGTCATCGAGGCCCGTCTGGACAAGACCCGCGGCCCGATTGCGACCCTGCTGGTCCAGAACGGCACCCTGAACCAGGGCGACACCATCATCGCCGGCACCTCCGTGGGCCACGTCCGCGTGATGACCGACGACAAGGGCCGCTCGATCAAGCACGCCGGACCCTCCGTCCCCGTGGAGATCACGGGTCTGGGCGAGGTCCCCGCGCCGGGCGACGCCTTTGAGGCCGTCAAGGACGAGCGCATGGCCCGCGAGCTGGTGGAGCAGCGCAAGCAGAAGGCCAAGGACGAGCTGGCAAAGCAGCGCTCCAAGGTCACGCTCGAAAACCTCTTCGACCAGATGAAGAAGGGCGAGATGAAGGAGCTGAACGTCCTGGTCAAGGCCGACGTCCAGGGCTCCGCCGAGGCCGTCAAGGCCAACCTTTCCAAGCTCTCCAACGACGAGGTCGCCGTCAAGGTCATCCACAGCGGCGTCGGCGCGATCAACGAGAGCGATATCCTGCTGGCCTCCACCGCCAACGCGATCATCGTCGGCTTCAACGTCCGGCCCGACGCCGCCGCGGCGGTCTCCGCCCAGCGCGCGGACGTGGATATCCGGCTCTACAGCGTCATCTACGAATGCCTGGAGGAGATCGAGTCCGCCATGAAGGGCATGCTCGCCCCGAAGTACCGCGAGGTCGTCATCGGCCACGCCGAGGTCCGCGTCCTCTACAAGGTCAGCGCGATCGGCACCGTCGCCGGCTGCTACGTCAAGGACGGCAAGGTCACCCGCGACAGCAAGGTCCGCGTCCTGCGCGACAACGTGGTCATCTACACCGGCGAGCTGGGCTCCCTGCAGCGCTTCAAGGACTCCGTCAAGGAGGTCGCCGCCAACTTCGAATGCGGCATGTCCGTTGCGAAGTACAACGACCTCAAGGAGGGCGACATCTTCGAGTGCTTCGTCATGGAGCAATACCGCGATTAAGCTCAGACAGGGCGGGGCAGGGCCCCGCCCTTCATCCCATTTCATACGACATCCACCCGCGTATGCGGTTTCCGCCTGCGCCGCGATCATAAGGAGCCATTACCATGCCTTCCAATCGTATCGGACGGATCAATGAGGAGATCCAGCGGGAGCTTTCCGACCTGCTGCGGACCCTCAAGGATCCCCGCGTTCAGAAAACCATGGTCTCTGTCACCCGCGTGGACACCACCGCGGACCTGCGCTATGCCAAGGTCTTCGTTTCCGTCTATGACAAGAGCCTGTCCAAGGAGGTCCTCAAGGGCCTCAAATCCTCCGGCGGCTATCTGCGGCACGAGCTTGCAAGCCGTCTGAGCCTGCGCTATACCCCGGAGCTGGTCTGGGTAGAGGACAACTCCATCACCTACGGCGCAAGGATCCTCGACATTCTCTCCACCCTTGACATCCCGGAGGACGAACCCGATGACCAAGAAACTGACCCTGCCTGAGACGGCGGAGTATCTGAAAACCCACGACGACTATCTGATCCTGACCCACCGCCGCCCCGACGGCGACACCGTGGGCAGCGCCGCCGCCCTTTGCCGGATGCTTCGGGCGATCGGGAAGCGGGCGGCCGTCTATCCCAACCCCCAGATCACGCCGAAGTTCGCCCCCTACTGGACCGGTCTGACCGGGACCGGGGGCGGGACCCTCGTCTCGGTGGACGTCGCCGGGCCCAATCTCTTTCCCTACGGGATGGAGGACGCGAAGGTAGACCTGGCCATCGACCACCACGGGACCAACAGCGGCTTTGCCGCCCGGACCTACGCCGACGAGACCCACGCCGCCTGCGGGGAGATCTTAATTTCCCTCTGCCCCCTGCTCGGCGCGCGGCTGGACCGGCCGATGGCGGAGGCCCTCTACGTGGCCATTTCCACCGACACCGGCTGCTTCCGCTATTCCAACGTGACCGCCGAAACCTTCCGCTGCGCCGCAGCCTGCATGGAAGCCGGAGCGGAGGTCCATCCGATCAACCGCACCTTCTTTGAGATCAAGCGCAAGGCCCGCCTGCGTCTGGAGGCCTATCTGACCGAGCACATGGAGTTTTTCGCGGACGGCAAGGTCGCCGTCTCCGCGATCCCGAACGCCGTCATGGACGAGCTCGGTCTGACCGAGGACGACGTGGACGACATCTCCGGCTTCGGACGCTCCGTGGAGGGCGTGGAGCTGGCCGCCATGCTCCGCGAGGTGGACGGCGGGATGGGCAAGCTCTCGCTCCGCTCCAGCGCCGCCTTCAACGCGGCCGCCATCTGCGCCCGGCTGGGCGGCGGCGGCCACCCCGCCGCAGCAGGGGCCTCCGTGCCCGGCGGCATCCCTGCGATCCGCTCCGCCCTGCTCGAAGTCCTCGCGGACTACGTGAAACTGTAATGGCGAACGGGATTCTGATCGTGGACAAGCCCGCAGGCTGGACCTCCCAGGACGTTGCCGCCAAGCTGCGCGGCGTCTTCCACGAAAAACGCGTGGGTCACGGCGGCACCCTGGACCCGATGGCAACCGGCGTTCTGCCGATCTTCATCGGGCGGGCGACCCGGGCCGTACCCTTCTTTGAACACGCCGACAAGGTCTACGAGGCCGGACTGCGCCTGGGTCTCGTCACCGATACCCAGGACGTCACGGGCCGGACGCTGGAAGAACGTGCAGTTGACATAACGCAGGAGCGCCTCGAGGCAGCACTGGACAGTTTCCGCGGAGAGATCGCGCAGATCCCGCCGATGTATTCCGCGATCAAGGTCAACGGCCAGAAGCTCTACGCCCTGGCCCGGCAGGGGAAGGCGGTGGAACGCGCCCCGCGTCCCGTCACGATCTTCGCCCTGGACCTGCTGGGCGGGGCAGGCGCCGACTGGCGGCTGCGCGTCCACTGCTCCAAGGGGACCTACGTCCGTACCCTCTGCCACGATATCGGCGCGGCCCTCGGCTGCGGCGGATGTCTGTCCGCCCTGCGGCGCACCCGCGCCGGGGCGTACGACGTCACCCGGAGTCACACAATGGCGGAGATTTTGGCTGCGGAAAACCCGGAGGCCCTGCTCCTGCCCACGGACAGCCTCTTTTCCGACCGTCCCGCCCTCACCGTTGCCGAGAACGCCGAACGCAAGCTGCGCAACGGCGCGCCCCTGCATACCCCAAAGCTCAAGGACGGCGAATACCGCGTCTATAACCAAGCCGGTGGTTTTCTCCTGCTGGCCCAAGTCGCCAACGGAGAATTGAAGACCGTCAAGAGCTTCTTTGAGGTGTAGGTCCGCAAGCGGAGCCGCCGATTTTTCGGGCAGAGCATGACCGTTTTTCGGTTTTTTTTCGGTGCGGCTCTATTGTCGATCCGTGCGGGCGCGTAGGGGCGCGTATCGACAAATTCTCAACTCTCAATTCTCAATTCTCAATCGCCCAATCTCCCTCGGAGGTCCCATACATGAACCGTGTGATCGCGCTTGGATTCTTTGACGGCGTCCATCTCGGACACGGCGCCCTGCTTTCGCGCACGGCGCAGCTTGCCCGGGCAAGCGGATGCTCCGCCGCCGCCCTGACCTTTGACCGCAGCCCCGGCAAGGACGGCCGCCTGCTGACCTCGGTGGACGACCGCATCCGCCTGATCCGCGGGCTGTACGGGGTGGACGAGGTCTTCGTCCTGCCCTTCACCAACGAGCTCCGCCACGAGCGCTGGACCGACTTTGCCGAAGCCCTGGTCTGCGACTACGGCGCGGCCCATCTGGTCTGCGGCTACGACTACCGCTTCGGCTTCCGGGGCGAGGGCGACGCCGAGAAGCTCTCCGCCTGGTGCGCGGCGCGCGGTCTCGGCTGCGACGTGATCGAAAAGCTGACGATGGACGGGATCACGGTCTCCTCCACCTTTCTGAAAACGCTGGTCGAAGCGGGCGACACGGAGGCCGCGATCCGCTTCTTCGGCCACCCGCACACGCTGAGCGGCGTGGTTCAGCCGGGGCGGCATCTGGGCCATACCCTCGGCTTCCCGACCGCAAACCTCCTGCCGGAGCCGGAGATCCTGCTCCCGGCCCGCGGCGTCTACGCCGTGCGCGGGACCGTGGACGGTCAGAGCCGGACCGGCGTCTGCAATATCGGCACCCGCCCCACCGTCGGCGGCCACCGGCAGACCGTCGAAACCTGGCTTTCCGACTTTGACGGCGACCTCTACGGCAAGGAGCTGACCGTCGAGTTCTACCGCTATCTCCGCCCGGAGCGCAAATTCCCCGATCTGGAAGCGCTGAAGGAGGAGATCTTCCGCAACCGGCGGGAGGCGACGGCGTATTTTGAACGGTATTTCCATGACAATACATAAAAAGGAGCGATTCTGCATGAACAATCCCTTCTTCCCGGAGATCCACGGCAAATTCGGCTTCGGCTGCATGCGCTTCCCGAAAATCGGGGACGAGCTGGACTACGACCAGATCAGCCGCATGGCGGACGCCTTCCTTGCCGCCGGTCTGAACTACTTCGACACCGCCCACGGCTACCACAGCGGGCTGAGCGAGACCGCCCTGAAGCGCTGTCTGACCAGCCGCCACGACCGCAGCGAGTACCTGCTGACCGACAAGCTGACCGGCAGCTATTTCAAGACCGAGGCCGAGATCCGGCCCCTGTTTGAAGCCCAGCTCGAGGCCTGCGGGGTGGAATACTTCGACTTCTATCTGATGCACGCCCAGAACGCCCGGAACTTTGAGCAATTCAAGGCCTGCCGCGCCTATGAGACTGCCTTCGAGCTCAAGCGCGAGGGCAAGATCCGCCACGTCGGCCTGTCCTTCCACGACACCGCCGAGGTCCTGGACAAGATCCTGACCACCTACCCGGAGGTCGAGGTCGTCCAGATCCAGCTCAACTATCTGGACTACGGCGACGTCGCCGTGGATTCCAAGCGCGTCTACGAAACCTGCGTCCGCCACGGCAAGCCGGTCATCGTCATGGAGCCGATCAAGGGCGGCACGCTCGTCAAGGGTCTGCCCGAAGACGCCGTAACGCTCTACGAGCAGCTCGGTCAGACGCCTGCCAGCATGGCTCTGCGCTTCGCCGCGGGCTTTGAGCAGGTGGCGATGGTCCTCTCCGGCATGAGCGACTTGGACCAGATGAACGACAACCTCTCCTTCATGGTCGAGCCCAAGCCCCTGAACGAGCTGGAGGGCGCGGCGATCGAGAAGGTCCGCGACCTCTTCCGCGCCCAGAATCTGATCCCCTGCACCGCCTGCCGCTACTGCACCGACGGCTGCCCGATGGGGATCCTGATCCCGGATATCTTCTCCTGCCTGAACAAGTACAGCCAGTTCAAGGATTGGAACCAGCCCCGCTACTACAGGACCGTCCTCACCGAGGGCCACGGCAAGGCCTCCGAGTGCCTCAAGTGCGGTCTCTGCGAGGGCGTGTGCCCGCAGAATCTGCCCATCCGCGACCTGCTGGAAAAGGCCGTGGAGGCCTTCGAGAAGGAAGACGACTGACAGAAGCACAAATCGCCCGTCGGGCGGCGGAGCTCCCACCGCCCGACGGGCGATCCATATTTTTCACGAATTACTTTGCTTCCGTCTGCTGCGCTTCGTCCTTCTTTTCCGGAGCGACGATCTGACCGGTCTTGCGGCGGTTCATGATCGCGTAGGTCAGCTTGGCGGCCAGGGGCTTGACGATCAGATCCATCTGACCGACCCAGGCGACGTACTTCGCGCCGAAGCCCTGCTTGTAGCGGTGCAGACCGTAGACCGGGTTGTCCTCGGTGGGCAGACCCTCCACGCCGCGGAAATCGAAGCGGGTGCAGCCCCGGCGGATCGCTTCGGCCTGCATGTGCCACTGCAGAAGCTCGGTGCCGTTCAGATTCTGCTCGCTGGGCAGGGAGCAGCCGTAGAGGAAGGAGGCCGTCTGCCCGGCGTAGCAGGCGATGGAGCCAGCCATCGGCTTGCCGTCCAGCTCCGCCAGGAAGAGGACGCCGCGGTCGCCCAGACCCTCCAGCAGCTCGCGGAAGTAGGTCGTGGAGCGGGCGGAAAAATGATTCTTGGCGGCGGTGGCCTCCATCATCTCGTGGAAGTCGTCGAGGTCGGCGGTCGTGCCGGTCCGGACGACCAGCGGTCCGCGCTGGGCGCGGTGGATCTTCGTCCGGCAGGTGCGGTGATAGATGGATTCCAGGGTCTCCGGCGTCAGGCCGGTCAGGTCGCTGATATAGACCAGGCGCGGCTGATAGAGGGAGAAGTCCGTTGCAGCGTCAATGGAGAAGCCCATCGAGCGGGCCAGATCGACAAAGGCGGTATCCTCCTCGGGCACCTCGGGATCGAAGCGGAGGAAGCAGCCGCCGTGCTTTTTGGCGTAGGTCTTCGCCGCATCGATCAGGTCGCGGAAGGTCTGATCGTCGCCGCGGGTCCAGACCGGTCCGCGCGGGGCGTAGAAAAAGCGGGTGCCGACCAGGTGCATCTTGTGCTCCAGCAGGGCGACGGTCCCGCGGATCTGCCCGTCAGCGCCGCGCAGGATCAGCCCGTGCCAGGGCCAGTCGGTCTTGACGCGGCCCCAGAGCGAGGTCTGCATAAAATGGCCGTTCGGATGGGCCAAAACGAATTCGTCCAGCGCCGCGGCGTTCGATAAGGTAACATATTCGATCATAGCGATTCCTCTTGCCGATAAAGTTTTGCTCCATAAAACCGCCGAATCCAAGCGTATCTCTGAATTCTGATGGTTCGTGTCTCGGCTTAGTATACTCAAGGCTGTGAAAAAAGTCAAGCGCTCGATTGGGGAACCAAATTCAAAATACATTTTAATGATTTTAGACCAGAGCATATTCTACACGTAATAGCTGTCTTTTTCCGATATCATGCGCATGTCCTTGATATGCCAGATGTCCAACCATCCCTACATAATTAATCGTGTGATCTGGATTAACAGCCATAACCTCAGTTGCTCTTCTGTCGGTAGGTTTAACCCCGTCGCAGAAGGTAAAACCTTCTTCTTCTGCCTGCTTCAAGAATTGACGTGCAAGGTCCCTGGTTGCAAGGTGGACATAGACACGTCCGTTGAATTGAGAGATTTCAGTAATGGTTTTCATGAAAAAGTCCTCCGTTTTGTGGTATTACCAACAGAGAGGACGAAAAAACACCCATCGTTTCCGACAGGTGTCTGTTTCAAACAAACGCCTATCGGTCAAGCTGGAGCACCTTACCTTCAGGCAGGTTGCTGTGCGGTCAACGAGCTTGTCTCTCGCGCACTCTCTATAGGTTGTGTTCATTATAACAGACATCAGTCTGTAAATCAAGGAAAACCGATAAAAAAATTTCTATTTCCGTATTCCTGTAAACACAGGGAAACGCAGAGGCCGGTTCTCTGTGTTGACAAACCACTCACGGGGCGCTGCTCCGATTGGCCCGTGAAGCGCTGATTTTGCCCTGATTTCCGGCAAGAATCACCGATTTCCCGGTAAAAAACAACGCCCGGGAGGGCTTCGGCCCTCCCGGGGAAAGAAAAAACGATCGCGGTCTCAGAACGCAGAGAATCATCCATGTTTATATGTGAGCTGGCTCAAAACACAGTGAACAGGTCCCCGGCAGCGGCAGACAGCCGATGCCGAGGGCCTTTTTAAGGGATCGTTTCAGAAATATTTCCGGTATTCAATCTTTTCTCAATGTTTTATGCTATAATCATCCTGAAAGGCGGTGATCAAATGAAACTGCTTCTTGCTGAAGATGAAAAGCGTATGGCGTCGGCGCTGGTTGAGCTGCTGCGTCTTGAAAAATACGATGTAGATCACTTTGCGGATGGAGCATCCGCGCTCGCGGCCTTGGAGAGCAATGTCTATGACGCCGCCATTATTGACGTCATGATGCCCGAAAAAAACGACTTTGAGGTCGTCCGCGCCGCGCGGGGCAAAGGCGTCAAAACGCCGGTTCTTATGCTGACGGCAAAAAGCGGGCTGGACAACAATGTCACCGGCTTGGACAGCGGCGCGGACGACTATCTCACAAAACCGTTTCAAACGAGGGAATTACTTGCCCGTGTTCGGGCGTTGTGCCGCCGTAATATTCGTTCTCAGGACGGAAGCCTGTGTTTTGGTGATTTGGCGCTGGATACGACTACGGCAACGCTGACCTGCAGGAAAACCGGGCAGAGCGTTAGGCTTGGGGAGAAAGAACTGCGGATTATGGAATACATGCTTGCCAACCAGGGCAAGATTCTTACACGCGAACAGCTTGCCGTGAAAATCTGGGGTCTTGAAAGCGATGCGGAATACAACAATGTGGAGGTGTATGGAACAGCAAAAAAGCGTATAAAGCGAGACGCGCCGTTATACGGCTCCCGTGCAGATGTTGCAAATGGCAGCACAATTCCGTTGTGTTCCCGGCGTCAGCGATCCGCCGCCGACAGATTTTTATTGACATATGTCAATAACGGCGCTATAATACAATGCAGAAAGGGGATGAAGCCCATGCCGCGCCCCACACGATGCAGACAGATCGGCCAACTGCCCATGTATCGCAGCTTTTCGCCGGATGACATGGAGGTTACCGACACCGTTGCCATGACGGTCGACGAATATGAGGTGATTCGACTTTTGGATCACGAGGGCCTCAATCAGGAGGAATGCGCATCCAGAATGAACGTTTCCCGCACGACTGTGACGGCGATCTATGAGAGCGCCAGAACAAAAATGGCGGACATGCTGGTAAACGGAAGGCGGCTTCTGATCGTTGGCGGCAACTATCGTTTCCCCCCGGCAGATATCCCACAAGCATTAAAGAATAAAGGAGATCATGTTATGAGAATCGCAGTCACTTATGAAAACGGAGAGGTTTTCCAGCATTTCGGTCATTCGGAGCAGTTTAAGCTGTACGACGTCGAGGATGGAAAAATCATCAAGGAACAGATTGTGGACACCAACGGCAGCGGCCACGGGCTGCTGGCGGGATTCCTTCAGACCGCAAAGGTCGACGCCTTGATCTGCGGCGGTATCGGCATGGGCGCGCAGATGGCGCTCGCCGACGCGGGAATCAAGCTCTACGCGGGCGTTCAGGGTTCTGCCGATGAGGCGGCTCAGGCACTTGCGGGAGGAAACCTCGCATATGATCCCAACGCCCGTTGTGATCACCACGAGCACCATGACGGCGATTGCGGTCATGATCACTGTGCCGAGCATCACTGCGCCGGAAATTGACAGAGCAGTACTACTCTCAAAGTGAGGAGTTGAAAATGAAACTTGGTATCATAAGATGTATGCAAACGGAAGACTATTGTCCGGGCACGACCGATTTTAGAATGGTCAAAGAACACAAGGGCGTTTTCGAAGGGATCGATGAAGAAATCGAACTGGTTGGTTTCTGCAACTGCGGAGGTTGTCCCGGTAAGAAAGCAATCCTTCGAGCAAATAAACTGGTGGAACGCGGCGCTGATACGATCGCCTTTGCGTCTTGTATTCAAAAAGGGACGCCGATAGGATATCCTTGTCCCTTTGCAAGAAAAATGAAAGAAATCCTTGAAAATGATTTGGGAAATGCCATTCGCTTTCTTGATTACACGCATTAGTATTCCGAAAGCTTTGCCATCATCGAATACGAATCTTCCGAAAGCCGCATCTTTTCGTTTTCCAAAAAATAGTGAAAATAGTTCCATGGAGGTTTTGCCCTACATTTGGCGGCAAACCGCCCCTGCCAAAGAAAACAGCACGCATGGTTTCAGGAATTGCGTGAAACAATATATTGGCAATCGTTTCCGCAGAGGTAATTGTGTTATCCATGGCTGACATCAAGACGAAGGAAAGCATTCATGACATCAAGGTACTTGATCGGAGTAAAGTTGTTGCCGAGCACATGAAGAAGGCGCTGATCCGCACAAAGGACACCGCGCAGAATCTGATGGATGACGGGCAGGTCACACCGGAGGAGTACGCTTCCGATCAGACGAAGTACATGGGACTGCGTAGATTTCAAAACGCTTCAAGAAAACCTTGGTCACGCGACTGCCGCTTTTACTCTGGAGGTATATGGCCACGTTTCAAAGCAAATGCAAATCAACAGTGCAAACAAGTTGGAGCGCTTCATCCAAAACACTTTCCCAGCCGTAAGGCCTGTCAGCACAAGTGCATAGAGGATCGCCGCAGAGCCATTAGCTGACAAACGGTACGTCAAAAAGAAAACCGGATAGCAGAAAAAAGGAAGACTTTCCCCGTTAATCGCTGTTTTCCCTTTATTTTCCCTTTTAAAAATACCCTCTAATGGTAAAACTTTAGGTAAAACCGCTGAAAAACAGCCGATTTTGAAAAGATCGCAGATTTGAGCGATACGCAAAAATGTTCCGATTTTTCCATAAAAACCGGCAAAATCAAGCATTTTCGCCAAGAAAAAATACAAAAATCCCGGCCTCCGAAGAAGCCGGGATTGTGGAAGGGTAGAACAAAAAAGATGCCAACTTTCAGCTCTGCCTTTGGAGGCATATCACCCGTGAGACAGGAACAATATCACCCAGAGGCGAAGACCATATCACCCGTGAGACGGTGGCCGTATCACTCAAACGGTGAAGACTAACTCACCTGCCTGGTGCTTCTTTGAGGTTGACATAATATATGGCCTGCGGCACCACAAAGCAAGGAAACGGTCTTGCAAAACAACGAGACCGATGTGCGAGGGTTTAAATCAAAGCGTCAAATCCCATGCGGTATTTGGGACCAACCGATCAGCGTTTTCAAATTCGAGTGCCACATACTCAGCTGCAGTCATACCGTAAGTCGCGGCAAGTTCCTCTTGCAGGGCGCCCATTGCGGCATCAAAGGGGTCCGGA
>JAEEGG010008403.1_pt1 | contig 23440 bp, 10 predicted proteins | sample 9134161 | NCBI WGS metagenome assembly JAEEGG01 (sample SAMN16246543, study PRJNA631951) | gut metagenome | biome: gut microbiome; feature: rumen; material: CR-attached | host: Bos | place: Iran: Karaj | collected 2018-10
GATAAAGCCGTTGTCACGTCCTTTGGGATGGAACTGTGTGCGCCCTTCGGTGATGTTGTAGGCGGGAACCGCTTCCACGGTGATACCGTCGATGACAGTCTTGTCGCCGTTCGCCATCACTTCACCGTAGCCGATCATGTCGGCGCAACGCCGGTTGGTGATGAGACGCGTCTTGTCGGAAGTGAGCGTCTTGATAGCCTCCTGGTCGAAATGGTCGCCATGTTCATGGGTCACGAAGATATAGTCGGCCTTGGGCATGGACGCGTAATCAACGGTGCGGTCGCCCAGTTTTCTCACAGGGTCAATCTCAAACTCCTTGCCGTCATACTCAATTCTGATGCAGGCATGCATGAGTGCGTGAAACTTCACGGTTTTCCCGCTTTTTGTCGTAAACTCATCGACCTCGTAGTCGTCGGTAGTCACAGTTTTCTTTGCCTCCTGCCATGCAAGTATTCCCCCTTTCAGGTTTACCACTTTATACCCTTTGTCGGCAAGCTGACCGGCGGCATCGGCAGAGCGGCGTCCGCTGCGGCAATACACGGCGATGGTCTTCTCTTTCGGAAGCTGTGCCACGGCCTTCTCAATGAAGCCGTCCGCTTTCACGTCGATATTCAGCGCGCCGGGGATATGTCCCTCGCCGAACTCTTTGGCTGTTCGCACGTCGAGCAATGCCACGTCAGACTGTCCGGAGAGTCGGGCAAACTCTTCCACATCGGCATTGTCGTAAGCTTTGTGTCCGCATGCCGGCAGCAGTCCTAAGGATGCCAGCACGAATGAGATGATTTTTTTCATGATTTGCTGTTAGGAGTTTAATTTTCTACGAAAAATGAAAGTCTTATTTAATTCAAAATGAATATTCCTGCGAAGCGAAACTCCGATATTCACCAAGCACTCACCATGCTGAATCGCACAATGGCAATACCCACAATAACAATCTCACTACAAACTATAAACTACCAACTACAAACTACCAACTATAAACTACAAACTACCAACTATAAACTACAAACTACAAACTATAAACTACAAACTACAAACTATAAACTACAAACTACAAACTATAAACTACAAACTACAAACTATTTCTTAATATTGTCCCAGTATTTGTTCTGGGAGGGATTGAGGTTACTGAGGATATTATATACTTTTTCCTTCTCGTTTGCGGTGCCGTGTTCTTTATACACGTTCACAATCTCGTCCCGCTTATAGTCGGAGAAGATGGCGGGCAGTTGGCTGAGCGACTTGTTGTTGTGTGCTTCCTGCAGCATCTCAATCGACTCAGTGATGGCGGTTCTTCCACGGTCCACATTGTTCCACATCTCGTCAAGACCCTGGCGGTGGTATTTATACTGCATCTGCCTATAGGTCTCCATCGACGACTCCACGTAGTCGTTGATGATGGCATGCCGGTTGCGGTCGTCGGAGAAGGCTTTCCATCCGGCGCTTCCGAATGTCTGTGCGTTGTTCACGATTTGCTCCACAATGCTCAGCACGTCGGTTCCTCCGAGGGGTGAGAACGTGTCGAGGTCGAGTCCGATGAAGAGATAGGCATAATAGGCCATGAGAGCGGTCAGCTCGTTGTTCATGTTCGTGAGGTTGAACTCCAGCGGGTCATATTCCACATAGTTGAAGTTGAAGTTGTTGTCGCGCATGCTGAACACGGTGGTGTTATAATTGGAGTTGAACACAGGGCGGTTGAGCTGAAACAGACATTCTCCCATGAAGGTGTTCTCATCCTGCTTGTACTGTTTGATGGTGATGTTCATCGTGCAGTCTATGCGCTCAGCCTCCTTGAACTGCAGGTCAGTCCAGGTGCGGTTGTTCATGAACTCGTTCAATGCTGTCTCAAGGGTCTTGAACACGCTCGTGTTGGTTCCCTGAATCTGGCTGTGGATGATTTTCACTTTGCAGTTAAGCTCCTGTGCATCCACTTGGGACGGCAGAAGCGAAAAAAACATGACGATGATGGATAACAGGAATCTGCTCATATTTTGGTTTTTGTTTTTTCTGGTCGCTATGCTCACTCCTCGAGCCGCAGGCTCGTTAACTCCCATTTTAAATTCCGAACCACTTGCATAAATCTTACATCTTACATAATTAAATTTTTAAATTAACTCGGCTTCCTTTTTTCCTGCCGAAACTTATGTAAATTATAAGAGTTTGCCCAGTTCATTCACGATGTCTTTCGCCACTTCTGTTTTGGCTTTCAGCGGGAAGGGTGTTTGCGACTGGTCGCGTCGGATGATGGTGATTTTGTTGGTGTCGTGCCGGAATCCGGCTCCTTTGTCTCTCAGTGAGTTGAGTACGATGAAATCGAGATTTTTCTTCTCCAGCTTATGCGCTGCGTTGCTTTGCTCGTTGTCGGTCTCCAAGGCAAACCCCACGAGCACCTGACCTTCCTGCTTCATCCTGCCGAGTGAGGCTGCGATGTCCTGGGTCGGCTGGAGCGTGATGACCATGTCATCGCCCTTCCGTTTGATTTTGGAGGCAGCCGTCTCTTTCGGGGTGAAGTCTGCCACGGCGGCACAGAGAATGGCTGCCTGTGACTGCGGAAATAACCCGGTTGCGGCGGCATACATCTCTGCCGCACTCTCCACGTTGACAATGTGAATGTCGGGATGGAGGTCTGATGGAATGTAAGCGACGGGTCCCAGCACCAGTTCCACTTTGGCGCCGCGGCGGGCACACTCGTTGGCAATCGCGAATCCCATCTTGCCCGACGAGTAATTGCCGATGAATCTCACAGGGTCGATGCGTTCATAGGTGGGACCGGCAGTAATCAGCACGGTCTTTCCCGCCAAGTGGTCAGAGACTGGCGTTTTTCCCTGTTCCGCTGCTTCCTGTGCATCGAAGTACTCGTCAAGCACCTTCACGATCTGATCCGGCTCTTCCATACGGCCTTTCCCTTCGAGATGCGAGGCGAGAAAACCAGTCCCGGGCTCGATGATGTGGTTGCCGAAGGACTGCAGCGTTTTCAGGTTCTGCTGGGTGGACGGATGTGCATACATGTCCAAGTCCATAGCCGGGGCGACAAATACCGGCGCTTTCATCGACAGGTAAGTGGTAATCAGCATGTTGTCTGCCACTCCGTGAGCCATCTTCCCGATGGTGGAGGCGGTGGCTGGTGCTATCAGCATGGCATCTGCCCACAGGCCTAATGCCACGTGTGAATGCCATGTGCCGTCGCGCTGTGCGAAAAACTCGCTGACCACGGGTTTGCTTGTCAGGGCGGAGAGTGTGATAGGTGTGATGAATTCCTTACCTGCTGGTGTGATGACCACCTGCACCTCAGCTCCCTGTTTGATGAGCTGCCGGATTATCAGACATGACTTATAGGCTGCAATGCTGCCTGTGATGCCGAGCACGATTTTTTTTCCTTGAAGCATATTCTTTTATATGGAAGTAATATTCTTTGAATAGGGAGTTGATTTTCTGCGAAAATGGGAGTTAAAATCCTTCGGGATTGGAATAATTCCCCGTCATCGGAACATCTTCAAATCCACACTACGCATTTAATAACCGTACAACCAGTAAAGACGCGCCGTGGTGCGTCTAAATAAAACCGTAATCAACCCATCCACAAATCAAACCCACTACAAACTATAAACTACAAACTATAAACTATAAACTACAAACTATAAACTACAAACTACAAACTACAAACTATAAACTATAAACTACAAACTATAAACTACAAACTACAAACTACAAACTACAAACTATAAACTATAAACTACAAACTACAAACTACCCATGTCCCCCTTATTAGACGTACATACCCACACCATAGCGTCGGGCCACGCATACAGCAGCCTGCAGGAGATGGCACTGGCGGCAAGCGAAAAAGGACTCCAGATTCTCGGCATCACGGAGCACGGACCGAGCATCGAAGGCACCTGTCCCCTGCTCTATTTCAAGAACATGCACTGCGTGCCACGCGAGATGTATGGTATCCGGCTACTTCTGGGCTGCGAGATAAACATCCTCGACACCGAAGGACAACTCGATGTTGACGACGACTATATGGACCGCATGGACATCCGAATCGCCGGCATACATGAGGTATGCTGGAAAGGTGGAACGAAAGCACAGAACACAGCGGGCATGGAGGCGGTGATTCGGCATCCCAAAATACATATCATCAGCCACCCTGGCGACGGCACAGCAGAACTGGACTTCGAACCGCTTGTAAAGGCCTCAGCAGAGGCACATACCCTCCTGGAAATCAACAACCACTCCCTGTCACCGAAACGCAACAAATACGACTCACGGAAAAACAGCCTTGAAATTCTACGGCTGTGCAAGAAACACAACGTGCCGCTAATACTCGGAAGCGACGCACATATCTCCTTCCAGATTGCCGACTACAGCAGGATCCTCCCCCTCGTGGAAGAAACAGCGTTTCCCGACGAGCTTATCATGAACTATCATCCGAATTATTTTCTCGACTATCTCGGAATCTCTTTTCAATGAAACAAGCCTAATTTCCAAAAACACAGCTCGCAAACCCATGAATTCACGAAATCACGAAAAAACCTTAACAAATTCACTAAAAACTAAAAACTAAAAACTAAAAACTAAAAAATATTTCGTATCTTTGCACATATATCATAGCAAATACGAATATGACAAGAGAATCAACCAAATATCATTTACAGAGATTTTTCATTTGGGTGTGTCTGTTGCTTTTTTCTCCGGCAGCGGCAACGGCACAAGACAATGACGGCAAACCCACATCCGTTCCTATGCAGCCTCTGAAGGTGGAGCAAAACAGAAATCCGCTCGGAGAAGGGCTTCTCCTCAAAGGCACTGTAAAAGACGAGACAGGCGAACCCCTTATCGGCGCAAGTGTCTATGTGCTTGAGACGAAAGCAGGAGCGATGACCGATGCAGATGGGCGTTTCTCCGTGACCCTGCCACAGGGGAAGGAATCTAACGTTCGATTCAGCTATCTCGGCATGAAAACCATCACCAAAACCTACGACGGCAAACGGAACTACCTCAACGAGACCATCACCATGACCGAAGAGGGCAATATGATTGACGAAGTGGTGGTGACGGGTCTGTTCGACTTCAAATCATCCACGTTCACAGGCTCAACCGCCACATACACGCAGGAGGAACTCAAACTCGCAGGCAACAGCAACGTGCTGAAAGTGCTGCAAGCTGTTGACCCATCCTTCATCGTAGATATGAACAATATCAACGGATCGAACCCCAACTATATGTCGGACATCACCATCCGTGGCAACGCATCGTTCAGCGGGCTCCAGGGCGACTATAACGGCAACCCCAACGCTCCGCTGTTTATCGTAGATGGCTTCGAAGCCTCACAACAACAGGTGTTCGACCTTGACATCAACCGCATCGTATGCGTCACCATCCTTAAAGACGGAGCAGCCAAAGCCATCTACGGATCAAAGGCGAGCAACGGAGTCATTGTCATCGAGACCAAGCAGCCGGAACCGGGACGGCTGCGCATCACATACACCGGAGACCTTAACATCGAAGTGCCTGACCTCACTTCCTATGACCTCTGCGACGCACAGGAAAAACTCAGAGTAGAGCAAAATGCCGGACGATACACATCGGCTGCCCCTTACTATCAGGCGCTGTTGGACGAGCAGTATAACAGTATTGCAGCCAACATCGCACGCGGAGTGAACACCTACTGGCTCTCACAGCCGCTGCGAACCGGCGTGGGACAGAAACACACAGCCTACATGGAAGGCGGAACCCAGGAGCTGCGCTACTCCGCCAGCCTGATGTATAACGACATCAAGGGAGTGATGAAAGGATCAGACAGAAAGACCCTTTCGGGCAACATCAACCTGTCGTACAGATATAAGCAGTGGATGTTCCGCAACTCACTCACCATCAACGGAAACAGGGCTGACGACAGCCCTTACGGCACATTCTCCGACTACGTGGGTGTGAACCCCTACTTCGCACCGTCTGACGACAACGGAAATATCCTGAAAGTACTGGGCACATACACCTCACCCGGAGCCAACGGAAGCACAACAACTTACTACAACCCGCTTTACAATGCACATATCGGGACAAAGAACTTCTCGAAATACACTGAGGTGGTGGAGAATTTCTACCTCGAATACAGTCCGATTGATGACCTGCGCTTCACCGCACGTGTGGGCTACACACATCAGACCAACAAGCGGGAGGACTTCTACCCGGGCGACCACACACGGTTCTATGACTGGACCGGCGACCGCTATTTCCAGCGAGGAAGCTACAACATCACCAACGGAGAGAGCAACAACTTGGCAGTCGATCTCACTGGACGCTACTCACATCAGTGGGGCAAACATCTCTTCCTCACCAATGCGGCATACTCCCTTCAGTCATCCAATGCCAACACAGAAGGGATGACCGCTTGGGGATTCCTCAACAACCACGTTGACCACATCACCTTCGCAAAGCAATACGCTGAAGGCGGAAAACCGTCGGGCTCAGAGAGCACCACACGCTCCATCGGTATCACAGGAACCGCAAACTACTCCTACGACGAGCGGTATCTCTTCGACACCAGCCTTCGTTTCAACGGGTCGTCGGTGTTCGGAAGCGACAACAGGTGGGGGACATTCTGGAGTGTCGGAACTGGCTGGAACCTCCATAAAGAAACATTCATGAGTAGTGCAAAATGGCTCAATCTCTGTAAATTCCGCATCACATACGGACTTACAGGAAACCAGAACTTCTCTCCCTATCAGGCAAAAGCCACCTATAAATTCTACGACAACATCATCTACGACAACATTTCGGGAGCCTACCTCATGGGCATGCCCAACCCCAACCTGAAATGGCAGCAGACAGGCGATTTCACCATGGGTATCGACCTCGGTATCTGCAAGAAATTCAACCTCCGCTTCGACTACTACGACAGCAAGACAAAAGACGCGCTCATTGCCATGTCCATCCCTACATCCACAGGATTCACCAGCTACATGGAGAATCTGGGCAACGTGGAGAACAAAGGTGTGGAAGCCACCGCAAACTGGCGTTTTTATCAGAAAGGGCAATCGTATATGAGTATTATGGGAAGCATCGCTCACAACACGAACAAAGTGACGAAAATCAGCGACGCACTCAGTTCATTCAACCGCGAGCAGGATGCCAACAACACCACCAGCCCGATCATACGCTATGAGGAGGGACAATCGATGAGTGCCATCTGGGCAGTGAAGTCACTAGGAATCGACCCGGCCACCGGGCGCGAGCTCTTCCTCAAAAAAGACGGAACCACCACCTACGACTACACGACCGATGACTATATCATCGCCGGAGATGCCAACCCCAAAATCCACGGTAGCTTTGGATTCAACGGAGAGTACAAGGGCATCGGACTCAGCCTGCTCTTCACCTACCAGGTGGGGGGCGACTACTATAACCAGACGCTCGTGGACCGTGTTGAGAACGTGAATATTGCCAACAACGTTGACAGACGCGTGTTCAGTGACACTTGGAACGAGCCAGGCGACGTGGCACTCTACAAGCATATATCAAGCACGCCAACAACAACCTACGCTTCCACCAGGTTCGTACAGCGCAATAATATGCTCGACCTCACCACACTCACTGCCTACTACGACTTCAAATACTGCAAGTGGCTGAGGAAAATCAAGCTGGAACGGCTGAAAGCACAGTTCTACATGAACGATGTATTCCACCTAGCATCTGTGAAGGCTGAGCGAGGACTTAACTACCCCTACGCCCACACTTTCTCCTTCTCACTCAGTGCCACATTCTAAAAAAACAGCAGTACGTCGTCGAAACGTATCAAGTATGTACGACCAATAGGAGCTGGCGTCTCCGAACGTCGGGCAGCAGAAACAATTCTGTATCGAACAATGGCAAATCATACGATAGTAATATTTGAAAACCAATGAACAAAACAATGATTAAACGTATCTATATATTGATGTTTGTCCTGTCTGGGCTGATAACAACTTCCTGCAACGACTACCTCGACGTGCAGCCACGCTCACAAGTGGAGGACACAGAGCTGTTTGAGACGGAGAGCGGCTATAAGGAAGCACTTGCTGGCGTGTATTCATCCATGGTATCGACAGGCACCTACGCAAAAGAGATGACCTACGGATTCATGGGCATACTCGGGCAAGAGTGGGATTTCTATTACTCAGCACAATACGACGATGCAGTGGCTTACGACTACGACGCCGCTTTCCCTACCAACTATCTGCGAAGCATCTGGGCAACAAACTACAGCGGAATCGCCAATGCGAACAACCTGCTCTCACATATCGATGACAACCCCAAGCTCTTCTCCACCGACAACCACGACGTAATCAAGGGAGAAGCACTTGCACTACGTGCGTTCCTGCATTTCGACCTCCTGCGATGCTTCGGAGTGAGCTTTGCAGTGAATCCGGAACAGCCTTCAATCCCCTACAGCACTGCACTCTCCTACAGGGTGTTTCCACAGTTGACTGTGAAAGAAGTGGCAGAAAAAGTAATTGAAGACCTGAAAGCCGCAGAGGCACTGCTCCAGAAAGCCGACCCCATCGTCACCGGAAGGGAAATCACAGAGGCAAACGACAACGGGTATCTGATGAACCGGCAGGTACACCTCAACTACTATGCCGTGAAAGCCCTGCAGGCGAGAGTGTATATGTGGACGGGCGACTACACGCAAGCTTTGGAGGCAGCCAAGACCGTTATAGACTCAAACAAGTTTCCATGGGCAACAGTCCAGAATATGCAGGCAGGCTATGACCGCTGCCTAGCCTCCGAACACCTCTTTGCACTCAACAACCTGACACTTACCGCTGACATCGCCAACATTTATTTCTCCGACGACTCACAATACAGCTTCGCTGTCACCCGCGACCGGCTGCTCAACTACTTCGAGAACGCCACACAGGACTACCGTTACACGTTCCTTTATAAGTCGGGCTCCGCAACCCACGCCAACAACCGCTACCTCACAAAATACGACGCACCTAGCAGCAGCAACGTGTATTACATGAACAAAATGCCGCTGATGAGGGCATCGGAGATGTATCTAATCAAAAGCGAGGTGGAATACCGCAGTGGCGATGCAGACGCTGCAAAAGCCACGCTCAACCAGCTACGCACCGCACGCAACCTGCCGGCACTCACAGAACTGCCAGCAGACTTTGAGCTGGCACTTATCCAGGAATACCGGCGCGAGCTGATGGGAGAAGGACAGCTGTTCTTCCTCTATAAACGCCTCAACCGACAGAATATCCTTTACTCCGATGTTGATATGGTGGCAACCAAATCCTACACCTTCCCGCTCCCTATCACAGAAACAGAGGCAGCACAGCGAGAACCTAATAAGTAGTTTTTAGTCTTTAGTTTTTAGTCTTTCAAGACAGCGAGATAACGAGACAAAAAACCACATAACTGCATAACCGTAAAACCGCATAACCGCAATGACAAACAAACAACATACAACAATCTGGAGCTTGCTTCTATTGACTCTACTCACTGCCGCATGTTCCAAAGAAGAGGTATCCACCTACGACACCTCCCGGACAGCGCTGAACATCTGGGTGGGGACCCAGGCAGGTGCTGTCTATGAGTCCGTCACCTACAACTACTCGTATGCCTATGAGGAAGGAAGTGTCACCTTCTACGCACTGCTCTCAGGCATGCCAGCCGACCATGACCGTACATTCCGCCTGGAGCCATTCGGAGGCGACTCGGCCATCATGGCTAACACCATACGAACCGAAGACTACGTGCTCCCTGCTGGAGAGGTGAGCGGCACTTATCAAGTGCACTTCAACACCCAGCTGCTCAGCAGCCCCACCCTCTTCACCGACCGCGACGGTACTATCCATTTCAGGCTCAAACCGAACGACACCTTCGCAATCGGGACAGAGAACCATCAGCAGTTCACCGTCACGCTGAAGAACTACCTCGCCAAACCTGACAACTGGGACAATGCCAACTTCCCTCGCATCCCCCTCTCCAGATATTTCGGAACCTACAGCCGAGTGAAATACCAGTTTATGATTGAGGTGCTCGGGCTTATCGACTTTGATATCAACTACAACACACAGACGGCTTACGATGAGGCAACAAACACTGTATCATCTGTCTATGCCGTGCATCTCCAGCAACTCATGCAACGTGCCCTCATCGAATACAACGAGACCCATGACACACCACTTACCGACGAATTCGGACTTCCTGTGACTTTTTAAAGCTTTTCACATTGCTTACATAATTCCCATAGCTCCAATTGCTCCCATATAAAAACAATCCAAATGATGAAAAAAATCCATATATTGTTGTTTGCCGCAGTGGCTGTCCTACTAACCAGCTGCTACGAAGACAAAGGCAACTACGACTACCATGAGCTGGAGGTCGTCAGCATTGACACTACAGCCGCAGGCATTCAGCCCGAATATGCCATCATGCGCTACGACACACTGCAGCTTGAGCCTAAAATATATTTTCAGGGAGAGCTGGTGACCGACACGAAAAACTTTCCGCTAGACTATGAGTGGACAATCTTCAGTGCCACATCGGGCGTAGGCGCCAACACAGTGGTGGATGTAATCGGAACGGACCGTAAACTCGATGCCATCATCACACGCACAGGCGGCAACTACTTCGTTCAGTTAGTGGTGACCAACCGCAACGACGGTATCAAGCAGTTCTGGCGTATTCCCGTGGCTGTCAGCGAGGTGTTCGATGGAGGATGGATGGTGTTCTATGAGCGTGCCGACCGGCCCGGCTACTCCGACCTGGCGCTGATTTACAACCCGTGGACAAAACTGAACGTGAACTACAACCGGTCTTACATGAACCTCTATGAGGTGACAAACGGGGAGCCGCTGCAGGGAAGTCCGATACGCTGCTTCGACATTGCCGTTTCGCTTGCTTCCGGCAATAACTACGTGGGGCTCTGCACTGACTACACGCTTGTCGGCGTGAGCGAGAACGGCATAGAGAAAGCCCTTGAATTCAACGACTTCTTCCATGAGCCGCCTGCCACGATGAAACCCACCTGGTATGGCGAGCATGGGTCAGGCGTGATGTCGGGACAAAGCTCCGAGGTGCTTATCAACGACAACCAGATTTACACCAACACCTACTCGTTCAGCGCAACAGAAGGACGTACAACCAAATTCGGCGTGCCGAAATTCGCCGACGGTATCGGAGAGCTCGCTCCATGGAACGCAGAAGTGCCCAACACGCTCAACTATGGCATCGTGGTCTATGACCAGACTTACCACCGTTTCCGCTATGCCGGCTACAACTCAGCCCAGCTGGAGGAATTTGCCGAACAGGACCTCAATGTGGCGGCGTTCGACATCAACAACACAGGAATGGAGCTGCTCATGGGCGACTGGGGAAAAGGCATGAGCCAGGGTGCGGGACTGCGGCCCTTCGACTACCTGATCATGAGCAAGGGCAACGAACGCTATCTCGCTGTCACCAATTTCGCTGCCAGCACTCCGTCCGACACAAACATCGGTATCGGGCTATACCCGATGAACGCACTATGCCCGGGAATCAACGAAGCCACGTCGATGGCTGCAAGCCATGTCGGCAGCTTCATCTACTACGCATCAGGCAACAAACTCTACGACTTCGCATACGACAGCCAGCAGCCTGCCACCGAGGCGTGGACAGCACCTGAAGGAGAGGAAATCACATGCGTGAGAATCATGAAATACTACCACGGAACGATTTATGCATATCTGATGGTGCCACAGTCCGACAAGCTCGTGCATATCGCAACATGGAATCCCCAGACACAACAGGGACGTGTGTATGAATTCCTCATCAACCCCGCCAGCGGTATCCTCGACACAGAGGAGCATTATGAGTATGCCATCCCCGGCAAGGTGAAAGACATGGCATGGAAATTCTCCATGCAATAACTAATAATCAGAATCCGGACATTCCTGTAATGCCGGACAGCATAACCCCAAAAAACAACCAACAAAAACCACAACAATAAAAATAGAAAACAATCATGAAGAAGATTTTAACAACATTGATTGCCCTGACAGCAAGCATCTCGATGATGGCTCAGGGCATGGCGTTCGAGCCAGCAGGCACAACATTGGAGCAGGCATCTGCGAAAGCGAAGGCTGAGAACAAAATGATTTTCCTCGACTGCTACACCCAGTGGTGCGGTCCGTGCAAGAAGATGGCAAAAGATGTGTTCCCGCAGGAGGTAGTGGGTGCTTACATGAACCCCAAATTCGTGAACCTGCAAATCGACATGGAGAGCGAATATGGCGCACCGCTCGCTAAGAAGCTTCAGGTCACTGCCTACCCCACCTTTGTGATTTTCAATGCTGATGCCAAGGAAATCGGACGGTTCCTCGGAGGAAGCGACGCTGTGAAATTTCTTGAGAACGTAGGTCAGAAAAGTCAGGACAGCAGTTCCTCTGATTTGGAGCAGCGGTGGAAGAACGGCGACCGCGACCCGCAGTTCCTCCGCAACTATCTGAAGACCCTCAACGCATCGTATAAGACCAACGACGCAAACGACGTGGCAGAGGCAATCCTCGAAGGGAAGGCAGAGACTTTCGCAAACGACCCTGAGCTGCGCGACATCTTCATGCGACACATCAACAACCCTTTTTCCGCACCGTTCAAGCAGACGCTGAAAACCGATGTGATTTTGAAAGGTTCACTCGGCAATGAGGCAGTGGACATGAAAGTACAGAACGTGCTGACCAACTACATGAAGAACCTCGTGGTGGAGCACGACGGCACAGCCGATCTCGACAAGGCGAAATATGATGAATTCGCAAAATTAGTGACCGACGCAGAACTACGCAACGCCAACCACTTCAAGCTCACTCCGCTCATCATGGTGGCAGAGAAGCAGAAGAACTACGACGACTACCTGAAGTACATCAAGCAGTATCTCGCCGACAACACCATCGACGCAAACGACATGCAGGTGGCAAACTGGGTGAAGCCATTCGCCGACCCTGCTGTTGACAAGAAGTACAAAGAGGAGATGAAGGGCATTATCCGCAACCGTCTCGCAGAAATCAAAGCAGGCAAACGGCAGCCAATGAGGAAAATCGGCAACATGACCCTCTCACGCCCCACCGACGAACTTCTCAGCATGCTTATCGACGCGCTTGACGGCAAGATGCCGGGACAATGATAGTCTTTAGTTTTTAGTTTTGGCTTCATCAAAACATTCGTCTCGTCTTCCAAGAATCTTACATCGTAAATTTTTGAATCGTAAATAACAACAGTCTTCTTCCTGACTTTTTATTTTGTTTTGAGAGCTCCACAGACCCAGGGCATAAAAACAAAAACAGGAACAACAATCAACTAAAAAAGTGGTTACATCGTTTGCTGATGTAACCACTTTTTTATAATATCTCACTGTGTCTATTCCTCACTGCTGCTGCTCGCCATGATATTGATGACTGAGACCACATCAGAAATATCCACCTTTTCGTCACCGTTCACATTGGCATCGGGCCATTCGGCAGTGCCTGCCATCTGATTGATGACCGCCACGACATCAGAGATATTAACATCTCCATCACCGTTCACATCACCTTTCTTCTTCGGTGGAACTGGCGGGTTGTTGTAATCCTCGATGCTCACAAAATGCATGGTAGCATTGATCAGCACATACTTGTTGTTTGCCTTGATGATAAAAGAAGCCTTGTAGTCAGAGCCTTCATCACAACGAAAACTGCGGGTGTATTTCGTGATATTGCCTTCACCGTCATCCCAGTCCCACACTATCCTATTGAAATGAGTATCTGGAGCCTTACGTGGAGACGACAGATTCTGATTGTAGTTGCCTGTGCCTCGAAGGTGCATGGTAGTGCCTTCACCTAAATATGAGGAACTCGGCACGATGACACGACGAGATATTTGTTCCTGAAGGGACTCGTCAGCAACGGATGAGCCGGCAAATCCTCTTATACGTTGCTTCGCCTGACCATAGGCCGGAATTTCGCCATCCTCACTCGGATCATAAATTCTCCAATAATCATAGAAATAATATTTCACGGTGTCACAAGTTTCGTTGAGTTTAATGCTATATACGGCAGGATAAGCGTTATGCTTCGCCCAGTTGTTATATCCTCCGCCCCAAAGGGTGTAATCACCGTCTGCATCACGCCAGCCATCAAAATAGTTTGAGCCATACCAATCTTTGGTTACGTATGCACCGTTTGCCTGAAGGCCGAACACAGAGGCTTCATCAGCAGAGGAAATCCCAAGCAAACTGAAGATGCTGTTTGCGTCGAGTTCACTGAAGGTAAGAGGGTTATCCTGGTCAATGATGGCAAGCGACATACGCTGCTCCACATCAATGGTCTTCACAAGTTCAGGTCCTTTGATGGTAAATGAAATCGAATAAGAGTCGGTGTCGTTAATTGAGAGCGTGTCAGTCACATAAGTAGCAAGATTTGCCTGTACGAGTATCGCCTCCTTTGTCACCACCTTGTAGGAATGTCCCTCCAGAAAATCAAAAGAGAGCCTGATGTCCGTACCGGCCTGTCTGCTTGAAAATCCTTCCACGGGCTCCTCTGCACCATCAATATAAACATCATAATTTATAGCAATAATGTTGAGGAAAGTCAAAGAGTAATTAGCCGGATTAGGATAAGAAAGCACCACACCTTCCTGGTTATAGTCCTCAAAATTCTCAAACACCCAGCCGTCCTGGATGTTCCACGTGGCAGTACCCCACTCAAAGTCCTTTGCCGTTGCGCCTGTGAGCGAAAGAAAGGCAATAAATAAAGTTAGTAGTAATTTTTTCATAAGCAAATAAAGAATTAGTTATTAATAATCAATTATTTTCGATACAAATTAACAAAAAAAAAATGAAAAAACATTCTTTTTCTTTATAATAATGAGAAAAACAGAAAAAAAACTAAAAAAGCGACCCGGTTTAGAACCGGATCGCTTGATTGAGTTGTATTATTTCTAGATTTTTCCAGGCATCCTAGCTATTCTAGTTTTACTAGTATGCCTAGTTTTCCTAGAAAATTCCAGCTTACTTGCGGATCATCACCTTCTTGCCGTCAACGATATAAACACCGCTCTTAACCACATTGCTTACTCTGCGGCCGGAAACATCGAATACCTTTCCGTTGCGCAGTGCGTCGTTGAGTGTGGCAGCAAAGCCGGCGTTGACACCATTGATGCCAGTAGAGATACTGAATACAGGTACTACCGTCACATCACCAGCTGGCATTGTGAATGTGTAAGTGCTTTCGTCAACCTGAGTCAACGGAACATCCACTTGCACACCTCCTACCTTACGTGGAGCGATGCCTGCAGGAACAACAGGAACGTCGTCAGCATTTTCAGGAGTAGCCGGCTCGTAGTAAGCGGAGATGGACTCAAGCATATAACCTTCATCAGGTGTGACTGTGAGCGTGATGGTCTCGCCCTCTTTTGCCTCGTCCTTGTCTGAATCAACAGTACCGTTCTCAGTCTCTTCGATGTCAATCTTATACAGGCTTGACTTCGGACCGAACACAACCACGTTGGTGGTGGCATTCTGCAGGGTCAGCGTAATAGTTGGTGTGGCATCTTCATTCTCCTGTGTACCGGTGAGTGTTGCGTTGTAGTTAATAGTCATCATACCCATAGGAACTCCAACCTGGAACTGATCATTTGTGTAGGTGATTGAACCATCGTCGTTCACGGTCTTGAGTGCCTCAACCACAGTACCTGCAGGAACGGTGAATGGTAGACCAGGGAAGGTGAACGCTGTAGGATAGGTGATTTGAACCATGTTGTTAGCGTCAGGCTCGGAGATGGTGATAGTGTAGTCCTCCTCAGATGTACCCATCTCTCCAATTTCAGGATTAGGAGATGTGTTGGTCTGAGTAAGCGTTCCTTCGTAAGTCTTAACTTCTGGCTCAGAAGCCTCGATGTTCCAAATGTAGTTACCGTTATTTGGATTCTTGTCGCCATAAATCGGAGAGTTTGCAGCGTTACCGTCTGAGGTGTTCGTACCATACAGACCGTTCTTGCCTTGGATGCTGCAACCGCCACCCTCAAGGGCAGTGATGGTCCAGCCATAAGGTTCGGTTGATGTGGACATAGTCCAGTTGTTAGTGCCTGCATAGTTGATGTATGCACCGTCTTCGGTCTTCATAGCCCATGTGCCGTCGTCCTGCTTCTCGAAGTAGATATCAGAGCCTTCACCTTGCTCAACAATCTTGTTGGCGGTGCCGTCGATGGCAAGGTCGAACTGACCTTCAGTCGTTGTAAGGGTCATCGTGTAAGGCTGGCCGTCAACTGGCTCGTTGTACTGAGGATCGAAGCTCTCCTCGAATGCCTTCAGGTCGTCAAGGGCTTTCTTCAAGTCGTCTGCAGTTGAGTTGTCATCGCTGATTACTGCCTGAGCGGCTGCGATTGCCTCATTCAATGGATCAATCTCCGACTGAGGATACTGGAACAAGTCGTCGCCAATCACATACTCACCTGCTTTCAGCTGGGCGTTCATGATTTCATTCGACAGTTCCTCCTCTATAGCTTCATCATCTGTAACAGATGAGAGGTCGATGTAGTCAACAAAGAGATGAGGTGAGGCGCCAGAACCGCCCTTACCCACAAATCCTACAGAGATATTACCTGTAGTCTCTGACTCAAGCGTGAACGGAAATTCAACAAGTGCCCACTCGCCCACTTCGAAAGTCATCTTTTCGGACAGATACTCTGTGCCGTCGTCAGCAATGAAACCGAAGAGGTTCTTCTGTAATTCGCCTGTGTTGGCACCATTATACACATAGTATGAGAACTTGTAGTTTCCTGCATCAAGCGTGATAGGCTGAGTGTATTGAGCGACACCAGCCCATACAGCTGCAAGTCCGAGTGCTGAAGGGGAGTCTGTCGGGCCGTCTTCGGGCGCAGAAACCTTGTTGTTCAGCAAGTTGGTCGAACCATACGCAAAGATACCACCTGTGTAGCCAGGGTCAGACTCGGTCTGCTCGCCAGGAGTCCATCCTGTTACAGGCTGCATGCCTGCGATATCAGTGCTGCCCTCAGGGATGTTACGTGCATAGCCCTGGGTATTCACTGTGATCACGTCTTCAGGATTTAAATCGAAGTGCCAGTTCTCACCTTCGATATCATCTTCCTCACTCGGGTTGAGGATGATGCTCTCAATAGTTCCTGATGCTGAGCCCCAGTTTGTCTTAATAGCGTTCACGTGAACATAATCATACTCTGAAAGGTCTATGTCAAGATAGCCTTCTTCAGGGATGGTTCCACTCTTCTCGCTCAACGGACCTTGACCATCTTCCTGGAATGCACGATTCATAAGCACGCGTACCTGAATGCCAGGTGTACCAGTGATGCGCATGGTGGTCGCACCGGTGATGTCAGCATAACCGTAGCAACCCACAGTGCTGTGACCAAACACAGTATTGCCGGCACCTACTTCTGCAGGAAGTTCTTTTCCGTCCCATGCAGGATTATCATTGTTAACCTTTGCATAGTCGTCCACGTCGTCCCAGCCTTTGTACATATCACGAGTGAGAGGAGTGTCCTTGTATGTGCCAGGCTGGTTCTTCTCTCTAACATCGAAGACAGCGTCAACTTCAACGTTGGCAGCTGGCATAGTGAATGTGTAAGTGCCGTTCTCACCCGGGGTGAGTTCCACTTCCACAAATTCAATTTCTGTTTCACCGGTATCGCCTGTAACGGACTTAGGATAGCTTACACTGATTACTTCCAATACAGCGTGTTCGTCAGGAGTAACAGTGAGGGTGATGGTTGCGCCTTCTTCTGCCTCAGCAGGTTCAGCAGTAATCTCACCGCCTTCAATATCTTCGTTAATGGTGACAGTAAAGAGATTGCTCTCTTCAACTGTTACTTTGGAGTAAGTCACCTCGTTGGCCATAAACCATCCAGAACCGATGAAGTTAGGCTGATACAGCGTGAGGTCGAGCACTCCGTCATCTCCCACGAATGCGTAGGTCTCGTTGATGTACTTTCCGTCTGCGAAGCAGGCAGCAGCCGTGCTCATTCCGTTAGGTTCTGTGTCGCTTGTGCGGTCCTCTCCCCAACTTAGCACCTGTGCTGTGCTTCCGTTGGCGTCGAGATAAGCAAGTGACAGGTTGTAGCCCTTATCGTAGTTGGCGGCAACAGCCTCATTGGCACCGTCGCGGTAGAAAGCCTGAACAGTCACCTTGTAGAGACCTTTCTCGAGGCCTTCAACCTTCTGGTTGAACGTACCGCTTCCTTGGAACACCTCAGAACCGAAGTCGTTGGTTGCCACAGAAGCGCCTCTACGTTCCTCAGGAGTGAATGTCCATGCAGAACCGGTCTTGAATGTGAGTGATACAGGTTCATCGTATGAAATACGGGATTCAGGCGTGTCAAACGGAATACCAGCCTTTTCTGTAGCAGCTAACATCTCTGCTTCCACACGTTCCTCTACGATGTCGTCGCGTTCAGACTGGGAGAGCAGTTTCCATACTGTGGCTGTTCCTTCGCCATTGTTGACGAAGCCATCTGCTGTCACAAATACAGGTTGTGAATTATTAGTGTTTGTGAAAGTGTAGCCTTCGCCATCCTGAGCGACGAGGAACGAACGTTCACGGTTGCCAGTGCAGTCTGTGTACATATCTCCGTCATCACCATAGAACGCCTGTCCGTCAACAGTCTTCAGTTTGTAAGCACCGTCTGCCATAACCAGTTCAATGGCAAGACCATAGTTGTCAACAATGGCACGTGTACCCCATGTGGCTCCACGCGACATGAATTTCTTTGATGCCTCGTCGTAGAGATAGTAGATGCCTTCTTCCACTACAGGAGCCTCTTTCACCTCAGTAGCCACAAAGTAAACATACTTGTTTCTCACATACATCTCATAGCCGGTCACTGTCACTTTCTTACCATTGAGGTCGGAGATGTCCTCCTTGGGTTTCACGAGTGAGCCCAGAGCGGTCTCAGTTCCCTCGATGGCGATGTTGTAATAGTTGCCGTCGATGGTGAGTGTGCCTTCAAAGGTGGCAAGCTGACGAGGTGCAACTGCGTCTGCCACCACAGCCTCGAAGTGGTCGGATGTGAGTTCTGTAGCATCATTAGGAATAGCAAGGTCTGCAGGTGCATGTTCTTTCACATCAGCAGCAGCTGTGAACTGGTTCGCGCCGCCGTATGCGCTCAAGGTGCCGTTCACACTGTAATACTTGCCAACCTCAAGGTCGTTCGCATTATTGTAGTAGTAGATGTAGTCAGACCCGTCGTAGAGCACTGCTCCGTTGGCGGCAGATGCCACACAGGCACCAACGATGTAAGCTTCGGAGCCTGCATCCAACGCCTGAGCTTCTGAGATCAAGATAGGCATTACGCGTGTGTAGGTTGCTGTGGCAACCTCACTTGTCACACCGCCTTTCACAGCAATGGCGTTGACTGTGGTCGTCTCAACCACTTCGAATGGCTTTGTATATTTCGTGCTGCTCTCGGTAGGAGTGCTGCCATCGGTGGTGTAGTAGATGTCTGCACCATCCTCGGCGGTGATTTCAATGGTCAGAGGAGAGTCGAAGTTCTGGCTTTCGGTCAGAACCGGCTTCACAACCTCACCTTCAGCCACTTTCTTGAAGAGGTAGAGAGCACCGCCTGTACTTGTTCCATAGCAAGCGAATCCGTATGTGCCATTGTTGCGCAGATTGGCGTTGACACTGTTTGCGCTGTTAAACACATTCACGAATTCATAGGTGTCGGAGCCCGACACAGCCCAGCGTGCATTGTCATCCACTGCTGTAGCAAGTGCAGCCTGGTTCTTCGTGCCGTTGCTGGCAGCATATTTCTCAGCAGCGGCGTTGTAGATCGTGTAGTAATCGCCATCAGCCGCGATTGTCCAAACAATGTCAGCAGAAGGGTTGACGATGACATTATCTACCGGAGTAACCTCTTCATACTGTAAGCGGTTGGTGGCGATGGTGTTGTTCATAGCCTTGCCGCCATAAAAGATGATGTAGTCGCCCGGCTCGATTTCGCCTGTAAAGAGCGCATACTTAGCCTCATCCGAAGATGCTTCATCCAAGGTCACGTTGATGGTGAGATCTTCAGGATTGACGGCATGGTCGCCTTCAAAAGCAATCTCAGTGTGGGTGAGTTTAATCGTGCCGCCTGTGAAGTCTTCTGCTGCCTTCACGGTCAGTGAGATGATAGCGTCTCCATTGCTGGCGGTAGCACCTTCTTCACCATAACCACCCACTCGGTAGACATTGGTTCCCAGCTCTTTTGAATTGTTCAAGAAAGACATTGCAATTCCCATTGGATGATCATCGCAGGAAAGTCCTTCAGACAGAGTGATGTCGGCCTGGAAGCCGTGCATTGCCTCTGTGCCTTCATAGACGATGGTAATGTTTTTCGACTCACCGGCCTTGATGGAGAAATCTTCAGCCGTAAGTTTTTGAGCAAAAGCAGCATTACCGGCACAGAACATCAGCAACAGCAGTGACAGCCATTTTCCAATTGTTTTGTCCATAAGTTAAAATATTTAGTTAATAATTAAAAAGCAATTTGAACTTTTATCATAGGTATAGCCTTGTCTCGTTTCAAGTTTAAGACAATATGAAGGATGATGAGCGTGGCGGTGTTTGTTCCGCCACACTCTCACACATTATTTATTACTTAACGAGTACCTTAACAGTTGATCCGTCAGCCTTGCGAACGATGTTCACACCCTTCTGGAGAGCGTTCACTTTCACACCGCCCAACGTGTAGATACCTTCAGCGCCTGCCTCAATTGCACGAACTGAACCGATGCCGGTTGCTGTGTTGTCCACACCGATGAATACAGGGCGGATTTCTGAATCAACGAAGCGGATATTGCTCAGCTCGTAAGTGCCGTTCACGTTGAGGTTGATAAGTTCTCCTGCGTTGCCGCTGAATGCGGAGTTGCTGTTAGAGAGCACAATCACACGGTACTTGTTCTCACCAATCTGGTTGTATGCGATGTGGTGGTCTGCAGCACGGGCTGAGAGTTCTGCGCCGTTAAACTCACCGTCAACGGTGATGTCCATCTGGAATGCCACGTAAGTATCATTGTTCTCAAGAGCGATGCTGTTGCCGTTGACAACGAGATAATCGTTGCTTACATACTCACGTGCCTTCGTTCCGGCTGCGTCGTAGTCGAAGTTCATAACGGCTTGCAAGATAAGAGCAGCGTCAACCACGTCTATTTCCTGGTTTTCGTCATAGTCGGCTGCCTTCCGCTGATAAGCTGTAGGAGTTGCTTTTTCGAGAGCAAACTCTACAGTCATTGTGGCGTCAACGATAGAAATCTTATTGTCCTTGTTCACGTCGCCCAGGAGGGTAACTTCCTCTTCGGCGTCACCAATACGGTAGAGTTCCCATGCACCGATTGGAGCATAGTCACTGTCGTAGGTCATTCCTGTAGGGTGATTGATACCAATCTTCATTTCACCAGCCTCTGTAATGTTAACTATAAGGTCATTGCGGTAGTAACCGGCGATGAAGAAGTCGCGGGAGTCAACGGCACCGTCAGGGACGAAGAGGTCAGTATATCCAATCATAAGGCAGTGGTTGTTCTTGCCTGTAACGTCTTCTGATGTAGCACCTTCGTAAAGGTTCATGATTGGCTGGGTATAGATTTCATCACCAACCTCAGCAAACATCTGTAAGTTGTGGGTCACATCACCGTTCGCCACCCTGTCAGCCTCGTCTTGAGCGGAACCAGCACGGTAGAAGCCATAAACAGAGAGACGGTATTGGCCTGCAGGTACCTCAGGAATGGTCTGCTCGAACGAGAAGTTCACATTTCCACTATAAGTAACGAGATTCATCGGTTCGTCATAGTCACGATACTTCCAACCGCTCTCACCAGGAGCAGGGCTCCATGTCCATCCGGCATAGTCGGCTGTTCCGTCATCACCTTCATGGAGGTAAGCAGGGTTAACGATAAGGTCGGTCATATCATTAGGATCCTTGTCATCCTCTGCCTCTGCGATATTCCAGATGTAGTTGCCGTTTCCGGTGTTCTTGTCGCCATAAACAGGAGAGCCGGCTGCGTCGCCACCACCTTTGTTGGTACCATAGAAACCGTTCTTGCCCGTGATGGAGTAACCTCCATCAGCAAGTGCTGCGAACTTGAATCCGTAAGGAGTAGTGGAAGTGCTCATCGTCCAGTTGTTGCCTCCGGCATAAACCACATAGTTCTCATTGTCAGGGGTAATGGCGTATGTGCCGTCCTCTTGCTTCACAAGATAAACAGGTGTACCTTCTACAGCGATTGTGTTGGCGGTGCCTTCAATATTAAGTTGGAACGTGCCTTCAGATGTGGTGAGAGAAAGAGTATAAGCCTGACCATCTACCGGTTCTGTCTGCTCAGGTGCGAAAGTTTCCTCAGCAGCCTTGAGGGATTCAAGAGCGGCTTTCAATGACTCAGCAGTAGCGGCTTCATCATTAAGTGCGGTCTCAGCAGCCTCAATAGCATCATTCATCGGTTTGAGTTCATCTTCAGCATACTGGAACAAGTTCTCACCGGCAGGATACTTTTCAAGTTCAGCCTTGGCTTTTTCGATTTCCTCCTCAAGCTCGCCCTTGGCAAGTTCCTCTTCGGAAACACTCTCGAGCTTCACGTTGTCGATGAAGAAATCAGAACGGCGCTGACCGGCTGCGTTGAGAGAGATAACAACAGTTGCACCTTCAACAGCTTCTTCTACAGTGAAGAGTGCTTCAAGGGTGCTCCATTCGCTGTCATTGAAGTAAGTGGCATCGGCATTACCACCTTGTACGCCTGCAGCTCCCTCGGACTTAGCAGAACCGAGCTCGGTCTCACCATTCATCATGGCAATACCCACAGTAGTGTTGCTGTTTTGTGAGTTATCGTAGCTGTAGTGCTGCTTGTAATCCACAGAAAGTCTGTAGGAACCTGCAGGAAGTGTAGCCAAAGCAGCGGATGTGAATGTGTTGGTGGTGCCACTTTCGTTCCATCCGTGACGGAAGAACAATGCGTACTCACCGTCGCTTGCCTCGGAAGAACCAAACTGTGAAGAAGCGGTATTACCAGATTTGAGAATCTCAGTATTGTTGAACGACGTATTAACTTCTTCAGTCCATCCGTAAATGGTGAGAGGTCCGTTTGAAGCCTTCAGATCTTCTGTCAGCGGTGTGTCGGCAGCAGCAAGCTCAAAGCTCGGGTTGATGATTTCAGGTGCCTCGGGGAGAGTAGGCTCTTCGCTCGGGTTGAGGATAATACTCTCAACGGCACCGGAAGCGCCCCAACCTACCTTAATGGCGTTCACATGAACATACTCGTAGGAACTGATGTCAAGATCTACAGTTCCGTCCTCACCTATAACAGGGTTCTCTTCTTTATTAGAGTTGTCTGCCTGACGGTTTAAAAGAATGCGGAGCCTAAGACCAGGAGTTCCTGTAAAGCGGATAGTTGTCGTGCCAGTAATGTCTGCGTATGTTGAATTTAATACGGAGC
>JAEEGG010008405.1_pt1 | contig 23434 bp, 20 predicted proteins | sample 9134161 | NCBI WGS metagenome assembly JAEEGG01 (sample SAMN16246543, study PRJNA631951) | gut metagenome | biome: gut microbiome; feature: rumen; material: CR-attached | host: Bos | place: Iran: Karaj | collected 2018-10
GTACCTTTGCCCATAGATTTGGAATTTTTTGTTGTAGCAAACGCAAAATTACAAATCTTTGGGGACTTGCCGAAAGGTTTGTCCCCTTTTCTGTCGGCTCAACTCAATTTTTTATCGGACACCAATAATTTTATTTAGGTCATCAAAGAAATCCTGTTCATGACCTTTATAGAACTTCCAAACAGGCACACCGATTCCGATGTTTGAACTTGTCTCCATTGCTCTCGCCAAGTTCAGATCCCCATAACCACCTCTTCGCCAGTTATGGTCTCTCAGAACCCAACTATCATCAACACCCCAGATCCCTACTCCCGTATGAACAACATAGGTACTATCAATTCCCCTTTCAAACAATGCGAGCAAAGAGGCTGTTTGTGTTAACTGACCCAACTCCTGTTGATAGGCAAAGTTCTTGCAAGGCTGGAACTTACCTTCAAAGTTACGCTCCAGTCCTGACATAGCCATAATCTCACCAGTCTGAACATTCATCACAATAGCCTGACCTTGCAGACAATTCCTAAAATCAATCATTTGTTCATTGAGTATTGAGTCTGCTGCTGCCTGCAGTTCTGGAACGATTGTCGGATCACCGATTATCTTACCTATCTTTATATTTTCCGACTTTGGAAGGGCAAAAGATTTATATATGCCAATTCCAAGTATCACAGTTATACATAAGATCTGTTTCATTCTATTACAATTTTTCTTGTTAATTTGCATTCTCTGTCTCTCTTTGTTCTGCCATTTCGTTTCCAACAAACTGATGAGCACGAAAGAAATCATTCAATTCTCCACGCAGATAATTCTCGATCTCTGGTATCTGTGGAATAAATAGAATAACTGCTTTACTGTGTACATCCACATTGCTACCGGTTTCATCAATTGTATATACCGTTGTTGTGGCACAATTCAGGTTTGAAAGATTGATGGCCTTCTTCAATCGTGCGAACTCATCAATATCATATAGTTCTACATGCCCCCAATGAGTATCCCAAATATGCACATACCATCCATCGTTGTTGGCACTGGCAGTAAAATTTTCTCCTTGGTAAGCAAAATAGATCTTATCACTATCTTCCTCGCCTTCTCCCAATTCATACTGACACCCTATCTTTGATAGAGTTTCCAAAAACAAGTCTCGTGTTCCTTTTGCTTGTTCCATATCGTTTTACTTTTCTCAAATGTATTTATTCGAATATACTACAGATCGCATTTTTACAATCCTCTGTTGTTCTTACGATTAGTTGTTCTGCCCTTGGATCATCTATGTCAGAAAGCACTTTCGTCACATCTTTGTACTTTGCGACTATATCTGACACTTTATTTGCCCAATATCCTATACTGTCCAAGAAGTCCTCCGTCTTAGTATAATACGTTTCCTTCCTTTGATATTTCTTGTAGCTCTCTTTTATGCTTTGGGGATAAAGCCTATCTACCATATTATCTAATGCCATAACGCTATCACAAATAGGGGCAGAAGGATAATCACAAACGATTTTTTGTGCTGATGCAAAAATCGATTTTGTAAGAATGCTCGTAGAAAAGCCGCTAATGCTTCCTTTTTGCCTTGATGCAATGATTTCATGAGTAAGATTTCCGTATTTATCAGACATAACGTATTTAGCTTCAGCGAATCCCCAGTTAAAGATTATCCATGCCTTAGTAATTCTCCACTCACCAATAGGAAAACCCTAGATGAATTCCTTATCAACGATGGAAATGTCATACCTGCCATTACCGTTAGATTCCACAGCCAGCATTACATTGCAGATGTAATCATATGCAGTTTGGTCGCCATCTATTTCCAGCGTATCAATTTTCATAGATACGCCATTACATTTTATTCCCAATATACAATCAGCCATATTATTTCTCTTTATTTTAATGGTCGCAAGACCTGCCTGCCTTGCGACCAGGAAACTATTATTCACCTAGGCAGCGATGTTATTATCTTCCATATAATCCTTATACTTCTCTATTTTGTCAAGATACGATTGTATCTCTTCTATAAAGGATTGCGCTTGATCACGCTTTGCACACAGATCGTAATATACTTTATGCTCAGCATCGTATTCTGCCTTGAAAGCTGCATACTCAGGATGCTCCTTGGTAAAACGTTTGTCACGTTCATCACTAATCGTGCTCCAGGTCTTTCCTTTAAACGCTTCCTCTTTTGCTACGGCATCACGCATTTCGTCCCGCATTTTATTATACTCGCTGTTTTGGGAGCTAAGTTCATCCCACTTTGGCTGTTCTTTCTCGATGCCTGTCAAGATCGTTTCTAAGTTCTTTTCCTTGCTTGAAATTGCTTTTTCGAGCTCTGAAACTACTTTAAAATTGCAGTTCATTATACGCTTAATGTAGAAACCGACTTTATCTGTAATTGGAGCTAGCGTCTGGAGTTGGTCAAGGAATCCTAATGCTCCGGAGATCTTCTCACCCTTAAATCGAATCATATCATCACCGCTGATAATGATAGTATTCGGATTAAAGAAGCTTTCTTGAGCTCTATAGCTGGTAGCCGACTGAATGTTTTCCAGACCAGAAACCATCTCTTCCACCTCATTTAATATGTTCTTTTCTGTGAACGATGCCGGATCACTAACAGCACTATTATAGATATCTGCTGTGAATGCCATTGTCTTCATCCACTCTTGATTGTCAAGATGGTATCGTCTAGTGTAGCGGATTATATCACTCGCACATGCTTTGCGATAGTGTATCCATTGTGAATAAGGGAGTATTCCTATACCTTTATAATATATCTGAAGGAAAAAGTAACTGGCACTACCATACCCAAAGTTAGTAAGATAGACCACCTTAATGTCATCATTCAAGTTGAAGGCTGGTGATGCCCAACCAACTCGACGGTGTGAATATGCCAAAACCGAAGGGTCTTTATACAGATCATTGGATAAATCCTCCAACATTGCAGGTAGTACTCGATAGGCAATACGCTTATAATATCTTTGACGTTGGTCACGAGCATAAATTTCTTTCCCTGCTTTGTCTCCTTGTTTGTCATACTCATCTATTTCTTTTCGATAATCAGCATAAGAAATAGGCTGCAAACAGGAGATCCATTGATAAGAGTCCGATAGACAAGAGCAGAAATCAAAGTCCAGCGAGAGTCTTCTCAACGAACTCCCTTTTACATAGTCTTGCATGTCTAATACAGAACGGTTGTCATTATCTGCCATCCGTTTCAGTTCATCAAGTTGATCCTGATGCTTGAACTTCAGTTCAACAAAATCAACCTTCACTCGATCTTCATTTTCTTCTTTGCGAAGAACGCACATGTGCGTTTCATTCACCTTTACATTGTACATTTCCATAATAGTTTCCTTTAAAAAGTTTATTTGTTTACTCATTAATACCGCAATTCTATAAAAGGTAAACAGACAATGCTGTTTTTTTCATTTTCTCTGTTCCCTACAACTATCAATACCCTAATAATAGGAAATGTAAACAGATATAAGAAAAAATCTTTTTCTGTTTACATCTGAGTGGCCAAGGGTATATATAAGTGTCAAACATTTAAAAATTACAATTATGGAAACGGTAACAAAAACAACAAGCAAAAGAAAAAAGACCTTTGGTCAGCAAGAACGTTATGAACATGTCACTAAAGCCATCTTCAATGAAAGGCTAAAATGCAAAGAAGATACTTGGCTTCGTAACATCGACATCACAACAGAAGAATCTTGGCTGGTCAAAAAAGTGAGGCGTATCATCGAAAAGCGTATGTGCCAGACTTACCACAAACAGCACAAAGAAATATTTCACGAACATGGGAATCAGAGCCGTCATAATATGAAACGAGCGGTATCCTATGAACTTTACATCATTGGTCAGGTAGAGAACGTTGAAAAACAAAGCAGAGGGAACTCTACCCATTGGAAGCGCAAGTATGATCCTAATACGGGGAAAATCGTGTTTAAAAAGAAAGTCGGCTATCATACTATTGAGGAAGCCAAAAAGTTCGCAGTCAAGTTGGTAAAAGAAAAGCCGTGGTGCCGCAAGGCGGTCAACGTTTATAAATGCCATCATTGCAATATGTATCATATAGGACATGAAAGCGAGATGACTATAGCTCCGATTTTGAGCGTTCAGCCGATAGCTAACGCTTGATTGCAGTTAAAAAAGGTTGCAGAAAGAATAATTCTCAAAAATTATTCATATCTTTGTGGCATAATTCGAATTATGAAGCAAATGATTCTCATACTGGCCTTGTTCTTGGCATTTCCATCATTAGGTGATGCTAAGAAGAGGGCTTTTCTTGTTGGCATATCAAAATATAGAGCAAAAGGACGGACTGCATGGGGAAATATTCATGGAAAAGAAGATGTTGACTCTCTGGCTCCAGCTTTAATTAAGAAAGGATTTGCTGTCACAACGTTAGTAAATGAGCAAGCCACGTATCAGGGAATAACAAATTCTTTAAAGAGGCTTATTACAGAAACGAAAAAAGGGGATATCGTCTTTATTCATTTCTCTTGTCATGGGCAACCTGTAGAAGATGGATTACTAAAAGGTTACTCTAAAGATGAAAAAGACGGATATGACGAAGCCATTGTTCCGATTGATGCAGGCAAGGAATATTCCCCCAATGGATATAAGGGAGAGAAACACCTGATTGACGACGAGTTAAATGGCTATATCAAATCTCTACGGACAAAGATCGGCCCTAAAGGAATGTTATATGTAACTATCGATGCTTGTCATGCAGGAGAATCTTCTCGAAAGGGTATAGAAACCGTAAGGGGAACCAATGAGGCATTAACATCACAAGCGAGTAAGAATTATAATCCAAAGCGAGATACAATAAGACACTATAATGTAGAAAAGGCTCCTAACCTATCACCAGTATTATTCATTGAAGCTTGTAAAGCACGTGAACGTAATACTGAACTTAGAATAAAAGGTAAAGAGTTTGGAGCACTGTCCTATAATCTATGGTATACTCTTAATCAAATGCCATCTTTTGGATTAAATAGTAAAAATGAATTCAAGTCTAAGGTTAACAAATCTACAAAAGTTAAAGGGCATTGGCCTGGAACTCAACAAACACTTGTAATTGAAGAGTAAAGTATATAATATGGAAATAACGAATAGCAAAAAGTTCAACAAATTCATCTCAGAGAAGAGAGAAGATACATTTCGCATTCTTTCGAGCCGAATAAAATTTCCAATGTCTAAAGATGAAAAATCGGAAGTTTTTCAGAATTCTGCAATTGCATTATATAACAAAATAGATAAAGGTATCTTAACCACGCTAAAATGCAGGCAAAAACACGATGGTTTAATCCAAGATGTGGAGCTCCCCGTCCTTGCAGATGAAGCGACACCAACGCTCTTGTCTTATTTTGTCGAAATATGTTACAGGCAAGCGCTAAAGTTAAAAGAGAAAAAGTATGGTGAAGGAGTAAATGCCTCATCCTCCAAAAAGGCTAGGCTATTTTTAATGAAATCCTTAGGGATGGCTAAAGACAATGATTTTGCAGACCTTACACTTAATTATACAGGCTATCAGAAAGAAGAAAGTAGTAAACAATACGTAGAGATGGATGGTTCTATCTCTAACGAGCAATGTATGGAGATACTGAATATGTGCTCTGAATCCGACAATTCTATTTATCGGGAAATAATGTCTCAAGCACTTGACACCCTGGCAACACGATGTAGAGAACTTTTAGGAAGTTATTATGCTCATAAAAGGACTACTTGGTCAGAAATTGCATCTTTATTTGACATCAAGGGGGGAGCTAGCCATGCAAAAGTAGCTGCTCAGAGATGTCGAGAAAGACTTACCGAAAAATGTCATGAAATAGAAAGGAAAAGAATATGGTAGACAATAGCGAGAGAATAGATAAGTTCCTTAAGAAGCAAATGACTCCTGAGGAAAACAAAAAGTTTCTTGAAGACATAAAATTGGACAAAGTACTTCGCAAAGAAGCTCAAATGACAGTGCTAATGATTCAAGAACTTCAAGAGAGACAAGCAAAAGAAGATGCAGAAATAATAGAAGACATACTTGTGTCAAAGAAAAGGGCTAAGACGATTAGCATTGTCCGCTGGTCACTATCCATTGCCGCAATGTTCATCCTCATATTTGGAGTAATTATAACATTGTGGAACAAGCAAAATAATACAGATGTCTTGTACGCACAAGCAGACAACATATTTGAGCAACATTATTCGCCATATACCTTACAAGGAGATTCGCGTGGTAATGACTCTGATGTAGAGATAAAATTGTCAGTGTTGTTTAATCAAGTTGGAACAGAAAAAGATATCTCTCCTGTTATTGAGAAACTTCAAAAGATTCACGATTCTATTGATTCTGAATATGAATATAGCCTATATGCTGATGCCATTACTAGGTATCTCGCATTGGCATACCTTAAAGACCATAATCTTGATAAAGCAAAAGAATTGTTGAAACCTTTAGCAGACAATGGTGACGAAGAAGCCATAACATTATTAAAAGCAATAGAAGCATTATGAAGCTACTCATACTATAGCTTTCGCCAGTCTGGTAGTGAGCATGACTAAAATCTACTCACAATAATTAAAATTTATATTATTATGGTTAAATTTTCAATTTATCAGAAAATGTAGATTGAGGTTATTAACTAGCCTCAATCTAAGATGACGAGTTACGAAAAATGGAGTTTGGCTATTTCAGTATTAACATTATTGGCAACGATAGTTATGCCATTAGTAGTAGCGCTACTCTTATAATGAGGAGATAGTTTCCTAAGGGAGTTTCATACTCCCTTAGTTTTTACACATCACTAATAGATACGAGGAATGATGCAAAGCCAGCTTTTTGCATCGTTCCTCGTTATAGAATCAAAGTCTCAGTATGGACTTAATAGTCAATCACAGCGCTGATAATGCTTCCAATAACCAATGCGGGTATTGGAGGTAAAACCAACGAGCATACTCCAGATACGACTATGTTGAGTATTACCCTAAGGGTAAAACCCTAAAAGCGTTTGCTCATAGAGACTCTTTAATATTGTTAGACATGTTAACTCCCCTTTTATGCAGAGAATGAAGCTCTGGCTGGCATTATAGTATGAGCAGCGAATTACTATTATAAATGCAAACAATGTGCCAAGTCGGGATTTTAATTTATTCCATCCAACAAAATAAAAGCAGCCCAATACTTAGGCTCATCAAAGCGCCCATTATTATATTCCCGTAAGTATTTCTGAGCATAATGGAGTGACTGACGTTTTGACTGGCCAGACACAAGATTCTTATAGAATTGAGTCATTAAAATTTGTGTAGCTTCATCATTAACTTCCCACAAACTCATTAAGATACTATTGGCTCCAGCTTTCTTAAATCCACGCTGTAAACCAAATACACCCTCACCCTGAGAAATATCACCAAGTCCAGTTTGACAAGCAGATAAAACTACCATGTCAAGACCGCGAAGATCAACATCTGCAATTTCCTTAGCTGTTAGTATTCCATCTTCAACATTTTCTGGAATAGAATCACCATCGAGGATATGATTAGCTCCTGACATCAGCAATCCAGAGCGAGATAAGGATTTGTCTTCAGCAGACATCTGATCATTAGGCAAAAGAAAATCATAGCCAATATTATCGGATTCCTCTGGAGTATAATAAAATCCGTGAGTCGCAATGTGTAATGTATTTATTTTCTTACCTGATAAAGATTTGAAGGACTCCTCCGTTCCCAAAGATAGGGTATCCAAAAGACACTGCCATTGAGTTCTATTGAATTCCTTTTCAATCTGCACCACTTCATCCAATGTGTGAGTTAATTTCTCTTGACCGCCTCGATATTTCATGTTTCGAACATCAGAATGATCTACAAATTTTTCATTAAATCTTGTTCGACTTCTGCTTTGGCTTAATGTATCTAGTTTTGCTTCATAATCTAATCCCCCATATAAGACTGCACGATTATTCGCGTTTATGTCTCTTCTATTCACCAACTCACGAGTAGAAGACAAACGATAGATGTTGTAATTTTCCATCCCTGATAAATACTCTATACTTATATTATATAGCGCACCCGATGGGGAGAAATATATGTTTTTCACTCCTTGCAATTCTTGAAACAATGGCTCCCAAACAAGTTGTGTCATATCCTTAGATTGATAACATAGGGAATCAGATATGTTTTTTAATTGCTTTTCTTCAAAAAGGGGGACTAACTTAGGTGATCTGTCGTCTTTTCGCAAAGTCAAAGCAGCATACATAACGCTGTCATTCTCTATTGGGAAGGATAGAAATTCAATAGCAACATCAGAAGAAGACAGACTTTTCTGAATATCCTGCCATTTCAATTTCATATTCTGGGTTATATCGCCATATTTTTTACATTTTACAATAATAGAATCTTCAACATTATTAATAATTGTTTGAAGGGAATCCATGTTTATGTTTCTTTCATGAACACCATTTCCTTGATGTTGACTAAGTTGATATCTTGAAATGCGCAAATCCTCCCATAATTTCTTTAGACTTGCATCATTGCTCTCACCTATTAATCTATATACGCTGTTTTCGGAATTTAGCAATGCTCCTTTTATTAATAGTGTAGCATCATAAGCCATTGAAGTTAAACTATCAGACTGGGCATAATAAGCATACATCGGAACTTGACTATTCAATAGATCTGAATATTTCTTAATATATTTCGAACGTTCATTGTAGGTAAGTTCCTGGAGAGTAGAAAGCAAATCTTCGCATGCTGCTGATAATAACTCTCGAATATATCTGACGAGATTTCCTTTGTCACCATTTTTAAATGAGTACCTTGAAAGGTATTCTAAAGACCGGTTAAGGAGTGATTGTTGCTTCTGTGTTTTGAATACATTATATGCAAGTAGAATGTGTTTAATAGCATCACCCCGATTACCTTTCTCCCCAAAACATCTGCCAATGTTTAAATATGAATAAGCAATGTCATCACTATTAGGAGCTGTATATCGTTCTTTTATTCCAAGACTTCTAGTTTCATAAACTAATGCACTGTCAAATTGTTCTGCTGCAAAGTAAAAACTTGCAAGATTTGACAAATATGTTGTGTATGGTGTGTAACCATTATACAAATTACTATAAGACAAATTCTGATGCGAGACTGTGTCTACTATTGCCTTTTCTATTTCGATGGCTTTTTTGAAATCTCCTATTGCAGAATAATACATTGCTAATCGATTTTGATGGTATTCGCTCATGTTCAAGCTATCCTTGAAGGCTTCTTGATAATATTTTTTTGTACTTTCATAATCCCCTAATTCGTAAAAATAGAAACCCAAATCCATTAGATCATATTTTTCTATTTTATCCGTTTCCAGAGCAGACACGAAAACACGTAAGGCTTCTTTGACTTTTCCGGAGTTTGACAATGTTGCCGCAAGTGATTTTAGAGCTGATATATAGTTTTCGTTATTCACCTTGCCGTATTTTGACTTGGCTTTCCAATATTCCACTCTATTCCTTGCAAGAATTATAGCTTTCTCCCACTTCCCGATTTCGGAATAATAGTTTGCCAATCTATCATATCGTGATAAAAATGGATAATCTTTGATAATAGAAACATCTCCCTCCTTAATTCCTAAGCTCTTCTCCAAATAATGTATAGCAGTTCTTATCTCACCTTCTTCATGTTCGACTTTAGCCATTTCCTCAAGTATCGACTTTGCGAGCCAGTTGTCTTCATCAATACTCGCTATTACATCATATGCTTTTTTTAATATTATCATAGAGTTATCAAAATCTCTATGAGAGGAATATGCTTGGCCTAATTCGTATAAAGATAGCGCATAACGATGATGATTTGTTCCAAATGTAATAGAGTCTAATGCACACATCTTTATACATTCATTTATGACTTCTCCTGACTTGGGATTAAAAGAAAAATCGTTTACCCGATTATAAATTGAGTCTGATTTCGTAACTACAGCTCTATCATATGGCTCCAATTTGTAGTCATCACTATATTTTTGAGCCAATAGCAATTCTCCAACTTTGTAATAACAACGGCCTAACCACATACTGGAATAGTCATAGTATTTCCTCTTTGTCACAGAAAACAACCACACATAATCATCTAAAAGTTTATCAAAGGCATAACATTTTTCAAAACAAATAAGAGCTCTATGATAATCCTTCTTTTTATAGAAAGTTATACCTCGATTAAATAAAGAATCAGAATAGTCTATAGAATCTTTTCTAGTAGCTAGATTATGGTGGTTATATATTGGAATGCGATATCTTGGATCACTCATTATAAGTTCACCTGAGAAATTAAAATAATCATCAGCACTTGGAATAGATAACGAATCAACATAAAAAGATGGAGACGAGAAAATCGAGATAATTGTTTTATCGTCTCCAATAGGCGGAAAGACCATTTTTACAATAGTACTTTTGAATTTCTTGGTCTTTGATTTTGATGGGAATATAGTCTTTGGAGAAAACACTTTACCAGTTTTGTAATTCTTTATAAAGATGTTCTTAGGTGTTACAAAGAACTTTCCTTTCCCTTTACCTTTTACTTTCCAAGATAGAACAAAGTTGGAGCTCTCTCTTTCGACGTTATCTAAAATCCACAAATGGTCGCGTGTTTCAACAATTGCACCAATGCCATATTTGTTCTGAGCATAAGTAGCCACTTGCAAATAGGATAATAGAATTATTAACATGACACGTATAAAACCCATTTGTCACAAATATTTTAATAGTTCTTTTACTTTTGTGATACAAAGATAGCTATAATAGAGAGAATAAGGTCTTTTTAATGATTAAAATTGCATTTTTTTATATTTTCCTGTTTACCTTTTACCTATTTGGAGTATAAATGGATGTAAACAACAACAAAATAGTAACAATTTAAATTCAAAGTAAAATGAAAAAGTTAGTTCTTACAATGGTCGCCCTCGTGGCAATGGCAACAACAAGTTTTGCACAGTATTCTGATTTCGAACAGATGTGTTCAAAGGTCATTAATGATTTTTACTCTTTAAGTAGCGTACCTAGTGTATCATTCGACTTACCCAGTGTATCATATAGTGTTCCAAGTACAGTGAATTACAACACGACAACGGTCAGTGGTTACACCCGCAGCAATGGCACTTATGTTCAGAGTCATGTCCGCACAATGCCCAACAACACAAACTGGGACAACTTCTCCACCAAGGGAAACAGCAATCCCTTCACAGGTTCAACTGGCTATCGAGCCAGAGATTATTCAAGCGGCGCATACAATTATGGAGCAGGCCACACAATCCATACTGGTTCACGCGGAGGGCAGTATTACTATAACAGCAATGGACACAAGACCTATGTTCCAAAGAGGAACCTGTGGTAAAGATAAAGTTCAAGCAAGAATTGGGGGCATCAGAAAAGTTGCCCTTAATTCTTATCTATCCCATCCAACAAAATGAATGCTGCCCAATACTTCGGTTCGTTAAAGCGTCCATTATTATATTCCCATAAGTATTTCTGAGCAGAATAGAGTGACTGACGTTTTGACTGGCCAGATACAAGGTTTTTATAAAATTGAGTCATTAAAATTTGTGTAGCTTCATCATTAACTTCCCACAAACTCATTAAGATACTATTTGCACCAGCTTTTTTGAAGCCACGCTGCAAACCAAATACACCCTCACCCTGAGAAATATCACCCAATCCTGTCTGGCAAGCTGATAGCACAACCAAGTTAAGACCACGCAAGTCTATATCAGCTATCTCTTTAGCAGTCAAGATACCATCCTCAACATTGTCAGGCAATTCCTCGTCTTCCAATATATGATTGGCTCCCGACATTAACAAACCCGAACGAGTCAGAGCCTTGTCTTCGGCTGAAATCATATCATTGTCTATAAGCATAAACTTGTAGCGTGCATTATCTGCATCTTCTTTAGCATAATAGAAGCCGTGAGTTGCGATATGCAGGCAGCCGATATTCTTGCCAGAAAGGGCCTTAAAAGATTCTTCTGTTCCCATAGCAGCAGAATCTATCAAGCATTCCCACTTTACTTTGTCAAACTCTTCCGCAATTATATCAATCTCTTCTTTAGTATGTTCAAGGTATTCTTTCCCGCCTCGCAGCCCCATACCTCGCACATTGGCTCGTTCATTAAACATTTCATCCAGCATTACGATGCTCTTTTCTATCGCACTTTTTTCAAACCTTGCGTCATAGTTCAGACCACCATATAATATTGCCCGATTCTTTGTCTCAGTTTTCCTGCCAGTAACCAACTCACGTGTTGACGATAAACGGTAGATATTGTAGTTCTCCATTCCTGGTAAATACTCTATACCTATATTATATAGAGCACCAGATGGGGAGAAATATATATTTTTGACTCCTTCTAATTCTGGAATAAGTGGTTTCCACACCAAATCCGTCATCTCTTTACATTGATAATGAAGGGAATCTGGGAATCCAGTAAGTTGTTTTTCCTCAAATAGAGTTATCATCTTTGGATACTCATAATCCTTCCGTAAGGACAAAGCAACATATACAATACTGTCATTATTGATTGGAAAAGAAAGGCATTCCAATGCGATATCATTAGGGGCAAGATGTTGCTGAATGTCTTTCCATTTCAACTTCATACTACGAGTGATATCACCATATTCTTTGCATTTCACAATAAGCGAATCCTCCAAACTATATATCATTTTTTGCAAAGAATCTACATTTAGTTTCCTACTCAGAGAGTCCTTTTCTATTTCCTTGCTCAAAATAAATCTATTGGCTTTTAATTCTTCCCATATTTTGTTTAAAGAAGCATCATGTTTTTCATTTATTACACGTCTTAAGTTGTTCTCTGAATTCAGTAAGGCCCCCCTTATCAGTAGTAAAGCATCATAAGCCAGTGCTTCTAACTTATCGGTCGGAACGTAATACATATACATAGGAATCTGTTCACCTAGCAATCTTGAGTACAATTCAATATATTTTGAACGTTCATTGTATGTAAGATCAGAAAAAGAAGACAACAGATCATTACTTGCAGACTTTATCAATTCGTCAATGTAATACTCTATTTTATCATACTCCCCCGTGTGCAGATAACAAGATAACAACTTGGCTAGCACAAAGGCATGTTGTTTGGATTGATGCTGAATCCTATATATTTCCTCGGCCTTCAACAAATAGCAGATAGCACTATCTAACTGCATTTTCCCCACATAAGCAACCCCCTGATTATAATACGACTTTGCCGACTCAAAACGAGACATTTTGCGGTGCTTCCCTTCGTACACCAAAGCATTGTCATATTGCCCTAATTGATTGTAATAGCTAGCTAAATCACACAACCATGTGTCGTATGGACCGTTCCGTTGCTCGATATCAAGACTTATTGTGATGTAACCACTTTTGTCATTCTCAATTTGCTTTTTCAGAAGGGCGATTGCTTTCAGATAATCACCTAAAGCTGCCGATGATTTTGCCACTCCATATTTACTCCCAGACTTCTCATAATACTTTAGGGCATTCTGATAGTCATTGATGTTGAAATAATAGTCTGCGAGATCTTCGGTAATTCCATCAAGGTACATTTTGCTGATGTTTGTTTCATCAATAAACTGATGGACTTCACGAATGGCGCTTTTATTTGCTCCAGATAAACTTAAAAGCTGAGCCCATCTGCGAAACATCATAAAATAAGCATATTCATTATCTGCTGAACATTGAAACATGTTTTTCCAATAATCCGTCCTTCGCTTTTGCATTCTTAGAGCCTTTCCCCACATGCCTGCTTTTGCGTAAAACTCCACTAGGAATTTGTATTCAGAAAACATTGGCGAATCATCTATAATTCTCGCAGTATCTCGACTAACCATTAAGCATTTCTCGGCATATTCAATTGCAGACAAATAATCGCCAGCCTCATCTGCTGTAAAAGCAGAATCCAAATAGGCTTCTTCTAAATCTAAAGAGTCAATATCACAGGAAATTGTATTCTGAGCATATGAGAACAGTATCACCCAGAAACAGAAATACACTATAAACAGACACTTCTTTGTTATCATTATGGTGCAAAATTACAACTTTTTATCTCTATTTCTTTGTTTTTTTTGAAAAATCTTCATTTCTGTGTTTACCTTTCTCAAAGTATGGGTATAAGACTATGTAAACAACAACAAATTAATAACAATTTAAATTCAAAGTAAAATGAAAAAGTTAGTTCTTACAATGGTCGCCCTCGTGGCAATGGCAACAACAAGTTTTGCACAGTATTCTGATTTCGAACAGATGTGTTCAAAGGTCATTAATGATTTTTACTCTTCAAGTAGTGCACCCAGTGTATCATTCGACTTGCCCAGTGTATCATACAGTGTTCCAAGCACTGTGAATTTCAACACAACGACTGTAAGCGGATATACTCGCAATAATGGTACATATGTAGAGAGCCACATCCGCACCATGCCCAACGACACTAACTGGGACAACTTCTCCACCAAGGGCAACAGCAATCCATTTACAGGTTCAACAGGTCATCGCGCAAGAGACTATTCAAGCGACGCATACAATTATGGAGCTGGCCACACTATCCATACTGGTTCACGCGGTGGACAGTATTACTACAACAGCAATGGACACAAGACCTACGTTCCAAAACGAAACTTATGGTAATTATGAAGAATCAGGAAGTTCTAGTCATAAAGAACAAGAGTGAGGTCCTCTATCTCCAGTTAGATGACATATTATATATCCAAGCTGACAGAAACTACAGTAACATTATCCTTGCTGATGGTGGCGTGATAAACACGCTCACCTACCAGCGAGCTGAAATTGCGAGAATGATGGAAGAGCAGTTGCCAAATTCATGTAAACAATTCGTTTTGCTTGGAAGGTCGTATATGGTAAATACAGGATATGTGCTACGTATTCAGCCAAGTAAACAACTACTGACATTCTGTGTTAACAGGTTCGGCACAACAAAGAAAGTAAGTATCAAGGCTACAGCAAAAGCACTTGCCGAATTGGCCGAAAAGATGGATAGTATTCAGACGAGTTGAAGTTTCGTACACTGAAGACATATGTTTGTACACTGAGACACTATGAATAGAGTAAAAGATGTGAAGATTATGTAGATTTGCAAATTATAACTATAAAAAAAGAACGGTTGATAGCTCAACAAGTCCCACGTTCCAAAAATAAAAACCGCCGTTGTCTTGGGATTAGTCGGCACTAAACAATTATCAAACAAAATGAAGAAATTTTTCTTTGTTACATGCCTCCTTCTTGGAAGCGTTGCCACGTTTGCTCAACGTGACTTGGGTTACAGAGGTTTTGTTGACCTTGGTGGTGGTATCGGGATTACGCCTGGTTCACGGTTCATGGTAGGACTCTCTACTGTTCATGGTTATCAAGCAGCTCCCTTTCTTTTCTTTGGTGTTGGTATCGCTGCCAATGACATTGCCTGGAAAAGCAAATGGAGATATGGAGAAACGAAGAATGATGGTATTGTGGTACCCGTGTTTGGTGATATCCGCCTAGATATGGGTTCTGGAAAATTCTCACCATTTGTGGACCTTCGCGGTGGCTATGATTTTATTTGCGGAAACGGCATTTACTTGAATCCATCCATTGGCATACATTATGCAAAAAGTGACAACTTTGGATTCAATCTTTCCGTTGGCTATGACCATCAGGGAACTAAAAACAATTTTTACTGGGATGGTAAAGAGAAAAAGTCGTTAGGCTACATTTCCATGAAATTTGGAATAGATTTCTAATCGACTAACCTTGGATGGCAGGAGGGACAATAAAAGTTGCTCCTGCCACCTTTAATAAAAAAAGAGCGTATGAAAAGAATGATGTTTTTATTTGTTCTAGCTATTCCCATGCTAGTTACAGCCCAAACGTACTATTATGACAAAAACTGGAAAGGAGTGGAACGGGAAGACTTTGCAGAGTACAAAAGAATACTTGCTCCTTCTTCTGACTCGCTACATTATGCTAATAAATACCGTGATTTCTTTATTACAGGAGAAAAGCAAGGTGAAGGTGAATATATAGCAATTGATCGTTATGATGATTCTAAGTCTGTCTTTGATGGAGAGCAGATTAGCTACTATAAAAATGGAAATGTGGCTTCTAAGTTCTTCATGAAAAATGGGAAACAGACAGGATCTTTTGAAATGTTTTTTGAAAATGGACTATTGTCTAAAAAGGGAGCTATTGGAGAAAATGGCTTAGAGGGACTTTATACTGAATTTCAAGGTGATGGTACTATTTGTGTACAAGTCGAATATCATCACGGCCAGCCCACACAAGACTACTATACGGTATCCAACAACCTTGGATGTGTTAGCCGCTACCGTATCTCAGACAATTCGCCAGTATTCAGCCCGATTGAGCCAACAATGCGAAAGACACAGTTTGTCAATGATATAGAATGGGAGTATTATGTTTCAGATGGCCTGATGGTTGCTATGGCCAATGACAAAGTCTATGATTATGGTAATTTTATCAGTTTCCCAATCATGATTAATAATGGTACAATGTCAGAGGTTAACTTCCTGCCAGAGAATCTTAATGCGGATATGATAGATAAAAAAGGAAGGAGAAAACCTTTGGAGATACTGACTCGCAAAGAGTATATGGCAAAGGTAGATAGAAGTCAGTCATGGTCTAAGTTTTTTGCAGGACTAGGAGCTGCAGCTACAGCTGCCGCCGCTGGAACTAGCACATCGTCAACCGATGTGAGCACCAACAGCAGTACCAACTCTTATGCCTATGGCAGCTATGATGCTTCTGCAAACGCTTATGGGTCATCTGTAGGTGCAGCTGTTGGATCTGGTGGATGGGGTGTTGGTTCATCTGTTAGTGCAGCAAATGCCAATATGCATGGTAGTGCATCAGCTTATGGTCATTCAAATACAAGAACCAACACTTCTGTTCGAACCACCAATTATGATGGTGCTGCTGCATATCAAGCTTATGTTATCGAACGTGATAGAGTTGCCCAATATGATGAGGCACTGGCACAGGAACGTGAAGCTCACAATGAAGGTTATTTGAGGAGAACAACTATTCAACCAGGTGAAAAGATTGCAGGACTTGTATATGCAAAAAAGGGAAAGGGCGAACGTGTGTCAGCCAAACTTGTTTTGAATGGTTTGGAGTACTATTTTGAATGGAAAGCTCCCAAATAGCCATACATGTCATCTCAATTCAGATGGAACAAAGTTGAATGCACCATCTTTCGCTATACCTTGCACGGGACGAGCCTCTTATCAAGACTCGTCCCGCAAGGCTGCAACTTGCTGTCAAGCAATCCCTAATTGTATGAAATGGGTACGTCAGACGCATTGTGAGCTTAATAGAGCTTTGGGCTGTAGGGCAACAGAAGGCTGGCATTTCCCTCTGTGGTTACGAGCAATGCTGTGCTATCTAGACTATGCGGAGTGCATAAAGCCAGGCAAAGAAGTTCTCTTCGAGGTGAAAATAATCGCTCCAAAATTTGGAACTTTCAGAATTAATCCCTATTTTTGCAGCCGTATTAATAACATCTTAACTTTTTATCGATATGGAAACAACAAAGAAAAGAACCCGCGAAGAGGTTAGAGCCGCCTTCAGGGAGACTATGCGCAGAAAGAAAGAGCGTATGGAAGAGAATCTGAAAAGAATGGAAGAATTGGAGCTACAAGGCTTCTTTGCATAACACAGAGAAGCCTTAAATCCTTACAACTATGAACACACTCAGATTGGAAATCATCAATCTGCATGCACCTTATAAGGTTTTGCAGGATCCTGAGAGACATAATAATTTCTATTTTGTCAGTGATAGTGGGGCCAGGTTTGATATAGACTTCACCGTAAATGAATCTATCATTCCGAGTGGTGCCTACGAATTTGGTATTACCAATAGAAGGCATGAACGCTCGCCGCTTGATCCTAAATTGCGACTTACCATCTTTGCCATTATAGAAGAGTTCTTTGAAGTGAATGGCCATGATACCATGCTATATCTGGCAGATACAGGTGACCGCAAGCAGGCTTTTCGCAATAGGTTATTTGTGCGTTGGTTCAATATTTATGAACGTCGCCATCTCTTCATAATCAGGACAGCAGAGGGGAAAATGGATGGTATGATGAATTTCATTGCCATCATTTCCAGGAAAGACAACCCAAATCTGCCAATGGTTTTAGAGGAATTCGACGAGACAATTTCATTTCTGTTTGATCCACCTAAAGAGCCCACATAATTTTATCTTCAAAGTTATTTGATCTTTAGAAATCTCGTCGTACCCCCTTACCTTACTCATAAAGAAAGATTAGCTAATGTTTGGCTACACCTAATAAATTCATTGTATATTGTTGTATATAAAGTAATTATGAGCAAATTTATCTCTACATTAATCCTACTATTCCCCTACTTTATCCCTACATTAATTCTACTTCACTACAACAGAAACGACAAGTTGGCATTAATCGCAGCAATTTTTCCCATTAAGGGTAGCAATTATTCCCATACTGGGAAAATAATATTCCCACGTTGGGAACATATTTCGACCTTATGGCTCAAAAGTTGACAACAACGCATATAGATTTAGTAGGGATATGGTAGGGTTTTAGTAGAGGATTAATAGAGATAAAGTAGGAATAAATTTTTCACTAAAAATTTGCAAGATTCTTTTAAATACGGTATCTTTGCAGGCGAAAACTAAAAATTTAGTAGGGATAGATAAAAAATCAAAATATGAAAGTCAGTTTTTTGAAATTATCACGTAAAAAAGAGGTCATCAAACGCCTGGAATTGTCGGATCTTGCAGAGATGATCCGTGAGAATCCTGAAAAGGACAGAGTGTTCAATCTCCGACTGAACTATCAGTTCTATAAGCCTAAGCGGATGCCCGATGGACAGATCACCTTAGACGACCGGATGCACACCGTGAACCTGCCTCGTATCCTCTTTGCAGCAGAATGTGTGAACTACAAGGAGATACAGAAGGGATTGAAGTACAACGGCCTGGTGGTGGTTGAGGCAAATGGTTTGAAGACCTACGAGGAGGCCGTGAACATCAGGAACCAGGCTGCGAGGATGGACGAGACGGTGTTGGCGTTCCTGGGGGCATCGGGCATGAGCGTGAAGATCGTGTGCCGAGGGGAGATGTTTGAAGGAAAACCAATGCCGACGAAGGAAGAGGAGATCAGACAGTTTCACAAGAATCTGTACGAGACGGCCCGCAGGGCTTATCAGAACCAGTTTGGCATAGACATCGCCTATTTAGAGCCAACGCTGGAGCGCACCGTCTATGTGAGTGCCGACCCTGAGATGTATTTCAATCCGGATGCACGACCCTTCAAAGCTGATGCCGAGAAGCACGACCAGCCAGAGCCGACACCCATCTCGTGGGAAAGTGACCTGCTGATGCCTGGTCGCACCATCACGCGTACCTATCATTTCAACTGGATTTTCATTCTCCGCGAGGTGTTGGGTGAGTACTTTGATTTGCCAGACGAGGATCGTCAGATGCAGCTGTTGCAGCAGATTGCCCGCAAGTCGCTCGAACAGGGCATCCCGCTTGCACATGCCCAGGGCATGACGTTAGAGCATCCGCTATTCCATCATGACCCTGACCTCGTGAAAAGCGTCTTCAGCACCACCTACGAGATTCCGCTGATGGAGGATTATCGCAAGAAGCATAAGATCAAACCGCTGAAGAGCGTGCCACAGGAAACGCTTCAGACGATGCGGACGGAGATCTTCCTCACAGCCAACTACGACATGCGCAAGAACCTGATGACGGGTGTGGCTGAGTATCGCATGAAATATTCTGAGGATCAGACGTTTAAGCCACTGACGGAGGAAGTGCGCAACGATATGACCATCGAGGCCCGTGAGCAGGGACTGAAGTCGTGGGACCAGGACGTGAACCGCTTCATCGACTCCACCCGCATCGAGCAATACGATCCAGTAAACACGTGGCTGAAGGACCTGCCAGCGTGGGATGGCGAAGACAGGATCGCAGCCCTCGCCAAGCGCGTTCCCACAGAACAGCCCCATTGGGAGAAATACCTGCGGTACTGGCTCATGGGTATGGTGGCCCAGTGGCGCGAGAGCGATAAGCAGTTGACTGGCAATGCGTTAACGCCGTTGCTGATTGGTCGTCAGGGATGCGGAAAAACACGTTTCTGCAAGATCCTGTTGCCTCCGGAACTGCGCGACTACTACAACGACAAACTGAACTTCAAGAACGAGTTCGACCTGAATATCGCATTAACGAGTTTTGCACTGATCAATATCGATGAGTTCGACAAGACCACCAACTCGCAGCAGATTGTGCTGAAATATCTGCTGTCATCGAGCGATGTGAAGTTCCGTCCGCCTTATGGCAAGACCATCAAGCAGTATCGTCGTTACACCTCTTTCATCGGCACTACCAACCAGATGCAGCCATTGGTGGATCCGACGGGTTCGCGGCGCTTTGTCTGTGTGGGTATCCCTGCTGGCAAGAGTATTGACTTCACTGACGACCTCGACCATCGTCAGCTCTACGCCCAGGTGCTTCAGCTGGTGATAAGCGGAGAGCGTTACTGGCTGGAAGACAGTGAGATAGCAGAGCTGATGAAGGAGAACGAGCCCTATCAGCGAACCGTTGCCTTGGAGGAGATGATAGCAGACACTTTCCGCAAGCCGAAAGAGAACGAAGGCCGTTGGTGGGGAACCAGTGAGATCCTCAGTTTGTTCGCCTCGAAGTACACCTATTTCAATGCCGAAAAAATGTCGCCCAATAAACTCGGAAGGGCCCTGAACAGCTACAAATTCAACTTCAAACACAGAGTGGTGAACGGCCTCTCAGAATATTGGTTGAAAGAGAAATAAGCAATGACGATCTATCTATTTGACGGCACGATGGACGGACTGCTGACGGCGGTGTTCGACGCCTTCAGTCTGAAAGAGCAACCAGAGGAGCTGCTGGCTGAGGGCGATGCGCTGCCGTTGTTTTGCGAACGTACCTATCAGGTGACGACGGATGAGGAGAAGGCGCGACGGGTGTGGACAGGACTGGAGAAGAAACTGACACGAGAGGCGATGAAACTGATATCCGTCAGTTGGCTGTCAGAGTTGAAGGAGCTGAACACGCCGTTGTTCCGGTATATCTGCAAGGTGTTCAAGCAAGGGGATATCAGCCGGAATTTTGCCGATGCTGATGTGCTGGCGGTGACGAACATCGCCAGACGGGTGCTCCATGAGCAGTTACGCATGAAGCAGTTCATCCGTTTTCAGAAGGCGAAGGATGGTACTTACCTTGCTGTGGTATCGCCTGACCATAATGTGCTACCTATCATCACCGACCATTTCAGCGACCGTTTCAACGACCAGCCTTGGCTCATCTACGATGCCAAACGGCACTATGGCTTCTATTATGATGGCAAGACCGTGATCCACATCACGTTTGAAGACGAAGCGGCTGTGCCTTTCAGTCTGGAGAACGGCAAGCTTAACGAAGCGGTGCTCAGCAACGACGACCAACTGTTGCAGGATCTATGGCGCACCTACTTCAAGGCCATCTGCATCAAAGAGCGCATGAATCCCCGTAAACAATTAAAAGATATGCCCCGTCGCTATTGGAAATACATGACAGAGAAACAATAAATCAATAAAGACCAAATTTTATTTGGTATTTCGCTCAAATTGCACTATCTTTGCACGCAAAATAGAAATTTAATCAATTAAAAGGTATGATACGCTTCTTTCAGACCCCACAAAAAACAGTGATCGCAACAGATATCGATCACACACTTAGTGAACAGGAAATCAAGGAATTAAGCTGGCTTTACGGCGAGGCAGAGTTGCTGGACGCCGAACAGTTGGAGGGCTACTTTGTAGGTCCGCGCCGTGAGATGGTGACCCCGTGGTCAACTAACGCCGTAGAGATCACCCAGAACATGGGCCTTCAAGGCATCAGTCGTATTGAGGAATATTTCCCCGCCGGCAGTAAAGATGCTGAGCACGACGAGATGCTGCAGCGCATGTATAACGGCTTGAACCAGGACATCTTTACGATCAACATCAAGCCAGAGCCCATCAAGTATGTGGATAATCTGGAAGAATACAACGAGCAGGAAGGTCTGGCTCTGAGTCCAGAGGAGATTGAGTACCTGCACGGACTGGAGAAAAAGAACGGACGTCCATTGACCGATTCAGAGATCTTTGGTTTTGCCCAGATTAACTCGGAGCACTGTCGTCACAAGATCTTCGGTGGCACCTTTATCATCGACGGCAAGGAGATGGAGAGTTCACTCTTCGCCATGATTAAGAAGACCACCCAGGAGAATCCTAACAAGATTCTCTCGGCCTATAAGGATAATGTGGCTTTTGCACAGGGACCTATGGTGGAGCAGTTTGCGCCGAAGGATCAGAGCACGAGCGACTATTTCCAGGTGAAGGATATCGAGAGTGTGATCTCGCTGAAAGCTGAGACACATAACTTCCCCACCACCGTTGAGCCTTTCAATGGTGCTGCTACTGGTACGGGTGGTGAGATCCGCGACCGTATGGGTGGTGGTGTCGGCTCCTGGCCGATTGCTGGTACAGCTGTTTACATGACGGCTTATCCTCGTCTGAAGGATGACGATAAGCTGACGCGCGACTGGGAGGATATCCTGCCTGTTCGCCAGTGGTTGTATCAGACGCCTGAGCAGATTCTGATCAAGGCATCTAATGGCGCTTCTGATTTCGGTAATAAGTTCGGTCAGCCGCTGATCTGCGGTTCTGTACTCACCTTCGAGCATCAGGAACCTAACGATACCAAGTATGCCTACGACAAGGTGATCATGTTGGCTGGTGGTGTTGGTTATGGTACTAAGCGTGACTGCCTGAAGAAAGAGCCCCAGAAGGGTAACAAGGTGGTTGTGGTCGGTGGTGATAACTACCGTATCGGACTTGGTGGTGGTTCTGTATCATCAGTTGATACGGGTCGCTATAGCAATGGTATAGAGTTGAATGCCGTTCAGCGTGCTAATCCTGAGATGCAGAAGCGTGCCTACAACCTGGTGCGTGCCCTCTGTGAGGAGGATGTGAACCCCGTTGTTTCTATTCACGACCACGGTTCTGCCGGTCACTTAAACTGTCTGTCAGAGCTCGTTGAGGAGTGTGGTGGTGAGATTGATATGACCAAGTTGCCTATTGGCGACAAGACGCTTTCGAGTAAGGAGATCATTGCCAACGAGAGTCAGGAACGTATGGGTTTACTTATTGACGAGAAGCATATCGAACATGTACGCAAGATTGCAGAGCGCGAGCGTGCTCCGCTGTATGTGGTAGGTGAGACCACAGGTGATGCCCACTTCTCATTCAAGCAGGGCGATGGTGTGAAGCCATTCGATCTGGATGTAGCTCAGATGTTTGGTCACTCGCCCAAGACCATCATGAAGGATAATACTGTAGAGCGCCACTATGCTGACG